>Ga0209777_10006171_pt1 | contig 13566 bp, 11 predicted proteins | sample FrelakmetHBP12HB_FD_187147 | JGI IMG/M metagenome (GOLD analysis project Ga0209777, IMG submission 187147) | Freshwater lake sediment microbial communities from the University of Notre Dame, USA, for methane emissions studies -HBP12 HB (SPAdes)... | ecosystem: Environmental > Aquatic >...
ATTTCTGGAAAGTTGTTTGCTCATATTAGATTAATTATAATGAAGCAGCTAAAAAAGCCGCGCCTATCGCACCGTTGACCTGGGCGTAGGGCGATACTTCGATTTTCACACCCAGTTTTTTTTCGAGGGCATGGACTACTCCGATATTGCGCGCGACGCCTCCGGTTATCATCACGGGTTCTTTCACTCCGATGCGGGCAATCATCGAGGAAACTCTGGCGGCGATGGATTCGTGAATACCGGCAATAATATCCTGCCTTTTTTCTCCCTGTGCAATAAGCGATATCACTTCCGATTCCGCAAACACCGTGCAAAGAGAACTTATCTTGGATGGCTTTTTCGATTTTATCGATATGGCTCCGAACTCATCGAGATCGACCTCCAGCGCCCGCGCCATCACTTCCAAAAAGCGCCCCGTTCCCGCGGCGCATTTATCGTTCATCACAAAGTTTTTAACCTTGCCGTGTTCGTCAAGAAGAATGGCTTTGCTGTCCTGGCCGCCGATATCGATGATAGAGCGAACGTGCTGATCCAGATAGTGCGCACCGGCGGCATGGCACATGATTTCCGTGAAAGATTTATCGGCAAACTTTACGCTGTTTCGGCCGTAGCCGGTGGAAACAATTTTTCTCACGGTAGCCTTATCCACACTTGTTTCTTTCAGAACTTCTTCATAAACTTTCAGGCCCGCGGCTTCCGCGTTATATCCGGTAAAAATAACTTTCGTGCCGAGAATTTTGCCTTTCTCAACAATCGCGGCTTTCGCCGTGATAGAACCTATATCTATACCTGCGGTGCGCATGACTATTTTTTATCTTTCCTCTCTTTAATGATTTCCATGAAGGCGTCGATTCTGGTCGAAATCTGGCTTTCGGAAAAACTTCTTTCATCCGTCATATCCGACTCGATCATCAGGCACGGCAGTCCCCTTTCTTTTTCGACGATGCTTTGAATATCGAGCTGGCCGAAAGAATAGGGCTTACAACTCCGGTTCGAGTGCAGAACAAAACCGTCCACATCGTATTTGTCGATCATCTCGAGAACCATCTTCGCCATTTCATCGATGCCGATATTCAAATAAATCCGGGCATGGGCTTCGGCCATGGAATCGAGGAACTTGTTTTCATCGATATACTTCAGTGCGCCGCACCACGCCGTCGTATAAGTATCGGCGACAAGGCAGGCATTATGGGATGCAAATTTTTCGGAGAGCCATCTCGTGCGATGCCAGATGGGGATGTTATCCCAGAGCAGACGGTATTTTTCATTGGGTACCGCGCCGATGCCGCGGGCGATGCGGTTTTTCATGTAGGCCACAAGCCAGGTGTAATAATCGATAACATCCTTGGTGCCTCGCAGGGTGACAATGAGGGCTAGATGGTAAAAAGCGTCGAACGCGCTCATGGGAGAGGGTTTGTGCATCGCGGTATCCAGCACGGCCTGCCACAGAAGCTGTCCCTGATGGGAGAGGTGGCCGACTTCTTTGAGGCGCTCAAAATCGAATTTCTTCTTGCAGGCATTTTCCAGAAAAACAATGTATTCATCAAACTGGGCGCGGACATATTTGGCGGCCTCTTTCGTATATTCCGTATGGCAAAATGGCGTATCGAGAAAAAACAGCGGCACGTTAAAGTAGCGCGCCTGAACTTCGTACCATTTGAGCACCGTTCCGCAAATATTGTTGCAGCAGACAAGCATATCGGGTTTGGGAAGACCGCCGATCGGCCCGCCGTTGACTGTTGCGGATGCAATATCGGAGCGGGCGTAAGAGCACAGGTCGGCCGAATATCCCATAGCCTCCGCCGTCTCGCAGAGTCCGCCGCCCATTTTGCTCGCTCCGATCATGGCGCCGTGGTTTTCCGGATAAATGGGAATGACGTTCATCGCGATAAGAGGTTCCACAGGGCCACCGCTGGTGATCCAGGCCACTTTTTTGCCCGTCAGCCTCGCCGATTTGGCATCGCTGTAATAAACCATCATATAATCTTTCATCGTTTTCGATTTTTTAAAACGCATGGTGAACTTTTTGAATTTCCCGGCCAGAAAGATTAAAACCATTTTCAAAAAGTCGGATATTGATTTTTTCATTTTCTATTCCTCTTATGTATTATTCATTGCCGTTTATAGTATTTGGACAAATGTTTCGAAACGCGTCTGCAACTGTCCTGCCGGAGGAAGTTCTGCCTCCATATCTAAGAGCATGCAGGGAATCTTCTTGGCCTCCAGCATTTCCTTGATATAAGGATAATCGAACGCGTGGGGATCGCAGAATTTCAGCAGCAAAAACACGACTCCATCGGCTTTGCGTTCTTTAACCATGCGAATGAGGTTTTTGCCGCGCTCTTTGAGCTGAAGGTGCTTGGCCGGGCAGATGACCCGCTCAAGATACCTTGTACTGATCGCTTTAAGAGGCGTGATTTTTTCATTCATTATTCCTTCGAAATAGCGGTAGCCGGTGCAAAGATCGTCCCCGACAACAACACCTCCGGAGTTTTCGATGATATCGTAAATATCCGGATGAGTGCACACACTGCCGGAAAGCACCAGTCTTTTCGCGCCGTTCGTGACTTTGGCCGGCTTTGCTTTTTTCAACTGCCCGACAATTTCAGAAAGCGCCTCAAGAAAATAATCCCGATCCATGATCATAGCTGCTTTGATGACGGCATGAAAATCAGCGCCGCTTAAAATTTCAGGATTTTTACTTCTTAGTTCATAGAGCTTACTGATGAGAGCGCGAATTTTATTGTAAGTTTTGATGGATTTGGCCAGCATCTTGTCCGTAATGTTTACGCCGAGTGCCGCTGCCAAATCTTTTCGGAACTTTTCCAAAACATCGTAGAGATATTTTTTGGCGCTGGGCGTATTGAGCTTTACCGGTAGGACAACATCGATATGAAACTGGTCGGCGATATTCAATCGCCAAATATCGGAGAGCCGCTGGAAGGAATCGCATGTATGCGGAAAGACGACTCCATCGAGGAAATCCAGGCGATTGGCCAGGGCTTCTTCCAGAATGCCGCGCACCAGCGAACAGCAATACGATTGCAGGTGCGTATCGGCTAAATGAATGCCTCCATTGGTGCCGAACATTCTTAAAGGAAGAGCGCCAGCGGCCCAGATTAATTCTTCGGGCGCGTAGGAACAAAAATATCCGACAACCTTTTTACCGCTTTTCTTTTTGTATTTGCGTACGTAGGCGTACGGATCGGAGACGACTTTTTTCAGTTCAGTTAATTTTTTCATGTAATAGTACCTTTATTATTTAATTTCCGGCGAATTTGCCGGCAGCCTTTAATTTGGCAATTTCTTCCTGCTCCAGAATATTGAAGGCAACTTTTCCCACGAGTGTTTTCGGCAGGCTCGCCCGAAATTCTATCTCCCGCGGACAACTCCATTTAATCAGCTGACTGCGGCAGAAATCTATGAGCTCCTTTGCCATTTCAGGAGAAGCTTTGGCAGGATCCTTCAAAACGACCACCCCTTTGACCGCCTGAACCTGAGCTTCGTCGGGAACTCCGATAATACAAACATCCTGCACATCTGGATGTTTGTAAAGAATATCTTCCACTTGAGCAGGATAGACATTCATGCCCGAGGATTTGATCATTCGCTTCTGTCGCAATTTGAAATAGAAAAATCCGTCTTTATCCATCGTGCCGATGTCGCCGGTATGCAGCCATATTTTTCCATCGGGGTGTTTGCGCAGGGTATCGGCTGTTTCTTCCGGCTGATCGAGATAACCCATCATAACGGCCGGGCCGGAAACACAGATTTCTCCTTCCTGGCCACAGGGAGCCTCTGTGGTCGTGCCGAGCTTCACAATTTTCGCCAGCATATCCGGGAAGGGTATCCCAATACTGCCTTCCCTGTACTCATTGATGGGCATCGACATGATGGCTGTAACCGCTTCCGTCAGTCCATATCCTTCCAGCAATTGGACATTGCCGCCTTGCTTTTTAACCACTTCCTCAAATCTTTCCTTGACTGTCCGGGGCAATGTATCCGCGCCGCTGAATGTACCTCGCAGGCAACTTAAATCGGCCTTGCAGAATTTTGGATTACGACTCAAGGCATCAAACAGTGTGGGAACCCCGACTACAAAAGAAGGTTTTTTCGCCCTGATAATTTGCGCGACTGTCTCCGGCGTAAATTGCGGGATAAGAATGGTCTTGCCTCCGCCCATAAAACAGGCGTTGACGCAAACACCCAATCCGAAGCCGTGGAAAATAGGCAAAATGGCCAGGATGGAATCGGCATCGGAGAGCTTGCCCCATTCGGAGACCTGCGTGCCCTCACTGATGAAATTCATGTTGGAAAGCATTATTCCTTTCGGCACGCCGGTTGTTCCGCCGCTGTATAAGATAACGGCCAGGTCATCGGTATCTACCTGAACCTTGGGAGCGGGCGGATAGTGGCCGCGCATCAAATCGCTCCACCACTTCACCATCGGGTCCTGCGGGACTTTCGGGATTTTGCGCCCTACGGTCAGATTAAATCCAATTCGCTTAAGAGGGCTGAGATAGTCGGGGATTCGCGCGAGGATAAGCGTCGTGAGAGGTGTCGTCTCTTTTACCTCTTTAAACTTGCCATAGAAGGCGTCGAGCGTCAGGGCAAAACGGCTTTTGGCCGTATTCAGATAAAATTCGATTTCTTTGGCTGTGGAAAGGGGATGAATCATGCTGGAGACGGCGCCGAGTTTATTGGCGGCGTAAAAACAAATGACACCCTGTGGGGATGTCGGCATGGAGATGGTGATTCTATCGCCTTTTTTGAGGCCGATAGCGGCGAGCGCATCGGCGCAGTGATCGATTTCTTCCATAAACCTACGGTAAGTAGATGTGGAACCAAGAAAATCGTAGGCCAGCTCTTCAGGCCGCAGCTGGGCGGAACGCTTGACTGCTTCGTACATGGAGATACGTGGATAGTCCAGCGTATGCGGGACCTCTCCGTAAAATTTCAACCAAGGCTTATTTTCGTACATATTTTGACCCCCGGTAAGTGTTTTGTATATATAAAACAGGATATGATTATGTAGTCAATCAAAAAATGTTTCTTATTTATGCAACTCCAAAAATTATTTTCTTGGCGAAATTAATTTGCCGTTAGGCTTTAAGTTATGATAGGGGCAGGCATATTCATTAGGACAAGGAGAAGGGAAATGAATGAAACTAAACCCGTCGCTATCGTCACCGGTTCATCCCGAGGTGTCGGCGCCGCGACAGTAAAGCTACTGGCGAAAAACGGCTATAATATAGTGGTTAATCATTCCAAAAGCGAAAAAGAAGCCGGAGAGGTTCAGGCGGCGTGTGAATCCTTAGGTGCTGAGACTTTGCTTTGCCGGGCTGACGTTGCTGAGGATGGCGATTGCCGGCGCATGGCTCGCGAGGCCATGGATAAATGGGGACATATCAACGTTTTAGTGAACAACGCCGGGACGACAAAATTCAATGCCCATGATAATCTCGAAGGGTTATCCAAAGAAGACTTCCTGCGCATATACAGCATAAATCTGGTTGGTCCTTACCAGATGATCAGGGCGGTGGCGCCGCATATGAAAGCTGTCGGTAGCGGGGTAGTCGTGAATATAGCCTCAATTGCCGGTGTGAGGGCAATCGGCAGTTCTGTCGCTTATTGCGCCTCTAAGGCGGCGCTGATCAATATGACCATGGCCCTGGCCCGTGTTTTGGGTCCGGAGATTCGAATCAACGCCATATGCCCCGGCTTCATTCAGGGTGAATGGCTAAAGGCGGGAATGGGACCGGAAAGGTATAAAAAAACAAAAAGTCGCCTGGAGAGCACAATCCCTCTTAAGCTGACAGCAACCCCGGAGATGATTGCGGCTACGGTCCGTTACTTCATCGAAGACGCCGTTCTCGTAACCGGTGAAACACTGCTTCTGGACGGCGGGCATCACCTTTTATAAATACCGTTTTTATTCGTGAAACTCCAATTCTGAAAACGCAGCCCGGCGGATGCGGGGCGCAGCGTATCGAAATTAGTAAGTCGAATTGATCCCGCCGAAGGCGGGGGGAATAATAGATGCCCGTGATAATAATAATTGACACGCAAATGGAACTGCCATATGTTTCGCCTCCCGTCGCACGATGTGATTAAATGATGAAGTTCTCAATAATCTATTCTGCAGGGGAAGATGTGATAGTATGCTGAAAGTTTGGTTTCTGGAGACCCGGCCGCAATACCTTCTGCTGTCGGTGGTACTAGCTTTTTTAGGGGTATGTATAGCCTGGTTTTATAATGATGTTTTGCATTTAAGTTATGCGTTGCTGGCCGGTTCCGGCTTAGTGCTGACTCACATCAGCGTCAACACTCTCAATGATTATTTTGATTATAAGAGTGGCATAGATCTCAGGACTCAAATAACTCCTTTCAGCGGTGGAAGCGGCATCCTGCGGGCTGGTCTTTTAAAACCAAAGCAGGTTTTATGGATGGGAATAACAGCCTTGTTGCTTGCAACACCCATCGGGATATATTTTGTGTTCTTTCAGGGTTGGTTGTTATTGCCACTGCTTATCGTTGCTGCGCTGTGCGTGGTTTTCTACTCGCCTGTAATATTGAAGCATAGATGGCCGGAATGGTCAGCCGGTTTTGGATTAGGAATGTTGCCCGTATTAGGGACATATTTCGCGCAAACCGGCTCTTATTCTTTGCCGGCTTTTTTTGCCGCCGTACCTTCTTTTATTTTAGTGCACAATCTTCTTTTACTTAACGAGTTTCCTGATGCAGGCGCAGATCAGACAGCCGGACGGAAGACCCTGCCCATTACCCTGGGGAAGCCGAAGGCGGCCAAAGTTTTTGCGGCGTTTACCATATTAGTTTATCTCTGGATTATCGGAAGCGTTATAGCCCGGATAACACCGGCCTGGACATTGATCGGCCTGCTTACTCTGCCCTTTGCCGTCAAAGCGATTCGCGGTTCCTTAAAACCGGATGATATGACCAGCCTGATTCCGGCCATGAGTAACAACGTGCTGGTCGTGCTGGCAACCCAATTACTGCTGGGTGTTGGTTACATTCTGGCGGTAGTTATATAAAGCGGAGGGTTTTTTGACCGGCAATAGTCAAAACGAATTTCAGTGCAAGTCGCTGTCTCCTATGTTTAGCGGGATAACCGGAAGCTATGACCTGATTAATCATGTTTTTACCTGGGGCATGGATAGGCGCTGGCGGGGTAAACTAGTTGCGGAATGCCTAAAGCTAAATCCGGAAAAGGTATTGGACCTTGGTTGCGGCACCGGCGATCTGGCGATCAATATTGCCCGCCGTGTCAAAGGGAATCTGCATGTTACCGGCTATGATTTCAGCCGCCCTATGTTGGAAATAGCTGCCCAAAAGGTGCAGGCGGCGATACCGGATAAAAAAATATCCTTTATTCACGGCGAAGCGGCGCAAATGCCCTTTCCCGATGCCTATTTCGACTGTATCTGCATTTCTTTCGCTTTTCGCAACCTCATATACAAAAATCCGCTGGCGGAGAGGCATATTGCCGAGATAGTAAGGGTGCTCAAACCGGGCGGCAGCTGCCTTATTGCCGAATCCAGTCAGCCGCGAAACAAACTTATCCGCTGGCTTAACCATCTTTATTTGCGCACTTATGTATATTGGGCGGGTATGCTAGTTTCCGGCGATAAGAAGGCTTATAAGTATCTTAAAGAATCAACGATAAACTTTTACACGCCGGAAAAAGTGGAAAAATGGCTACTTGCCTCCGGTTTCCGGCAGGTTTATTATCAACCGCTTTTTTTCGGGGCTGCCGGAATCTATCGGGCGCTGAAATAAATGATTGTTATTACGTTTTGAAAGACGGTTGCCCAAGTACTCATAATGGCTTATTCGTATTATAGCCTTGCTTGGAGCAGGTATGGCCGTGCCGCTGAAGATGAATATCTACGAGGCCGCACCTGTCAAAATATGAATGATGGACATTAGAATCTACTGTGAATGCACCTGATAATTTTCTTGATTAAAAAAGCTTGACAAATCATTATGGCCGGAGTAATTAATTTTATCTAATCTGGAATGATTCCTAAATGAAAATGATTAGCAAAGAAGACCTGATTGGTCAGTTAAAAGAAAAAGGCTTCAAGATTACGCCGCAGCGTCTGGCGATTATCGACGCGCTTGTCGAAAACCGCCAGACGCATCCTGGAGCCAATCTCATCTATAACGAGGCTCGAAAGAAAGCTAAACGCGTCAGCTTATCCACGGTTTACGCGACGCTTAAAGAATTTTCCCAAAACGGACTGATCAAGCAACTGGAGTTTGACCGGATGGAAAACCGCTACGACGGCAATCTCTCCGAACACATCAACCTCATCTGCAAACGATGCGGGGCCATTATCGACTACAATCTCCCCCCGACTATTGAACCAAAGGACATCGCCCGAAAAGCTGGATTTGTCGTCACGGACGCCCGAATGGAGTATCAAGGGTATTGCCGGGACTGCTTGAAGCGACCTCAGTAAACAGGGTAGCGGGCCGCAAAGTTTAAAAATTAAATGCCCGATTATTGTGAGGGTTTTATTTTTTAACAAGAATGATTCCAGATTAGATAAGCGTCAAAAGAGATTTCAAACTTTAAACCATAATCAACCATAAAGGAGGCTAGTATGAAAAAAGAAAAGAAGTTGACCACGGCTTTCGGCGCGCCAGTTGCCGATAATCAAAACGTTTTGACCGTCGGTCCCCGCGGCCCGCAACTTCTCCAGGACGTCTGGTTTCTGGAAAAACTTGCACACTTTGATAGGGAAGTCATCCCCGAGCGGCGTATGCACGCCAAAGGCTCCGGCGCTTTCGGCACGTTTACCGTCACCCACGATATAACTAAATACACGAAGGCCAAAATATTTTCCGCGATCGGCAAAAAGACGGACATGTTTGTACGCTTCTCCACCGTGGCCGGTGAGCGCGGCGCAGCCGACGCGGAGCGTGACATCCGGGGCTTTGCCATGAAGTTTTATACCGAACAGGGCAACTGGGATCTGGTGGGCAATAACACGCCCGTGTTTTTTCTGCGCGATCCGCTCAAGTTTCCCGACCTGAATCATGCGGTCAAGCGTGACCCGCGCACCAATATGCGCAGTGCAAAGAATAACTGGGATTTCTGGACGTCACTTCCCGAAGCGCTTCATCAGGTCACCATTGTGATGAGCGACCGGGGAATTCCCGCCAGCTATCGCCATATGCACGGGTTCGGCAGCCACACGTTTAGTTTTATCAATGCAAAAAACGAGCGCTACTGGGTGAAATTTCACTTTGCCACACAGCAGGGCATCAAAAATATGACCGATCAGGAAGCCGAGGCAATTGTCGCCAAAGATCGTGAAAGCAGCCAGCGTGATTTGTATCAAAGTATTGAAAAAGGTGATTTCCCTCGTTGGAAACTTTTTATCCAGATTATGACGGAAAAAGAGGCGACTATCTCCCCTTATAATCCTTTTGACCTGACCAAAGTTTGGCCGCACAAGGATTATCCTCTAAAAGAAGTGGGGTTTTTCGAACTGAACCGCAATCCGGAAAACTATTTTGCCGATGTGGAGCAAGCCGCTTTTAATCCCGCCAGCATTGTTCCGGGCATCGGTTTTTCACCCGACAAGATGCTCCAGGGACGGCTCTTTTCTTACGGCGATGCGCACCGCTATCGTTTGGGTGTCAATCACCACTTGATTCCTGTGAACGCCCCGCGTTGCCCGGTCAACAGCTACCACCGTGACGGCAAGATGCGGGTGGATGGCAATGCCGGAAGCACCTTAGGTTATGAACCTAACAGCTACGGTGAATGGCAGGAACAGCCGGAATTTAAGGAACCACCTTTGAGCCTGGAAGGAGCAGCTGACCATTGGAATCACCGCGTAGATGAAGATTACTATTCACAACCGGGAGCTCTCTTTCGCTTGATGAGCAAAGCGCAACAGAAGGTACTTTTTGAAAACACAGCTCGCGCTATCGCTGACGCGCCCAAAGAAGTCAAGATTCGTCACATCGGCAATTGCCTCAAAGCAGATCCAGCCTACAGCAAGGGTGTAGCCGATGCTATTGGTATCAAGCTTAGCGAAGTGCCTGACAAGGGATAGCTCCAATTCAGCAGAATAGCGCATTAATAGGGGTTTGCCTGTATGCTGAGCGGGCAAACCCCATTTGAGGATAAAAAATGAAGACATTCTTTGCGGTTGTTACTGAAAAAAGCACAGTAATCATGTCGGTCAAGGTTGCCTTTTTCGTCGGATCAATCCTCTCACTAATTAATTATGGCGATCGAATCCTCCTTCATCATGACATGCTTACCTTGGACTGGATCAAGATAGCCGTAACATATTGCGTTCCTTATTGTGTGGCCACGTATGGTGCCGCCAAGTTTGCCACAAAACATTCGGTTGATAAAAAGGGCGATACATCTTTTTCTTAGTCTTTTAACCTATAAATATTCCCAAAATAATTCGGACTACCCTAAATAATTATTAAGTTGTATTTGCTAATAATCAAAGGCAATTCTTGACTTGCGTTCTTTGGACGTATATACGACCTTAGCCGACTTAGCCGCTATCGTAAGATTGCAACAAAGAATAAATGTTTGATTAATTTTTAGTTGTATTTTTATCGAAATTCGGTGAAATTACGGCCACTATGAACAAAGGATAATTGCAATGGATTTGGAAGATGGATATGTCGACATATCAGCCATGGAGTATTTTTTTAACCCTCGTTCTATCGCGCTCATAGGAGTATCCAAAGATATTCGCAAACCCAGCGGGAGATCCTTGAATGCTCTTCTCCAATGGAACTACAAGGGCAAGTTATATCCAATCAATCCTAATTACACGGAAATCCATGGAGTTAAATGCTATCCGTCATTATTGGAAATATCCGGCGATGTGGAGATGGTTATTATCAGTATTCCCGCACAATCGGTGCTCGAAGCATTACAACAGTGTGTCGTGAAAAGGGTCAGGGCTGTGGTGCTCTTCACTTCAGGATTTTCTGAAGTGGGTCCGGAAGGCAAAGCCCTGCAAGAGCAAGTGGCACAACTGTCCCAAAAAAATAATCTGAGGATATTGGGACCTAATTGCGTCGGGCTCGTGAATTTGAGCAATTCGGTAATGGCTTCCTTTGCCAATATTGTTGATTTAAAACCGGTCTATCCGATGTCATTGGGATTTGTGACGCAAAGCGGTGCTTTCGGGACTTTGATCTTCGCCCAGGCGGTTCAGGCAGGTGTCGGTTTCAGCTCCTTTGTCAGCGTCGGGAATGAAGCCGATACGGAATTTTCCGATTTCCTTTCTTATCTTTTGACTACTCCCGAAACCAGGGTTATTGGCGGATATCTGGAAGGCGCAAAAAACGGTGCTAAATTCCGCAAGGCAGCCCAAAACGCTCTGAAATTGAAAAAACCGATTTTGATAATGAAAGTAGGTCGGACGCAATCCGGTGCCAGGGCGGCATCATCCCATACCGGCGCTCTGGCTGGGGACGATAAAATTTATGACGCATTTTTCCGTCAAATGGGAATAATCCGTATCGAGACGTTAGCGGAACTGACATCTTTCGTTATCGTTCACCGCTGTGGCCGCATGCCTGAAGGTAATAATATCGGCATTCTTTCCATTTCCGGCGGAGCGGGTGTTATGATGGCGGATAAATGTGAATCGTTGGGGCTAAATGTGCCGGAGTTCACGGGCGAGACGCGCCGCATACTGGAGGCGTATCTGCCCCCCTTTGGTTCCGCCAAAAATCCGGTAGATCTGACTTCGGCGGTGGTGGCGGAACCAGAAATGCTCGGTCACTGTCTGAGGGCCCTGGTGGCGGATGATAATATTCATATGATAACAGTGGCCATGGGTTTTATGCCTCACAGCGCGCCGATTCTGGCCAAAGACCTTATCGAAATTTATCAATCAACAATAAAGCCTATCGTGCTCACAACTTACAATATTTCTTCTTCGGAGGTGATTGCCAAGGCGATTAAGTCGATCGAAGATGCCGGTATGCCGGTGTTGAGGGATCACTTGCACTCCATTCAGGCGATGAGTAATCTGGCCCGTTACAGCGCCAAGGTCAGAAGGACTGCGGATATCAAAACGGATAGGCAGGAGATAAAACCAGATAAAGAGGCGGAAAAGCTAATAAAAAATCCGGATGCCTTATCGGAATATGAAGCAAAAAAAGTTTTGGACGGCTATGGGATACCTGTAACCCGTGAAGTGCTGGCCACATCCGCTGATATGGCGGTAGAGTCAGCCCGGCAAATTGGATACCCGGTAGCCTTAAAAATTCAGTCCGCGCAAATTACGCATAAGACGGAGGCCGGAGGCATCAAGCTGAATGTGGTAAGCGACGCAGAGGTTCGCGCGGGTTTTGAGGAGGTTATATCCAACGCCAAAAAATATATGCCGGAAGCTAAAATACAGGGCGTTCTGGTTCAGGAAATGTTAAAAGACGGTATTGAGGTAATTATCGGCACGACGGATGATCCGGTGTTTGGTCAGGTAATTATGTTCGGCCTCGGCGGTATTTTCGTGGAGGCGCTCAAGGATGTTTCTTTCCGTATAGCGCCACTTAGCCGCGTAGATGCGCAAGAATTGGTAAGCGAGATTAAGGGCTACAGTGTACTCACGGGGATAAGGGGCAAGCCGCCTGTGGATATGGATACGCTGGTGGATGTGATTTTAAGGGTTTCCCGTTTGGTGACTGACCATAGGGATGCCATAAAAGAATTGGACATTAATCCTCTGATGCTTTTTGCGAATGGCGCGAAAGTAGCAGATGCTTTGATTATCAAGAAATAGAATAGCGGCAGATATATATAACTCGAAGGGAAGAGGCGTGAAATGTTTGATAAAGATGAACTCAAAAAAATCAACACTGCCAAAGAAAAATGGGAAAAGGAAATACTGCAAAAATCACTGAGCCGCGAAAAGGAGCGCAAGGAAGTTTTTACCAGCATTTCCGGCACGCCGATAGAAAGGCTCTACACACCGCTTTCAACCGCCAGCCTCGACTATAACGAAAATATCGGATATCCGGGGCAGTATCCTTTTACCCGCGGCGTCCAGCCCACAATGTACCGGGGGCGCTTCTGGACAATGCGCCAATATGCCGGTTTCGGCAGCGCCAAAGAGAGCAACGAGCGCTACCGCTATCTTCTTAAGCAGGGTCAGACAGGTATCAGCGTAGCCTTTGATCTTCCCACCCAGGCGGGGTATGACAGCGATCATCCGCTTTCCATGGGCGAAGTCGGCAAGGTCGGTGTGGCTATCGATTATATCGGAGACATGCGCGTCCTGTTTAATAAAATTCCCCTGGATAAGGTTACGACATCCATGACGATCAATGCGCCGGCCACCGTGCTTTTGGCCATGTATCTGGCGGTTGCGGACGAACAGGGTGTTTCCTACGACAAACTCGGCGGTACGGTGCAAAATGATATTCTCAAAGAGATTACCGTACGCGGCCAGTATATTTATCCTCCCCAGCCGAGCATGAAGCTGACGGTGGATTTGATTGAGTATTGTTTCCAGAATGTTCCCCGATGGAACTCCATCAGTATCAGCG
>Ga0209777_10006172_pt1 | contig 13565 bp, 11 predicted proteins | sample FrelakmetHBP12HB_FD_187147 | JGI IMG/M metagenome (GOLD analysis project Ga0209777, IMG submission 187147) | Freshwater lake sediment microbial communities from the University of Notre Dame, USA, for methane emissions studies -HBP12 HB (SPAdes)... | ecosystem: Environmental > Aquatic >...
CCCTCTATTGTATCTACCTCGTCGCCGATTCCCTTGGGCCACATCAAAGACTCTGCGAGGAGATTGATGATGGTTCGGTTTCCCACTGGGGTGATCCTGCTGTGATCCTGTTTGGCTCAAATTTTTGCGATGTGCTTCTGGATTAAGGTGTCTCAGTGTCGTTCTACCCCGTTATGAGGCGGGTTTTACTTTTTAATTAAAAGTTTTTCAGAATTAAAACCAAATTAGGTGTAAATTTATACAGGATGGTTGGGGATTTCTGTTTTATTTGGAATTGAGCTTTGAAAATTTATGTGATTGTATAATTCGAATGTTTATCGCTCATATTTATACTCTTAGAACTGGGCAGGTCATGCAGTGGATGCCTCCACAGCCTAGTCGCATTTCGTCTCCAGGGATCTGGATGACCTCGATGCCGCGTTTCCTAGCCTCCTGCATGACGCGTGGGTTGCCAGTGTAGTGGATGCAGAGGTCTTCGTGGACTGTGAGGAAGTTAGCAGCCATATCGAGACATTCTTTGTCGGTGATCTCGATGATGTCGTAGTTGTCATCTACGAGCCATTCAAGGAAGCTGCCATCCCAAGCCTCTGTGCGTGTTCTGAATGAGGCTGGGTTCTCCTCTAGGGATACACGGTGGGCTATTGCGCATTTGCCTGGGAGTTCAGCGAATTCACCGTCTATGTGAATGTATCCCTTAGGCATGTTGAGTTGGATGAACTGGTCGATGATCTGTTCGTTGAGGAGGAAGTCGCCGAGGTCATTGAGAGCACCCTGGGTGGCACGGTCACAGAGGCCGGCGACGGCTACACGTCCTTCGAGGAGAGTGAAGCCTCCGCCCTCAAAGGTCTCGGGTTCCTTGAGCTGATGTGCGATGGGGATCCCAGCGGCCTCGTGGGCGGCACGGATTATGGGTGTCTCTACGCGTCTGCTGGGGAGACCCATGCGGAAGAGGATGGCGCCGGCCTCGGTTACTGTGCTTGAGTCTCTGGTGAATACGAGGTTGGGGGCTTGGGTGATCTGTTTCCTCATGGCGTGGTTGTCGGCTAGTAGTGTGCCGACGTCTAGAACCTCGACGCCGGCCTCGATTAGGGCGTCCATGAGCATACGGTGGTCGCTCTGGAACCGCTTTATGTCAACGGCACAGTCGAAATGGTGGGTTGCTGGATCTCGGTTTGCGAGGTCGAGCTCGTTGCCTGGATGGTGAACGAGGACGCGCTTCAAATCGCCGGATTCATGGTTGACTCCGAATTCTGGCATAATTTAGGACGGTGCTTGGATGGATAAAACGTTAACTTGGCACAAGCTTGCTGTTGATCTCATTGTCGCGCACGCTTGTGTTAAATGCCTATAATGATAAATGAGGATCGATAGGTCTTGGGTGGCGCTTTCCCTGATGGGTTCCTGTGGGGTGTGGCGGTCTCCTCCTTCCAGGTCGAGATGGGGCGGGGTGGGAACGCTGATCAGTCTGATTGGTGGGCTTGGGTTCACGACGCTGAGAACAAGCAGAGGGGCTGGGTGAGTGGCGACGTACCCGAAGAAGGCCCCGGATTCTGGGAGCTATACAAGAGTGATTTCAAGTTGGCTCGAGAGATGGGGTGTAATGCCTTCAGGATGAGCCTTGATTGGGCTAGGATCTTCCCTGCATCGACTGAGGGTGTATCTGTGGAGGTTCACCGGGACAGGTACGGAAACATCGAGAAGGTATGGATTGACGACCGAGCGATGCGTGAGCTTGTTACGCTTACAAATAAGTCGGTGGCGAGGAGATATCGGCAGATCATCTCCGAGTGTAGGAGGTGTGGACTGGAGCCGATGGTGACGCTATACCATTGGCCGATCCCGCTTTGGCTACATGATCCTATAGCGACCCGCGACGGGGTTGCGCCGGAAGGGAAGAGAGGATGGCTTGATGAGGGAACGCTGGTGGAGTTCGCGAAGTACTGCGCATATGCAGCCCACGCATTCGGGGACCTGGTGGATCTTTGGGCGACGATAAACGAGGTCAAAATAGTTTCGGATCACGGTTTTCTGGATGGGGGCGAGTTCCCACCGGGAGTGAATGACTTCGAGGCGTTTATGGTAGTGATGAAACATCTCTCGATGGCACATGGGTTGGCTTATGAGCAGGTTAAAAGGTGGGACCAAGCATCAGCCGGATCTTTAGGTCCCTCCAGCGTCGGAATAGTGGCGGTGCTCCACTATCATGAGCCAGTTGATCCTTCGAACGAGGCCGACGTGAAGGCAACCCTGTTCAACGACTATATCTTCAACGAGTGGAGCCTAAACGCGGTGTTCCGCGGTGACTACGACATGAATGCAGACGGGCTGGTCGAGGGGAATGAGATGCTGCCTAACCTCGTAAAGGGCTGTGACTGGATAGGAATCAACTACTATATGAGAATGCGGGTGATGCATGTGGCGAAGGGAGGTGACCCGCGCCTCGACTATGGCTTCGCCCCCGCAGTAGATCCCAGCGATATAGGGTTCGACACCTATCCGGAGGGGTTGCGTTGGGTCTGCGACTGGGCGTACACCCGATACAGGAGACCGATTTACGTAACGGAGAACGGGATAGCGGATTCGGCGGACTCGATGAGGGTGAGATACCTCACGGGACACCTGGACGCGATTCAGAAAGCGATAGAGCTCGACGGCGTCCCTGTGCGGGGCTACTTCCACTGGAGCCTCATAGATAACCTCGAGTGGTCTAGCGGATACAAGGTAAGGTTTGGGCTGTACTCGTTTGACTCAGTGACGAAGAGGCGGATACCCAAGGCATCGGCGACGGTCTTCAGGCGGATAGCCAAGGCCAACAGACTCCCATAGTTACGCCAACTTGCTCCACAACAGATTTGCGAAAAAATTTAATATAGGGGAATGGGTCCGTTTCTGTCTCTATTTCATGGGTGAGTAGTCTGTTGGTTTTAGGATTATGTTAGTAATCCTATCTGTAAGGGGCCCTCCGGCTCTCTGCTCTGTTTCGGTTCGTGCCTTTACCCAGCCTGGGTCCGTGGAGAAGGCGTTCCAAGCTCTCTCCCTATGGGCGAGGTCCTCGAAGGCGAGCAGGTAGTAGAGGACGTTGCTTGTACCGATGATTGCTGTCCAAAATCCAATCACCTTGATGCCATGCTTCTCGAAGTACTTGAGGGTGATCTTAGCGAAGCGCTCATTGAGAGCATCCATGCGACCGGGAACAGCTTCGTAAACGCGCCACTCGTAGATCATGAATCACGCCACATCATTGGTAGAATTAGTTCATTAATAAAGGTAGAGAAGGTATCAAGAGAAAATTTTAGAACTAGTAGAAGCGCACATGCCACCTGCAAAATTCTCTAGTCTTTACCCTTAAGGTAGCTGTAAAGTTCCCAGAGATTCATCTGCGGCGACTTCCCCTCAAAATTACCCAGTTTGAAGGAGTACTGAACAGAGTAGCCGATGCTCAGAGCCGTCACTACAGTGCCGATACCGACCGGTCCCCCAAGGAAGTACCCTAGGACGAGAACACTGACCTCTATACCTCCACGGACCAGCCACACTGGCCTGTCTAGTTGCTTTACAAGCCCCACCATCAATCCGTCCCGCGGTCCCGCTCCCAGCTGAACCCTCATATAGAAGAGGCTCCCTACCCCCACAAATAACACGCTCAACAGTAGCAGCGCAGCTTGTCCCATCGGGTCCGTGGGCTTCGGCACAAGGTTCATGTTTATAATCAGGTCCGTGAAGTAGCCGACGAAGTACATGTTCATAACCGTCCCGAAGCCAGGCGGGAACCCTAGCGCCCACCCAAGTAGAAGCACTACGAGCCCTACGACCTGGCTCACCTGACCCAACGTCAACCCACTCAGAACTGATACCCCCACATGGAAAACCCCCCAAGGACTCATCCCAAGTCCTGAGTAGAGATTTGTCACCTGCCCTGCAGCGAAGAGAAACAGACCAAAGTAGAGGGATGGAAGCCTCACAAGGAAGCTTCGAAGGTTCCCACCATGGATCGGCATCCAGAAACCTGAACGGCGAAGACGGAAAAAGTGTTCGGTGACTAGAGACTGACCCTAAGCCAGTCAAGGACAGCCTTGATTAAGGGAATTCTGTGCTCCGAAAAGCTGTGGTCCGCTCCCTCGATAAGAACCAACTTCTTCGGCTCCCTCGCTTTATCATAGAAGATCTTGCAGAGCTCTGGCGGCATCACATCATCCGACGTACCCACCAATATCATGATTGGGGCCTTCACCTCACCGATCAGTTTCAGGGGGTTTTCCATCTCCGTCACCTCCCTGAGGTCGGCTCGCACTTGATCCGGCGTCATCCCCTCGAGCTTTCCCTTAGCCGACTCGATGAAGCTCCTCACTACCGTCTCTAATACATCCTCGCTCGTCCAAAGGCTGATGTCCGACACAGGCGCCATCATGACTCCTGTCTTTATAGTCGGATCGAGGCTCATCCTCTTGGCCAACGGTAACGCCCCCATGCTGTGGCTAACGAGGCCTACGCGGTCCGGGTCGACGCATGGCTGTTCCCGAAGGAATGCGACGGCATCTCGAGTGCTCGGTTCCAGCTTCGTGAACCTATAGACTCCTTTACTCCCCCAGGCTCCTTGGTAGTAAAAGACCAGCGTAACAATGCTCCTCAAAGCGAGCTCCTCGGCGAGGTCCATGTTCTTCGTGTCTCCTGGATAGCCCTGGCAGACGACGACGGCGGGGTACTTTCCCTCAGGTGCGGGTCTGTAGATTCTCCCTAACAGCGTATTCCCATCGCTTGGGAAGGAGACGTTCTCCACGACTATGCTCAAATAAACCATAGCATATTGTTCCGCACCCCTCTTAAGCTAACCGCTCGGGGTGCTGTGGTCGGGTAAGAAGGTTAAACTGTCTCCATGAGCCTCGCGCACGCAAGATCCTCACGAGCAGCGTATTTCCCGCGCTCGGGAACTTTACGTTCTCCGACTTGACGCTCATGTAAACCAAATTCACTTTCAACTACCTCCCCATAACATCTACGCCTCGTAACCCCTATAACTAGCCGAAGGTGAGAAACCACCAGATTGGGAAAGAGGATAGCTAAAAGCTTCAAGCCCCAGAACACCTGGGTTCGTGAGTTGGTTCAGTCTGACCCCGAGATAGGGACGGGGCTCGACTATACAAATGAGCAGCTCAAGATCCAGGCCCGTGACAACCTCTGCACAGTTTGCAAAGGCTCCAAGATGCTCTGCGGGAAGACTCGCTGCCCCATCATTGAACAAGTCGCAGCCCATACCAAGATGTTCCGCAGCGTCCATGGCACAAAAATTGAGGGCTCCTCACCCCCTAGCGTTTTCGTGGGTCGCTTCGGATACCCCTACGTACAAGTTGGTCCCATGACCCCTGGCTTCTACGGGGACACAACCCTGCTTGACGACACCGAGCATTGGTTTGGCCGTAGCATGGATGAGATCATCGGCTTCCGCAGCCAGCTTGTCCGAGGCATGACCCCAATTAACGTCCGGAAGCCCGAGAAGGCGGGGAAGATACTCGACGCCACTCGCGAGATCAGCCTCAGCGATAATTATGTTGAGACGGAGATGAGGCTTCAGAAAGCGCCGGTGAAGAGACTCTATATGGATAATGATCTCCAGCCGATAGGTCCCACTGCCCCCCTTGAGAGGGTCGAGATCGGTTTTATCAGGTGGAACCAGTGGATGGAGAAGGCTCACTACGATACCGACCTCAAGGCTGCCCAAGCAGCTAAGATATTATACCGTAGTGGCGTCTCGGTCTCAAGCATCGTTAAGGCCTTTAGTACAGGCAGCTTCGGTGTCGAGAAGAACCGTCGCCTCGTTCCAACTCGGTGGAGCATTACTGCCATAGACGACCTTCTTAGCAAGGATATGGCTAACAAGACGAAGGATTATCCACTTGTCAACCAGTATGAGGTTTACGAGTCGGAGTACCTCGGCAATCGCTTTGAGATCCTTCTGGTCCCTGACGCTTGGAGCTATGAGGCATATGAGGCTTGGTATCCTAGGACCCTCTGGAACCCCTCCGAGACGAACGTCAACATAGTCACGGATTGGGAGGGCTACAATGGAAGGAGTTCATACGCCTCGATGGGTGGCTGTTATTACTCGGGTCGGCTCGCTGTGATGGAGTACCTGACCAAGGTCCACCGCCAGGCTAAAGTTTTCATCTTCCGCGAGGCCTACCCAGACTACATCCTACCTGTCGGCGTCTGGCAGGTCCGTGAGAACTGCCGCAATGCTATGAAGCAGACCCCTAAGCCATTCTCATCGATGGACATCGCCCTCAAATATGTCATGAGTAGGCTGACCATACCCCTTGAGAAGTGGATTGAGGCAGGACCCCTGCTCAGACGCACACTCACCCAGAGAAAGATAACCGAGTACACTTGATCACGATAACATCCTTTTGTATGCGCGAAACGGATTTTTCCCACACGGGGAGTAGATGACTTATTCTGCCCGTGTGTTTTTAAACATCAAACCCCGCCGTTAATGATAGGCTAGTGAGATCTTTGAACCCCGAAGAGGTAGCCGCAAGTCTAAATGAGAATGAGAGGAAACTCCTAACCGCTCTAAGAGGCGGTGATCAGTCCTCCACAGCCATGTTATGTCAGGTCACAGGTCTGGGCAAGGATGCAGTCGAGAAAGCCTCCGCTTGGGCGGAGACAAAGGGCGTTGTTAGCTTCAGGGAGGAGATCTCACACTTCTACAAACTCACTGAAGAGGGTCAAAGGTACGCTAACGAAGGACTCCCGGAGAAGCAGCTGATCGAGGCTGTTGTGGGGGGAGATAACGAACTCACACACCTCAAGCAGGATGTCTCCGCAATCAATATTGCCCTCGTCTGGGTACGTAGCAACGGTTGGGCCAATATTAAGGCTGGAAAGGTTGAGACCACTCCTAAAGGCGTTAAGGCTGCGAAGCAAGAGACTCTCGACGAGAAGATACTTAAACGTCTCACCAAAGGCAGGATCCACGAGGATAGACTGGGCGCTGGGCTAGCTGCTAGGATACCCATCCTAACAAAGCGTGGCCTAGTCGAAGTCAAGGAGGCGTCCGAGCGCTTCGTCGAGCTCACCCAATTCGGTGTTGAGGTTCTCCCCTTCGTAGAAGTAATCGCAGTCCAACCCGTGATCACTCAGATCACCCCTGAGATCCTTCAATCCGGTGCTTGGCGCAATGCTGTCATCCAACACTACGATGTAAGCCTACCTGTTCCCAGCCTCACCCCTGGCAAACGTCACTTCCTCAGTCAGATCATCGACTACATCCGTCGCTTCTGGGTCGAACTCGGCTTTAAAGAGATGAGGGGCCACTACCTCGAACTCAGCTTCTGGAACTTCGACGCCCTCTACCAGCCCCAGGATCACCCCGCCAGGGACCTCGCGGACACGTTCTATATGAAGACTCCCCACAGTGGACGACTCCCAAAGGGCAAGCTTGTGGAGCAGGTGAAGCAGACTCACGAGACCGGCTGGACCACTGGCTCAACCGGTTGGCAGTATAAATGGAACCCGGAGCTCGCCTCGCGCTGCTGCCTACGAACCCACACTACGAGCCTCAGCGTCCTCCAACTCAGCCAACTCAAACCTGAGGACCTCCCCGGAAAGTTCTTCAGCGTCGGCCGCGTCTTCCGCAACGAGGCCATCGACTGGAATCACCTCGCCGAGTTCTACCAGACTGACGGAATCGTCGTCGGTGAGGATGTCACATTCCGCGATATGCAGGGCTACCTCAAGGCTTACCTTGAAGGGCTCGGCCTTAATAAGTTCAGATTCCGCCCTGGCTACTTCCCCTATACCGAGATGAGCATCGAGGCCGAAGTCTGGATCGAGGAACACGGAAGCTGGATGGAGTTATTCGGCGCAGGTATGTTCCGCCCCGAGGTCGTTAAGCCGCTTATCGGCGTCGACGTCCCCGTCCTCGCCTGGGGTCCAGGATTTGACAGGCTCGTTATGCAAAGCTACCACGTCGACACGATCAAGGAGTTGTACGGTAACGACATAGGGCTTCTCCGCAAGGCGAAGCTCTGGACGAGGTGACCCTGGATGCCCGTGATCAATGTAAACTTAGCCGACCTCCAGGAGGTCCTAGAAAGGAAGGTCACAATCGAGGAGCTCCAGGAGAGGCTCCCAATGATGGGCACCAGCTGGGAGGGTCCTCACGAGGAGGGCTTCGCCCTCGAGGTCTTCCCTAACAGACCCGACTTGATGAGCACCGAGGGCCTTGCTCGCGCCTACGCGAGCTTCACAGGAGAGAAGCCGGGGCTCCGCCACTACAGGGTCAAGGACTCGACCTACGTCGCCATCGTAGACGAGAAAACCCAGAGGGTCCGCCCATACTTTGTCTGCGCAGTCATCAAGAGCCTAAACTTCAGCGACTCTCTCATCCGAAGTATAATCCAGCTACAGGAGAAACTCCACATCACCCATGGTAGAAAGCGCCGCAAGGTTGCAATAGGGCTCCACAACCTCAAGCCCATTCAGTTTCCAGTCACCTACACGACGAAGCCTCCGGAGTTTAAGTTCCGCCCACTCGGGGAGCGCTTCGATAAGGACCTCCGATGGATGCTTACTGAGATGACGAAGGGCGTAGAGTACGCTTGGATCCTCGAGGACGCCGAGGAGTATCCTATGATCCTCGACGCCAGGGAGATGGTACTCTCAATGCCACCGATAATCAACGGTGAGTATACGCGCATCGACGAGTCGACACGTGACATTTTCGTCGATATTACCGGCACTGACCTCAAAGCTATCACCGAGGTACTCAACATCATCTGTACAACCTTCGCCGACCGTGGAGCCGAGGTCTATACTGTTAATGTTATATATTCCGGCAAGGCGCTGAAGACTCCCGATCTCAACCCCAGGAAGTGGAAGCTCAGCAACAAGTACGTCAACAAGACCCTCGGAATCGAGCTCTCCCAACAAGAGACCACTATGCTCTTAGGTAAGATGGGCCACGGAGCCGACATCAATGGCGATGAGATAGATGTCTATGTTCCATGCTACCGAACCGACGTCATGCACCCTATTGATCTCGTCGAGGATGTCGCCATCGCCTATGGCTACGACAAGTTCATTCCAAACATCCCCCCGATCCACACAAAGGCTGGGGAGGATCAGCTCGAGGTATTCAGTAGATGCATGCGCAACTTCCTAGTAGGCTTTGGTTACATGGAGGTAGTAACATTCATGTTGAGCAACCGGGAGAAGCTCTTCACAAGGATGAGCATCTCGGAGGAACCTATCGCGGAGGTGGAGAACCCGAAGATGGAGGGTTACAATGTCCTCCGGAACAGGCTCCTCCCCAGCCTCCTGGAGGTGTTGAGCGTCAATAAGCACCACCCGTATCCGCAGAGCCTATATGAGGTTGATGACGTTGTGCTCCTCGATGCTGCGACTGACGTCGGGGCCCGTTCAACTCGTCGCTTAGCCGTCGTCCAATGTCACGCCCGCGCCAACTTCAGCGACATTAAGGCAGCAATGCTAGCAATCCTTGAGAACCTGGATGTCAAAGCCGAAATCGAGGCTGGAGGTTGGGACTGTTTCATAGACGGCCGGCGCCTCATCGCCAAGGTTGACGGTGAGCCTCTATGTTGGGCTGGCGAGCTTAAGCCAGAGGCATTGGAGTCTTGGGGACTTGATATGCCCGTAGCCGCACTCGAGATGGACATCGACCTCCTCAATAGTGTAGTCAAGTCTTAGGCTTCTTTCTTCGCCTTCTCAACTATCCTATCTATAAATTCGGTCTTCGACACCGTGTAGGCCAGTCCATCGTCCCTAAACTTCTTCGACAGAGCTATCTTAAGCTCCTTATAGGCTTCAGCGTCTTTTGGATGTGTTTAGAGCCAGTCGCGGAAGAGTATGTGCTCCCTCTGGAATTGGCTCCCCTCCCTTACGAGGTGGAGGTGGAAGCTTGGGGTGTGCGAGCCTTTCCCTAGACAATAGTACCAGTCGGGGTTGTCTCCAAGCGATACGCTCCCGTAGCCGAAAGGGAGCAGCAGGACCCTACAATGCTCGCTTCACCTGGGCCATCGACGCCGGCGAGAATGTCCACTATTGGCTTTGCACAGAGACCGGGGACGCTTGTACTCCCGATGTGCTCTAGGGAGCGGACTATTTGGCGGACGCCACCGAGAACGAGCCTTTTCTCCTCCTCGTAGATCCACGGCCAATTCATGTCATAGGGGACGATGACGACGGGCTGTGGCATTCCGATCCTCTAAACTGACAGATTGCTGGCTTTTATAACCAGGTATCCAATTATCAGGGGATCGTCTTGGGTGAGAGGCCCGGTTTCCCTCCGAACCTTGCGTTGCTGGTGAGCATCGTCGCCGTCTCGACAGCGTCGATCCTTATTCGGCTCACCGATGCGCCCCCTCTGGCTATAGCGACGTGGCGTCTCGGCCTCTCGACGCTTATGCTCCTCCCTTTCTTCCTGAGCCGGGGCGGGGTCGCCAAGCTGAAAGTGATGCACCTTGAGGAGCTGCTAGCCCTTATGGGGGTTGGTATCGTCCTCGCTATCCACTTCGCAACCTGGATAACGAGCCTTAGCTATACCTCTGTGACTAGTTCAGTTGTCTTCGTTCATGTCGACCCCATCTTCGTGGCCCTTGTCAGTCATTTCTTCCTCAAAGAGAGGGTAAACAAGCGAGTCGCCCTCGGCATAGTGATCGCCTTCGTCGGAGCCACAGTAATCGCCTTCGGGGATCTCGGCGTTGGTGGAGGGAACTTAACCGGAGATGCTCTCTCGTTGATAGGCGGGGTGGCTCTCGGCATCTACATCCTCGCGGGGAGAAGACTCAGGCAGAGGCTCGACCTCACAACCTACGTGACGCCTGTCTACACCGTCTCGGCTTTGGTCCTCGCCGGAGGGAGCTTCGCCTTCGGGGTACCCCTATTAGGATACGACGCCAGAACGATGCTCCTCTTCCTGGCGATCGCCTTGGTACCGATGATCTTCGGCCACACCATCTACAACTGGGTTCTCAGGTGGATCTCGGCTCCAGTGGTAAGCATCAGCCTCCTCGGGGAACCCATTGGCGCATCGATACTTGCCCTCATCATCCTTGGCGAGGGTCCCCCGCCACTAACCCTCCTCGGCGGAGTCGTAACCCTCTCAGGCATTCTCGTATGCGCCTACCAACCCGCTGGTAGGTAATTACACTTTATTTTAGGCTGCTTCACAGTGGGAAAGTGAAATAAACCCAAGGTTGCTAACTTACCCCGGATCAGCGATGGTATTCAAGGGCAAGTTCAAGGGTATTCTGTGTCTACCAGTTACCCCCTTCGTGGCCGGGGGTGAGGAGATCGACGAGGAGGCGATGCGTCGAATAACCGACTTAATCATCGAGGACGGGGCCGATGCGCTCGTCCCTGTGGGGGCAACGGGCGAGTTCCCTTACCTACTTCACGAGGAGAGGGAGCGAGTAATCAAAATAGTCGTCGACCAAGCGAATGGTCGGGTGCCAGTCATCGCGGGCACAGGCGCCATCTCAACAAAGGAGGCGCGGATGTTCACCCAGTACGCTAAGGATGTGGGTTGCGAGGGTGTCATGCTCAGCCACCCCCTCCTCGTCAAGGCAAACGACAACGAGACCTACCGCCATTTCGAGCACATTGCGACGAAAGTCGACATACCTATAATTGTCTACAATAACCCCGGATTCGGTGCCTCCATAAGCCCCAGCATCGTAGCACGTCTTGCTGAGAACTTCGACAACGTCGTTGGCTACAAGGAGGACGACTTCTTCAGCCTCCGCTACAGCGATATAATCTGGAGGGTACGCGAGAAGATCGCCGTCTACACCGGTAGCCCCGCTGCTTACCTCGCCTTCCTAGCTCAGGGCGCTACCGGCGCCCTTATCGCTGAGTTCCAGGCCTTCCCACACATCATGATCGGCCTCAAGAATGCTTGGGAGAAGGGTGACACAAAGAAGGCCCTCTACTACCATGAGCAAGTCGTTAAGATGTTCAACATTATCGAGACCAACTTTGGCTCCGCGAGCTTCTGGAGTCGCTATAAGGCGATTTGGAGGCTCAGGGGCGTCGACATGGAACTCGACGTCAGGGGGCCATGCACCCCTGTGACGCCAGAGCAGATCGAGAAGGCCGCGCCGGAGTTCATGAAGCTCGACATCGAGAAGACCTGGTTCAGGGACTAGATCCACCCTTTTCTTTAGTTGCGCGCGCGCAGCGGATTTGCCAGGTCTGCAGCAGTGGTAAGGCGACCTGTACGGATCGATGTGAAGCAGCCCTGCATCTGTGGTAATTACCCTATTTTTAAGGCCAGTAAGCTGACCGAAAGGGCATACGTTAGCGAGTACCGCGCCAAGGATAAGCTAAAGTAGAATCCTTTTTTTATTTTAACTTAAAACCTTTTTCTAACCAGACAATTCGGGAAACCTTTCTAATCTCCTCGGGTCTATTTTTTGATTGCCATGGCTTATGTTAAGGTTCTCAAGGATTGGGTCAAGGATGAGGTAGACGCCGTTCTACCCCGCCTCATCGAGATTAGCGACTGGATAGGCAAACATCCCGAGCTGGGAAGCGAGGAGTACGAGTCCTCGAAGCTCTTGGCTGGGGAGCTGTGTAAACACGGATTTAATGTCGAGATGGGTGTCCTAGGGATGCCCACTGCATTCAGAGGGGTTTACAAGGGTGAGGGAAAGGGCCCAGTCATCGCCTTTCTCTGCGAGTACGACGCCCTCCCCGGCGTCGGGCACGGCTGCGGTCATAACATCATAGGCACATCCGGCTTGGGGGCGGGCATCGCCGTCTCGAAACTAATGAAGGAGTTACCCGGTGAGCTCTGGGTAGTTGGTACCCCCGCGGAGGAGGGACACGGTCCCAGTAGTAGCGCCAAAAAGAGGATGGCAGATGCTGGGTACTTCAATGGTGTAGACGCTGTGATGATGATCCACCCGATGGGGAACAGTAAGATGACAGTGGCCACGGGGTTCCTCGCCATCACTGGGATCAGGATCGAGTACACGGGCAGGACGGCTCACGCAGCCGCTGACCCTTATAACGGTCAAAACGCCCTCAACGCCGCTGTCCTCTGCTACATGGCTATACACGCCAACAGGCAGCAGCTCCGCCGCGACGCCAACCCCGTTGTCCATGGCATCATAACCGAGGGCGGTCTAGCCAACAACATCATTCCCGACCGAGCCGTCCTCCAGTTTGGGGTCCGCAGCAGCAACGACGCCTACATCCCTACGCTCGTCCAGATGGTTGAGAACTCTGCCAAGGGCGCTGCTATCGCCACAGGCTGCGAAGTCAAGGTAACAGTCAGCCCAGGTCTTAAGTCGAATGTTCGCAACCCGCCACTGGAGAAGCTTTTCGTCAGAGAGTTCAAAGAACTAGGTGTCGAGGTCGAGGACCCAGACTACACTGCGGCCCAACCGCCGGGCGGGAGCACCGACTTCACTGACCTCAGCCACTTCGTCCCAGGCATGCACGCCATGGTGGGCTTCACAAAAGAGGAGATCACCGGCCACAGCAAGGAACTCTGTGCCGCTACCCTGACCGAGGAGGGGCACAGGGGCATCGAGGTCAGCGCC
>Ga0209777_10006173_pt1 | contig 13565 bp, 9 predicted proteins | sample FrelakmetHBP12HB_FD_187147 | JGI IMG/M metagenome (GOLD analysis project Ga0209777, IMG submission 187147) | Freshwater lake sediment microbial communities from the University of Notre Dame, USA, for methane emissions studies -HBP12 HB (SPAdes)... | ecosystem: Environmental > Aquatic >...
GTCGATGTCAACCCGTGCTCATCCTTTTGCGCAATGTTGACATCGACCGCATGCTTCGTAAACCACGGGCGAATAGCCTCAAGAAACGAAACGACTATGCTCGTTAGAATCCCGAGCACAACGTACCAGCGGTACGGCTTCAGATACGTCAGCATCCGTCTCATCAAACGAGCATCGTACGCTTTACCGAGTATTTCTTCGTCGTGCATAAATCAATTTAAAAGGCAAAATTAAAAATTAAAAAATTTCTGGTTAACCTTTTGATCTACCGCGCATCTTGCTCACAATGGAGCCGAGCACTTTCTTGATCTCGTCAGCCTCTTCGATGACATCGCTCAGTTGTTTTTGTTCGACAACCTGCGAACCCGCTAACAACCGTAGCCAGTAGTGTGTTTCCCTTGCCTCTTTGAGAGCGATGTTCATTTTGTAGGTAAAGTCATTCGTGCTGCAGGCAGCAGTTGCCTCCTCGACGTTTGCTCCAACCGATGTTCCGGAACGAAGCACTTGTTTTCCAAGAACGTCTCCCGCCTTGGTATTAGGTAGATGCTGACTCACATTGATGATCCGCAAACCGAAGTTAAACGTCCTTTCTTTTATATCTCTATCCATCACCGCCTCCTCTTTTTAATTTTGAATTCTTAATTTTTAATTCGCTTAGAGTTGCTCTAACTCCTCTTCGAGCAATTGCTTCTCGTACAATTCCGCGTAGATACCACCGAAAGCAACCAGCTCATCGTGGCTCCCGCGCTCGACAATAGCGCCGCCGTCGAGGACAACGATCAAGTCTGCGTGTTTCACCGTGGAAATGCGGTGGCTGATGATAATGCTGGTCCGTTTTTCCATGACCTTTTTCAATCGACTCAGAATCTCGTCCTCTGTGTACGTGTCGACGGCGGAGAGTGCATCGTCAAGAATCAAAATCCTGGGGTTGCGCATGACGGCGCGGGCGATGCTCGTCCGCTGCTTCTGTCCGCCGGACAGTGTGATACCACGCTCGCCTATCATCGTATCATACAGGCCGGGGAAATCCTGTACGTCCTTTGCAATCTGCGAAACCTCCGCAGCTTCATGGATGTGCTCGAGTGTGCCGTTGTCCTTCCCGTACGAGATATTCTCGCCAAGCGTGTCCGAGAACAAGAAAGTTTCCTGCGGCACGTACCCGATGTGCAAGCGCAAGACATCCAGCGGAATCTTCTTGATGCTCACACCATCAATCAGCAGCTCACCCGCCGTGATGTCGTACAAGCGCGGGATCAAATTGACCAGAGTCGATTTTCCCGAGCCCGTATAACCGACAACAGCAAGTATCATCCCTTTGGGAATTCGAAGATTGATGTTCTTCAGTGTCGGCGATTGTGAGTTTTTGTGTGTGAAGGAAACGTCACGGAATTCGACCTCGCCCTTTACGTCCCTGATAGAAAAATCGGTTTGGTGTGAGTCCTGAATGTCGAGCACTGCATCAAGAATTTTCGCCAGTCGTCCCATTGACGCAGCACCTTGCTGAAGAATGTTCGTTACCCATCCGAAAGCAATCATGGGCCAAATCAACAGAATCAAGTACCCAAAAAATGCGGTGAGAACGCCGATGCTGATTTCGCCGTGGATTACCTGCAGCCCGCCATAATAGACTGTCGTGACGAGTGAACAGCCAACGAGCAAGAACATGAGAGGCCACATGATAGATTGGACACGCGCCAGGACAAGATTCTTCTTAAGGTAGTCCCAACTCAACGAGCGGAAAAGTCCGATCTCGTATGCTTCACGAACATACGCCTGGACGATTCGAATGCCGGAGAAATTCTCCTGGGCGCGCATCGTGAGGAGCGAGAACAGTGCCTGGCGATCCTCAAATTTTTCATGGATGACTTTTCCCAATCGATACACAGCATACGAGACCAGCGGGAGCGGAATAAGCGCGATAAGCGTTAGCCTCCAATCACTCCATAGCATCATAATGAGCGTCATGGTGAATGTCATCAACGTGTCGGAAGGGTACATGATTCCAGGACCAACGGCGTTGCGAACAGCGCTGATGTCATTTGTCGCATGTGCCATCAGGTCGCCCGTGGGCGTGTTCTGGAAGTAAGATAGCGAAAGTCCCTGAAGGTGTCTCAGGAAATCATTGCGCAGATCGAATTCAATGTGCCGGGAGACGACGATAATCGTCTGGCGAGTCAGAAAGGTAAAGAAGCCGGCAAGCAATGACAACAGTACCACTAAACCCGCATAGAACAACAATTGGTTGATATCGACAATTCTTGTTGCAAGACCTACCTTGAGCTTATCGATTGCGCGACCGATAATCATCGGCTGTGCAACGTTGAACAGATTGCTTGCAACCACCGTGAGAAATCCCCAGAAAAGAGTCGTACGGTACTTCCAGAGATAGAGTTTTAGGCGAAGAAGAGAGCGCATGAAAACGAAATCAAGACGTCAGTTTCAGATACTGGAGGCAAAGAAAATGCTCGAATCCCTTTTAATATAAGGGTTTGTTCATTGAATAACAATCGCATGAATCAGTCAGTTTCAACGGTCCCATTCCCGTTTGAAAAAGCACCACGATCCCCTGGCGAATGATTTACATCATTCCGACGGGGTCGACATCGACGAGCAACTTTACCGATTTGCTCTTGCCTAACGCAGAGCTATTGTAAGACTCTGACGCCCTTCGAATGGAATCATGCAGTTGCTTTCCCGACGGATCAACCGCTTTCAGACCCTTAATCACAATATGGTAACGAAACCATCCTCTGAGTTTGGTAATAACCGCGGGGGCGGGCCCGAGTGCGAGGAAATGCCTGTTGGGCTTGGTCAAGAGGTCAGCAAATTTCTCTGCGTGACGTAGTACCTCCCGTTCTTGTCTTCCCTTGAACTCAATTAATACAAGACGCGAGAACGGAGGATAGTTAAGCTCCTTTCGGTAAGCCAATTCTTCTTCGTAAAATGATTTGAAATTGTGAGTAGTTACATGCTTCAGGGTGTAATGCTGCGGCTGCAATGTTTGAATAACCACCTCGCCGGCAAGCGTGCTGCGACCGGCACGCCCCGCAACCTGCGTTAACAATTGAAATGTCCGCTCGGAAGAACGAAAATCCGGCAGCAACATCTGTGTGTCGGCTGAGATGACGCCAACAAGCGTGACTCGCGCAAAATCCAATCCTTTTGCAACCATCTGAGTTCCGAGAAGAATATCAACGTCACCTTCGGCAAACCTTCTGAGAATTGTGTCATGTGAGCCTTTTCTGGTTGTCGTGTCAAGGTCCATCCGGACCATCGAAACAGTCGGAAACAACTTCCTGAGATCACCTTCCACCCGCTGCGTCCCAAATCCGCGATACTCGATTTCACTACTGTTGCATTGAGGACAAGTGGCAGGCGGTGCTTTCACGAAACCGCAGTAATGACAACGCAGATGGCGCTTGGTAAGATGGTAGGTCAGCGTGATATTGCAGTTGTCGCACATTTCGACGTAGCCACAATCGGGGCATTCGATGAGCGGCGCAAACCCGCGACGGTTCTGCAACAAAATGATTCCTTCTTTCTTGCGAAGACGGTCTTCAATCTTCTCTTTGAGCACGTCCGAGATTGAGCCTATCACGAGCTTTTTCTTCGACTCCCGTGCCGCCACAGGATCGGTTTTGAATTCTTCCTTCCGCTCCTCCCGAAAGAGTGAAAGCTTCTTTTGCCGCTCCGAAACCATGTCTATGATCTCAATCTGCGGTAATTTAGCAGTATCAACACGCTCTGGAAGCTCAAGGAGTGTGTATTTCCCACTTTCGGCATTCGCGTAGGATTCAAACGATGGAGTTGCCGAGCCGAGAATCACGACAGCACCGCTGTAACTCGCGCGCATGATCGCCACATCGCGTGCATGGTAACGCGGCGTTTGGTCGTATTGCTTATAAGATCCTTCCTGTTCTTCGTCTACAACAATAAGTCCTAAGTTACGCAGCGGTGCAAAAATCGCTGAGCGCGGGCCTATAATAATAGAGCACCTCCCGTCGCGCGCCAGCCGCCATGCGTCGTACCGCTCACCGTGTGACATCTTGCTGTGGAGCGTGATGACTTTTTCTCCGAAATGAAACTTGAAACGCCGGACAATCTGCGGCGTAAGCGAGATCTCGGGTACAAGGACGATGGCGGTTTTGTTCCGTTGCAGCATGTCGCGGATTGCCTCAATGTACACCTGCGTCTTCCCGCTCCCTGTTACCCCATGCAACAGAAAAGCGAGAAACTTATTGGACTGAAGCGCATCACGGATTCTTCTGAGCGCCTCCTCCTGATGGGCGTTGAGCACGATGTTTTGCGCACCGAGCGATGATGCATAAAGATCATACTCGGTCGTTCGGACAACCTCCCGTTTCGCGATCGAGAGGAGCTGTTTTTGCTCAAGCGTTTTTAACGTCGATAGCGACAACTTCGTGCTTTTCAGAAATTCCACAACTGGAAGGCTTGAAACTTGTGCCTGAGTGAGTTTTTGAATTGCTTCATACTGTCGCACAATGCGTGAATTGATTTGATCCGGATTGAAAGCGTTCAGCCACTCTTGCCAACGTTGTTTCCATTCGTGATCGATTTCTATCACGCGCTCGGACTTCGACTTGAGTCCCGATCTGGGAGGTTGCTCCGTGATTGCCACGTATCCTTCACGGGCAAGTCCGTTCAGGATTGCGTTGATGCTTTTCGTACCAAGAATCTTCTGCAGATGAGATACCTGCATTGATTTCTTCGATGCAAGAGCTTTCAGCACCTCCAGTTGTTTTCCCGTAAACGAATGTCGGTCAAGAACATTCTGCGCATCGCAGGCAGCAAGAGTGACTTTCCGCCTTCCGGCACGCAGCGCGCCCCGGACGAGCATTGCTTGCAGCACTTCACCGATCGGAGCAAAATAGTACTCTGCGATCCACCGGGCAAGGTTCAGAAGCTCATTGGAAAGGATCGATTCTGAGTCGAGCACGTCGGATACGGGTTTCAGATTTGGGATGGACGATTGAGAATTAATCGCCACTACCAGACCAACGACCGTACGTCTCCCGAAGGGCACGACTGCCCGCACGCCGGGCTTGATGGCATTACAAAGCTCAGCCGGCACGACATACGTAAACAGCTTATCGACCGCGACGGGAATTGCTAAATCTGCGTACAGTGGAGTCATTTGATGATAAGAATCCTGCTCTTAGAAAAATTTCGGGAAAAAAGACCGGAGATGCAAATCTCTGCGTCGGACCTCGGAAAGTGGCATCCAACGAGAGACAATAATAGTCCGGGTGCAAAACAGCTTGTTATTTCCAGAATGCTTTCAGCAAATCTGGCCTGAATTCCAGAGATTTTTGTTTTTTTGTTTATCTCCATTCCTTTTTGTATCCTTCAATAGATTTTGATGGGATTCCTGGCGGCAAATGTCGAAAATGAACTACCGGGCGAACTTATTGACAGGCACAGCAGTATGAGATTCACATATCTATTTGTTCTTTTGATTACGGTAGTTTCTCTATCCGCGGCTGGGTCAACTGTCATGCGGTCGACCGCCACGTACACGAGCGGAAAGGATACTGTCCAAGCATATCTGTGTGTGCCTGACAGCAGTGGACCTTTTCCGGCACTGATTCTCATTCACGAATGGTGGGGCTTGAACGATTGGGTCAGGGAAAACGCGCAGTCCATCGCGGCACAGGGATATATTACTCTGGCAATCGATCTGTATCGCGGGCAGGTGGCGACCACGATGGATGAAGCGCACCAGTTGTCGAGAGGGCTGCCGGAAGACCGTGCCGCTCGAGACCTGCAGGCTGCGTTCGATTTCCTGAAAGCCCGGAGCGATGTCAAGCCAGACAGGATGGGATCGCTTGGGTGGTGCATGGGTGGAGGATTTTCGCTGGTCGCCGCACTCACGTTACCCCATCTTGCTTCGTGCACCGTTTGTTACGGTCGTCTCATTACGGATTCTTCCTCCATCCAGAAAATATCTTGCCCTCTTCTCGGAATCTTTGGTGTTGAGGACAAGGGAATACCGCCGGCCAGCGTGAAAGAATTCGAGACGATCTGCAGACACTTTGGCAAGTCGATTGAAGTGAAGATCTACGACGGGGCAGGACATGCATTCATGAATCCCAACAACAAAGACGGGTACCGCGCATCCTCGGCGAAGGACGCGTGGGCGCGAATCGACTCTTTTTTCGAACGAACGTTGAAAAATTAAGTCGCTTAGCGCAGCGAACAAGCCACTACACTCTGTGAGGATCCAATGAACAAGATTCTTACCACTGTTTGGAATAAACTGAGAGCTCTCTTTGACCGATATCCGGTCATCTTTGTCGCTCTCGTCATCTACCTGTACTATCTCGCAACTTCCGTCGACCTCTTCAAACATCAGAGCGAAAAACATTCGTTCTTCGATTATTTTTTTCAGTTCGACTCACTGTTCTTCTTGTGGCTGGCAGCGATGACGTACATACAATTGCAGAAAACGAGAAAAGTACTCTTGGAGAAAAAAGACCGCGAACGGGAGATGGAGCACCTCCTCGAGCGTCAGCAATTCTCTCACCAGTTGATCGGTGATGTGACGAAATTCTTGCAGGACAACGTCAATAACCCTCTTGCAGTCATTTCACTGACAAGCCAGGAAATACGAAAGAAGTTCGTGAAAGATTCCGACATCATTCAGTGGCTCGACCGGATTGAACATTCACTTAACCGTATCCATAATACGATCCGCGACCTCCAGGCCTACGAAGCGAACAAGCTTCTTGACGCGACTTCCAAAACCTTTGGGGAACAGAACAAAGGGTAGTACGACGTCATGCGAAGCGTGTCACTGTGACACGCGACAGACCACTGCTGCCGCGATTTAGTTATTGTAGTGGTGCTGCATCACAAAAATTTTCTTGACCGGGCTTGTCACCACGCAATTGCCGAACTCCAAGCGCAATCCACACGCTGCAACGACATCAACCTTAATAACACTCCCTCCCCATGAACACCCGACGATCTTCGTCGTCGCGGGTGAGGAACCTTTCCGGTCGAACCATCCGCCCGACACCGCATACATGCCGTTTCCCAACGCTTCGATCCGGTAAACCGAATTACAGGTTTTTACGAACACACGATCGCCGACAGTCAAGTCGGCTTTGCGAACCTGTCGTACCCGGTCAGAATGCCCGAGGAGTGATGAAAGCGATGTCCCGAGCATTGCATTGTACGTTGATGTTTGAAGTATGTACGATTGCTCTCACGTAAAACTTTTTCCGATAACAACTTGATAGCTCTTCACCGATAAATCTTCACTCGTCACTACTTTCGTGCCTGCATCTTCCTCTAGTCTCATTTTCCACTGGTACAAATCTGAGAATGTATGTTTGAGCTTTTCCTGAAGCTGGTCAAACTTGCCGCTCCGCTCGTAGTCCTGGGCATCCTGCCGGTTGTTCCAAATCGTTACGGACAGCACTTCATGGTTCTCATCTCCTCCTTCAGTCAAGTATGCGTAGAGACATCCCTTGACCGAATAGAGGGCCGGGATGACCTCGTCCGTATAGATTTGTTTGAACTCATTCAACATCCCCTGACGGATTTTGGGGACCACGACCCGCACAAACATCATTCGCAAGGTTTCTTGCCGGTACGTTGCTCCATTCTTCTGCGCTTCGATCGAGAATGCCCGCACGACAGGTTCTTCTACAAGAGGCACATACTCCAGCGTTAGCTCACTCGACAGCTGAACCTTCCATTCTTGTGAATCTGTGAGATAGGGCTTCACTTCATCAAGAAGTTTCTGAAATAACTCACTCTTGCCGTATCTTTCTGCGCTTACCTGATCGTCCCATACGGTCATCGAGAGACATTCGTTAGCTTGTTGCACGTTTTGGATCAAGATTGCAGACCGGCTTCCGTGGAACTGCTGGAGGTCCGGAATCACTTCCTTTTCATAGAACTCGCGCATTTCCAAGAATGCATCAGATTTTATTCTCATTTGAACCAGGCGCATGTACATCTCTCATCGCTCCTTTTCCCGTAAGCCGTAGTTTTCGTTACTCCAATATGCAAATATTGCACTCAATATTGCAAGCAGAATCTGCACGTTCTGCACTTCTCGCGACTCTCACTCCGTACCCAATGAAATCTTGGGATTTGTCAGTCACGGTATACCCTTGTTGCATTTGATAACCATACAGTCGAAGTATCATTTCCCTGCGATCATTTCAATATATCCAGGCTCATCACGGATCGGGTCGAGATCAGTATCGCGCTGAGCCCAATCGAAATTCTCGTACCCCGTCATGATTGCATCTCTCAACGTACTGACAGCCAATTGCTTCTCCTTCATTTGTGCATAAAAACACGCTGCATTGTACAACATGAGTGGATCGCTCGGATTCAGCTCAAGAGCTTTTGCAGCTTCTACTTTTGCTTCTTCTCGTTTGCCAACTTGGGCGAGGTCGATGGCATAGAACATATGGCCGCGAGCATCATCCGGATGCTGAGACAAGTACCGGGGATAGATTTGAAGGTTCTTCTGAAGAAGTTCCGTGGCTTTCTCATGTTCGCCAAGCCGCTGATACACAAGGCCCAGATCCTCACCGGCTGAATAAAAATCGGGATTCAAGCCGAGTACTTTCTTGAACATCTCCGCCGCTTCCGCATCACGGTCAGTCATGTGATAAATCCTGCCGAGAATCCAATATCCTGTAAAATTATTTGGATCGAGCTCAATAGCCTTCTGACTTGCTGTCACAGCATCCTCAAGCGCTTTCGTGTTGAGGTAGGCAAGTCCGAGCGTGGCGTATGCTTCAGAAAGTGTCGAGTCATACATCAGGGCTTTGAGACCCGCTTCGATGGCTTTGTTGACCCACGCTTCTTTCCGTTCAAAGTCCTGAAACAACGAGGCATACGCCTCCCCTAATCCGGCGTACGCGGCCGCGTAACGCGGGTCAAGCTCAATCGCCCGTTGGAACAATTGGAGGGCAAATTGCAGACTGTTTTTCGTCCGGCGGTAAAGAAAGTTCCTTGCCCGCAAATTACAATCGAATGCTTCCGGATTTAATGTCGCGCGTTTGGTGAGAACGACTTTTTCTGTCGGAGTGAGCTTGACCATCAAGGCATCCACTATCTGTTTCGAGACCTGCTCCTGGATATCGAACACGTCGGCAAGTTTTCCTTTGTATGTTTCTGCCCACAGTTGGGTATCGGATTCAACATCGATGAGTTGTGCCGTAATGCGCAGGTTATCCTGGAATTTTCTCACGCTGCCCTCCATGATGTACCTTGCGCCCAGTTCTCTGCCAATCGTTTTAATGTCCTTTTTCGTTCCCTTGTACTGCATCGTCGTGGTACGCGAAACAACTCGCATATCCTTGAGTCGCGAAAGATTTGCAATAACTTCCTCCGTTAAACCATCGCTGAAATAATCGTTTTCCTTTTCCGGACTGATATTGTCAAAGGGCAGCACGGCAATGGCTTTGGATCTCCCGGATGAGCCTGCCGTCTCAATCTCCTTCCGGACCGCTTCAAGGTGTTTGAGAACGTCCCCCATCGTCTGGTAGCGCATCGCAGGTGCTTTCTCCAGCATCTTATGGACAACGGCATCAACTTGCAGCGGAATTTTCCTGTCCAGCGCACTCGGCGGAGGCACGGCGTCATTGACGATCAAGTACAGCAGCGCTGCCTCGTGCTCCGCTTTGAATGGGATTTCTCCCGTAAGCATTTCAAAGAGTACAACACCCAGAGACCAGATGTCGGACTGGTGATTTGCCGTCATTCCCTGAGCTTGTTCGGGAGACATGTATGAGAGAGTGCCAAGAGATGTTCCGGTTTTCGTCAAGCCGGAGCCTCCGGAGAGCTTCGCGATACCAAAATCCATGATTTTCAGCTTTCCGTCCTTGGTAAGCATGATATTTTCCGGTTTGATATCGCGGTGGATGATGTTTTTCTCATGAGCGGTTTTCAGCCCCTGCGCAATTTGTACCGCCCAATCGATTGCTTGGTTGATCGGAATTCCCGGCCCGAATTTCAGGTTCAAGATGTGTGTTTTTAGTGTATGTCCCTCGATGAATTCCATGGCAAGGAATAACCGGTCCTCTTGTTCGTCAATTTCATAAATACCGAGAATGTTCGGATGGTTGAGTGCAGCAACGGCTTTTGCTTCTTGCAGAAAGCGAGCCTTGCTATCCTCGTTCGACGAGAGTTGCGCAGGAAGAAATTTCAATGCAGCGAAGCGATCAAGCCTCGTATCATGGGCTTTGTAGACAACACCCATCCCACCGTCGCCAATCTTTTCGATTATCTTATAATGAGAAATAATACTGCCGACCATAATTGATCACTCCTTCTTGTGTAAGCTCCGGCGGGCACATCCGCCTTCGCCTTGTCTCTCAAGAACTTTATCCTGCGAGATTGTCTGTTCTGTCATTTTCTCTTCAACTCCTTATCCCAATTCGTGACAACTGTAAGAGGCAAGTTGAGCCTCCCACCGACTCCAACCGCCATAAGAAACGTTTGCGCATCGGAGGCAATATCCAGATAACTTACCAATCCTTTCGCGTCCATTCCAAAGAGAGGCTTCACGGCACCTATTTCAAACGACGACCCATTCGCCTTGACATCAACTGACATCATTTTGTTATCGTTTGAAAAATAGAAAATCTGCCTTCCGTCTCGACTCCACCATCGATTCTGGGATACCGAAGAAAGCCCGTTGGTCGATATTTGCCATTTCCTCGATTGGTCGGTAGCTATCTTCTCGTCAAGACCAAGGAACGGGCGGACGTAAAGTTCCCAATCCCCCGATTCATTTGAGCGGTACGCTATCCAGCGCATATCGGGAGAGAGCTGTGCAAGATCTTCATCGAACTCGGTACGCAGAAAAGGAATCGGTTTGCGGTTGCCGAGCAATGGCAAAATCCATAAATCTTGTCTGGTTTTCGGATCATTCGTGGTATACAGGATGAATCTTCCATCGGATGACCAATCCAGAGGAAATTTCTGGTCGGGAGATTCAAGGAGAATTTCCTCTGCTCCTGCGCCGCTTGTGGTTTTCTGGAAGAGATCGTAGTGCCCGCGGCGATCCGAATGAAAAACAATACGAGCGCCATCCGGAGACCAAATTGGAATCTCATCGACGGAAGGGTCAAACGTAAAGCGTGTTTTGATCCCGCGTGAAATCTCATACAACCAAATGTCCCTGTTGCGCGATTGAGAGTCGTAAACATCAAACGCGATTTTCTGTCCATCCGGAGAAAGGAATGCATTTCCGTAATCGGCGGGAGACGCAACAGAACCCAGCGATTTCCCATCACGACTGTACCACTCCAACTGGAAACCGGTTTGAACAGTGCTTGCCTGGTAGATGAGAATGCCGTTGTGAGAAGTTGTAAGAACAACTCTGTTATAATTGAGGTCATACTCAACCGGCTCTGCCACTGGCGTCGGATCCCCTGTCAATTCAAGGCTGGACGGATTAAATGGTTGTGCCATTAGTGTTTTCTCCCGAAGATAAACGAGAGAGCCTGACGCATACTCGACATTCGACTTTGCAGGCATCAACCGTTTGTTAACTTTCCCGTCGAGCGAACCTATCCCGAGTGCATCTTCCTCCCGCTCTACTCCTCCGAAGCTCGCTCGTGCGAAGAAAAGAAAATGTTTTCCATCCGGAAGAAATGATGGCCATCTGTGGGATCGTTCATGCCGGGTCGTGTCAAATGCAGTGATAATGCTTGGATTTCCACCGGCCGCGGATACTTGATACAGGGGTCCATACGCAGTTGGCGAAAAAATAATGACCCCGTCTTGATTCCACGATCCACCCCTGGCATCCAATGCATCGCAGATGGTAACGGGCGGTCCACCTGTTGCTTCTATTTTCTTAAGTTTGCCGGACTGAAAGAATCCGATGTAGCGATTGTCGGGCGACCAGAAGGGATAGTATGCACTTTCAGTAGAGGGCAACTCTCTGGAATCAAGCGAGTTGAGTGGCCTCACCATCAGATATGTTTTTCCGCTCGAATCGGCTCCAACGAACGCAAGCATCGTACCGTCAGGTGACAGAGCCAGCTCGCCATCACCAGCATCGGCAGACTGCGTGGCAAAACTGAATCTATCCGGAGGAAGGATGTATGACCGCACAACCTGTTGCTCTGGAGAACCGCGCAGGAAATAAAACACAATAAATGCTGCCAGGCAGGCAAACAGCACGGCTGACATGTACCACGGTAAGCGGTCCACGAATGAGAGTTTTTCTGATTCCATTGCAGATGTATCCTGGACACGTTCATTCGACGTTTGAAGTTGCTGCACCGGACGGGCGGCAGTAATTCGAGTAACGTGCTGTTTGCTGGATTCACGTTTATAACGCTTCAAGTCGATAGAAATCTGTTTTGCTGACTGAGCGCGTTCATTGGGATCCTTTTCCAGGCACTCCAGAACAATTGCGTCGAGTTGAGAGTCAATTTCGGGCTTGATTGAAGACATCGGTGCGGGGTCGACATTGACAATCTCATACATCAGCGCAGTTTCGTGGACGCCTTTGAAGGGAAGTTGCCCGGTGAGAAGCTCGTAGAGAACGACGCCGAGCGAAAAAACATCTGACCGGTGGTCTGCGTCCAATCCTTGCACCTGCTCGGGCGACATGTATCCCACTGTCCCCACGGTGCTGCCTTCCTTTGTCAGCCGCGAGACATTGCCCCTGAGCTTAGCAAGACCGAAATCCATGATTTGAACAATGCCGTCCTTTCGAACCATGATATTCTCAGGCTTGATGTCGCGGTGGACGATTCCTTTTTCGTGAGCCGCAGCTAACCCATCAGCGACCTGGATCCCAATATCAATCGCTTGCTTGAAGCTCACAGACCCTCCCTTGTCTCTCAGCGTCTGCCCATCGACATACTCCATCACGATGAACTGCTGCTGATCATGTTCCTGGATGTCATAGATCGTGCAGACATTGGGATGGTTCAGGGTTGCGGCCGCCTGGGCTTCCTGCAGAAACCGAGCTTTCTCTTCGGCTGTGACGTTGACATGGTGCGGCAGGAATTTCAGCGCAACTTTGCGCTTGAGCTTTGTGTCTTCGGCTTTGTAGACCACGCCCATCCCGCCCTCTCCCAACTTTTGAAGGATTTTATAGTGAGAGATAGTCTTCCCGATCATAGCATTCCCTTCCGCCAAGAACGTTCTCGCCAAAAACGCTCGCGATGTTCAAAATTGCATTCACTCAATTCCTTTACCTGTAATTCCAGTACTTTGCCGGATTTCCTAAGAATCTTCCGGTTCGAAACATTAGGACCAATCATATTGCTTCCTGTTCTTAGTCCTTGTTCGCAGCAAACTTCTCTTTCATTTTCTCGAACCAATTTACAACGACCTCAAGACGTTGCAGGGTCAACTGTCGAGTGTTCGCGATCACAACGAGAAACCGTTGAGCGTCCGGCGAGATGTTGTAGACAGTTGTCGAAGGAGGAATGTCACACAATTTTCTCGGAACAGAGAAATCGAACGTCGATCCTGCCGACACGCCAGCAACCATCATTGATGAACCATTAGCATAAAATAATTGCTTTCCGTCGCGCGACCAGATTGCC
>Ga0209777_10006174_pt1 | contig 13562 bp, 11 predicted proteins | sample FrelakmetHBP12HB_FD_187147 | JGI IMG/M metagenome (GOLD analysis project Ga0209777, IMG submission 187147) | Freshwater lake sediment microbial communities from the University of Notre Dame, USA, for methane emissions studies -HBP12 HB (SPAdes)... | ecosystem: Environmental > Aquatic >...
TGAACGACTGCCAGTCTGCGGAGATCCCGTTGCAGAAGACGTGGTTGCCGGTACTGGCAGTTGAGACAGACCACTTGCCGACTTGGTCGAAGAGCCCCAATGCCGTTCCCGACTCGAAGTCCTGCTCGTACAGGGTCGCGGTCTGTCGAGCCAGCACAAGGTCGGCTGTGCTGGTTGGCCGCGGCGTCGGCGCAGGAGACGGCGTCCGTCCTGGTGTCGGCGTCGCCGGCACCGGCGTTGGAGTCGGGCTGGCGCTGCACGCGGCCAGCACGGCCGCGATGGCTAGGCTCGCGAGAGCGCGGTGGCCCGCACTGCGTCTGGCCATCCCTCTTCCTCCTTCGGGACGCATGACGGGGGGCTGTCTCGCGGGTGGCTCGGCGCGGTCCTGGCGGCAAGTGTTTGGGCCGCGCGTCCAAGCTCCCCGTGCTGAGTGCCATCCTAGATAAAGAGGCCGGGCGAAACAACAACACCAGGCCGGATCACAAGGCTCAAAGACCGAACCGCCGCGCGAAGATCCACCCATGCGCTGGGCGACGCCTCGTCTGCCTTGCATGACTATTCATCGGACTGTATACTCATGCAACCATGCCCACGTCGCCGTCACCTGCCAAACGCCAAACCCATGCCGCCGCCCAGTTGGGACCCGCCGCGTATCGGGCCGGGCGCAGCGGCGACACCATCACGGTCGGCATCGTCGGGGCCACCGGTTATGCGGGCGGCGAGCTGATCAGGCTGCTGCTCAAGCACCCCAACGTCAAGCTCGCCGGACTCCACGGCCGCAACCGCGAGAACCAGCCGATCGCGACCTCGCATCCGCACCTGAGCGAGTCGGGCCTTGTCATCGACCAGGCCATTCCCGAGGCCGACGCGATCTTCACCGCCCTGCCCCACGGCGTGGCCGCGGGAATGGCCGCCGAGATCGCCGCGCGCGGCTCGGCGCTGCTGGACGTGGGGCCGGACTTCCGCCTCCACGACCCCGCGGACTACCCGCGCTGGTACAAGTTCGACCACCCCGCGCCGGAGCTGCTCGCCGGAGCCGTCTACGGCCTCCCGGAGTTGCATCGCGACGAGATCCGCGCCGCCGCCGACAGGCGGCCGGCGATCATCGGCCTGCCGGGCTGTTACCCGACGGCGACGATCCTGACCCTCGCTCCGCTGGCGCGGGCCGGGCTGATCGGCGATCTGGTGGTGGACGCCAAGAGCGGCGTCTCCGGCGCCGGCCGCGAGCCCAAGATCGATCTCCTCTACGCCGAGGTCAACGAGAGCGTCAAGGCCTACGGCATGTTCAACCACCGCCACACCGCCGAGATGGAGCAGGAGCTGCAGCAGCAGGGCGAGCGGGGCACCTTCGGCGGCCGCGACGCCAATCCGGGCGTCGCCACCGTCGACTTCCTGCCGCACCTGATCCCGATGACGCGCGGCATCATGGCCAGCTGCCACGTCAGGCCGACCCGCCCGGTGACGCAGGCGGAGCTGGACGCCATCTACGACGAGGCCTACCGCGACGAGCCGTTCGTCCAGGTGGTAGCCGAAGCGCCGGCGACCAAGCACGTCTTCGGCAGCAACCTGTGCCGGATCTGGGTCAGGGTCGATCCGCGAAGCGGCCGCATCCTAGCTCTCGGTGTCATAGACAACCTTGTCAAAGGCGCCGCCGGCCAGGCGGTCCAGGCCCTCAACGTCCTCTTCGGGCTGCCCGAGACGACCGGCCTCGAGCAGTACCCGATCGCCCCATAACGCCGCCCCAAGGGTCGGGTCGCCCACGAGCCGATACCGGCACGGGCGGCGCCGACCGATCCCCAAACGCTCATTCGGAGGGAATTGAAGCCGATGCATCCAGGTCCCGAACGGTCTCCGGGGGCCGGCACGGCCAACCCGGCCGACCTGCCGCCCCTGCCCAACAGGCTGCCCGCCGTCGAGCAGCGGGCGAAGATGCCGCGCGGGTTCCGGGCCGGGGCGCTGGCGGCCGGCATCAAACCCTCCGGCCGGCCGGACCTCGGCGTGATCGCGGTTACGGGCGAATCCGCCGCGGTCGCCGCGACCTTCACCCGCAACCAGGTCGTGGCGGCGCCGATCAAGCTCTCGCAGGCCCACCTCAGCGCCACCGAGATCGGCGGCGGCGGCCGGCTGGGCTGGACGGACGCGATCGTGGCCACGGCCGGTTCCGCCAACGCGGCCACCGGGGCGGATGGCGACGCCGATCAGGCCGAGGTCTGTCGGATCCTGGCCGCTCTCCTGGGGACCCGGGCGGAGCGAACGCTCGCCCTCTCGACCGGCGTGATCGGCGTGCGGCTGCCGGTGTCGAAGGTCCGCGATGGCCTGACCTCGCTGGTTCCCACGCTGGCCACGACCGACGCCGCGCTCGAGGCCGTAGCCGGCGCGATGATGACGACGGACACGAAGATCAAGCTGGCCACGACAACCCTCCAGCTGCCCGGGCCGGACGGCGAGCCGGTGACCGTGACCGTCTCCGGCATCGCCAAGGGCGTGGGGATGATCCACCCCCGCATGGCCACCATGCTGAGCGTCGTCCTGACGGACACGAGCGTCGCCCCCGCCACTCTCCACGGGCTGCTCTCGCCGATCGTCCAGCGGACGTGGAACCAGCTCAGCGTCGACGGCGACACCAGCACCAACGACACCGTCTTCGTTCTGGCGTCCGGTGCCGCCGGCGCATCCGTGGCCCCCGCCAGTCGCGAGGCCGCGCTCCTCGGCGACGCGATAGAGGCAGTGGCCCGGTCGCTGGCGCGCCAGCAGGCCGCCGACGGCGAGGGGGCTACCACCCTCATCACCTGCCAGGTCAGCGGCGCAGCCGACGACTACGACGCCCGCGCCATCGCTCGCTCCGTGATCAGCAGCAGCCTGCTGAAGGCCGCCGTCCACGGCCGCGATCCCAACTGGGGCCGCGTCGCCAGCGCCGCCGGCAACGCCCGTCTCCCCGACGAGCAGCTCCTCGAGGCCGCCGGCCTCCATCACACCGAGGCGATGCCGCGGGCCGGCCGCGCCCCCGAGCTGGACCTCGACAAGCTCCAGATCGCGATCGCCGGCACGCTCGTCTTCAAGGGCACTCCCCTGCTCTTCGACCGCGCGGCGGTCCGGGCGGCAATGGACGCCCCGGAGGTCCTGATCCGGCTCCACCTCGGCCTCGGCGGCGGCACCGGCGAGGCCTTCGGGTGCGACCTGACCGAGGGTTACGTCATCGAGAACGCGGAGTACACGACGTGAGCGAAGTGCTCGTACTCAAGCTCGGCGGGACAACGCTCGCCGACCAGGCCCACGTCCTCGACGAAGTGGCCGCCGTCGCCCGAAAGCGTCCCGTCGTGCTGGTCCACGGCGGAGGCAAGCGCATAACGGAATGGCTCGAGCGCCTCGGGGTCCCGAGCAAGTTCGAGGGCGGACTGCGAGTCACCGACCAGGCGGCCCTGGACGTGGCCGCGGCCGTTCTGCGGGGAGTGGTCAACTCCGAGCTCGTCTCGAATCTCCGAGACCGCGGCGCGGACGCGGTCGGGCTGAGTGGCGTCGACGGCGGTTTCATGATCGCCGAGCGCGTTCCGCACCTGGGCCTCGTCGCCCACATCGTCGGCATCCGCCGCGACTTCCTGGACACGTTGCTGGTCGCCGGCCAGGTGGCCGTGGTGGCGCCGCTCGCCCGCGACGAGAGCGGCATCGTCTGCAACGTCAACGCCGACGACGCGGCCGCGGGCATCGCGGCCGGCGTCGGGGCGCGCCAGCTCGTCCTGATGACGGACGTGGACGGCGTGCGCAACGCCGCCGGCGAGAAGCTCTCCACCATGACCGCCGACGAGGCCGAGCGGCTGATTGCCGACGGCACGATCAAGGGCGGCATGGTGCCCAAGATTCGGGCCGCCCTGGCGGCGGTCACCTGGTCCGGCGCCGAGGCGGTCATCGCCGACTCGGCGGACCCTCACGCGCTGAGCCGGGCCCTCGACGACCCGACCTTCGGGACTCGCATCACCGCCCCACGCCGGGCCAGCGAAGCTCCGGCCGGGGCGGCCTGATCGGATGGCAGCGATGGTCATCAGCAGCAGCAACGTCAAGCAGCGCCGCCAGCGGGCGCTCCTCGACCTGGTGGCGACTTCACCGATCGGTAGCCAGGAGGAACTCGTGGAGTTGCTCCGCAGCGCCGGCTTCGAGGTCACCCAGGCCACGGTAAGCCGCGACGCGGCCGAGCTGGGTCTGGTCAAGGTCCCTCGTGGAGATCGTCACGTCTACGCCACGCCCGAGAGCGCCGCGACCGGCAACCTCTACGATGACCGGCTCCGTCGGCTGCTCGAGAACATCCCGGTTCGAGTCGGCCGGAGCGGTCTGAGCCTCGTTCTGATGGCCACACCGGGCTCGGCCGGAGCCATCGCCCAGGCGATCGATCAATCGGCCCTGCAGGACCAGGTCGGCACCCTCGCCGGCGACAACACCCTGCTCGTCCTCTTCGAGACCGAGGCCGCCCTCGAGCGGTGGCTGGTCCATTTCCAGAGCTATCAACCGGCCGGTGCGGCAACGCTTCCGGCCGGCCGCCCTTACGCGCATTCGGAGGCTCCTCGATGAAGAAGGTAGTGCTCGCCTACTCCGGTGGACTCGACACGTCGGTCGCCGTCGCCTGGTTGCGCGAGCAGTACGACGTGGAGGTCGTGACCCTCACGGTCGATCTCGGGGGCGGCGTGCTCAAGGAAGACGTCGATCGCCGGGCCATCAGCGCCGGCGCCTCGCGGGCCTACGTCGTGGACGGCCGCGAGCGGTTCGTGCGCGACTTCTGCTGGCCGCACGTCCAGGCCGGGGCGCTCTACCAGGGCGTCTACCCGCTTGCGACGGCAATGGCTCGTCCGCTCATCGCCCAGCTTCTCGTCGAGGTGGCCCACAAGGAGGGCGCCGACGCGGTCGCCCACGGCTGTACCGGCAAAGGCAACGACCAGGTCCGCTTCGACGTCGCCACCCACGCCCTGGACCCATCCCTGGCCGTCATCGCCCCGATGCGCGTCGGCATGGGCCTCTCGCGCGAGGAGGAGATCGAGTACGCCAAGGCGCGCGACATCGAGATCACCATTACGAAGGAGTCGATCTACTCGGTCGACGTCAACCTGTGGGGCCGCTCGATCGAGGCCGGCATCCTCGAAGATCCGTGGACCGCTCCCCGAGAGGACGTCTACCGCTGGACCGTGGAACCGGACAAGGCGCCGGCCCCGGTCGAGATCGTCATCGGCTTCGAGGGCGGCGTGCCGGTATCGCTCGACGGCGATCGGCTCGACCCGGTGACGCTCGTCGAGAAGCTGCACGTGCTGGCAGGCGCCCACGGGGTCGGCCGCGTGGACCACGTCGAGGACCGCCTCGTCGGCATCAAGAGCCGCGAGATCTACGAGGCCCCGGCGGCCACGGTGATCCATCGAGCCCATCGCGCCCTGGAAGGGCTGACCCTGAGCAAGGACACTCTCCGCTTCAACCGGGTCTTGGCCGACGAGATCGCCCAGCTCACCTACGACGGGCTGTGGTTCAGCTCCCTCCATCGCGACCTGCGCGGCTATGCGGCCAGCAGCCAGCGCGTCGTCAGCGGCGACGTCCGGGTCCGCCTCGACCACGGCAACGCAGTGGTCACCGGGCGGCGCAGCCCGCTGTCGCTATACGAGAAGTCGCTGGCTACCTACGACGCCGGCGACTCGTTCGACCACGCCGCGGCGGTCGGGTTCATCGAGATCTTTGGCCTGCCGCTCCGCACCGAGGCGGCCCGGCACGGAGCCGTGGGACGACACTACGGCGCCGCCTGGACCTGGACGGACCCGCTACTCTCCGAGTTGCCGACGAAGATCTACGACGCGCCGGCCGTGGTGAAGTAGCCCGAGGTCGAAAGCTCGATCGCATGGCCATACCAGCCAACCGAGAGGAGTCTCACGGGAAGGGGTCCGGACGATCGGTGCCCGCCTCGATCTCGACGGAGACGTCTTCGCCGGCGGCCGGCGGGCATTCGACAGGGCTCGAACCTGAAGGCCCTCCCGGCGGCGCCATCGCCGGCGGCGGGCCGGATGCGCCGTTCGACGCCGATCGCAAGCTTCGAGAGCTCTCGTTCCTCCATGAATTCGCCAAGCTGCTGACCACCGCCCGGAACTGGGACGAGCTGATGCGGACGATCGTCGACCGCACCACCGATGCCCTGGACGTCGAGGTCTGCTCCGTCTACTTGATGGAGCGCGATAGCGCCCAGCTCCGCCTGGCCGCTACCAACGGCCTCGACCGCGACCAGGTCGGCTCCGTATCGATGGCGGTCGGTGAAGGCCTGACCGGCCGGGCCGCTCTGATCGGCCGTCCCGTCGCCTCGCCCGACGTCCGCGTCGACCCGCGCTTCAAGTGGGTCCCGGGCTTCGATCAATCGCAGTTCGTCTCGATGCTCTCCGTTCCGCTGCCCTGGAATGATTCGATCATCGGCGTGATCAACGTCCAGGCCATCGAAGCGCGCACCTTCTCGCCGGAGGAGGTCGAGTTCCTGGTCACGATCGGGGCGCTGCTCGGCGGCATCGTCGAGAAGGGCCGGCTCCAGGCCGAGGCCGAGGAGCAGCTCCAGACGCTGACGGTCCTGGACGGCGCCCGAGCCGAGCTGCTGGCCGTCGTCACTCACGAGCTTCGCACGCCGCTCGCCGTTGTCCGAGCGTACGTGGACCTGCTCGCCGACGCCGCCGCGGACACCGCCGTCGCGGACACCGCCGCCGCCATCGCGCCCGCGGCGGACGCGTCTACCGGCCCAAACGCCAACGCGGAGCTCGTCGAGGAGTGGCGCGCCCAGGCCATCGCGCAGGTGACCCGGCTGGACCGGCTGGTCGACTCGATCCTTGCCTCCGTCCGCGGGGAGGGGCTGGCGGCGGGCCTGGCCCGGGCTCCGTTCGACGTCGCGCGGGCGGTCAACGACACGATCGGCGAGATGGCGCCGCTGCTGCGCCGCCACCCGCTGCGCCGCGCGGAGACGTGGGACGAGCTGTTGGGCATCGGCGACGAGGGCCGCTTCCGCCAGGTCCTCGAGCATCTCCTCGAGAACGAGGCCAAGTACTCGCCGGACGGCGGTGGGGTGAGCGTCGGGATGTGGCGCGCCGACGGCGAGGTCCAGGTCTTCGTCACCGACGACGGCCCGGGTATCCCGGAACCCGAGTGGGAGTCAGTCTTCGAGGCCTACGTCCGGACCGCGAACCGACCCCGGGGCTCCGGCATCGGCCTGTATGCCGCCCGGCGCCTGATGGACGCGATGGGCGGACGTGTCTGGTTGGAATCAAATGGGTACGGTGGCAGCCGATTCATGGTGGCGATCCCCGAGATGCGCCAGACTGACGCAACCAACGGCGGTCCGGAGGCGGGCGTGATGTCCGAGGCGGGCCCGGAAGGGTAGTCTGAGCGGAGGCATCGAGGTGAAGGGTATGGGCCCCGGGGAGAGGAGCCTGCTCGTACTCGTGGTGGACGACGAGCCGGCTATGGTCGGCGCGGTGTCGGCCCTGGTCGGGCGTGCCGGCCACCGCGTCGTCACCGCCTACGACGGCAACACCGCCCTGCGCCGCTTCAGCGAGGAGCGCCCGGACCTCGTCCTGCTGGACCTGGCCATGCCCGGCCTGGACGGCGTGGAGGTCTGCCGGGCGATCCGCCGCATGTCCCAGACGCCGATCATCGTTCTCACCGGGGAGGCCGACGAGCGCGCCAAGGTCGAAGCCCTCGACACCGGCGCGGACGACTACGTGGTCAAACCCTTCGGCAAGCAGGAGTTGCTCGCCCGCATCCGTGCCGTCATGCGGCGCCGCGGCAATGAGGCCGAACCCCACGGAGTGGGCGAACTGCGCTGGGGTGAGATCGTTCTTGATCGCGGCCGCCACACCGCCGCCGTCTCGGGTGCGGAGATCGTCCTGACCCGCACCGAGTACAGCCTGCTGGCCTCGCTCGTAGCCGCCGCCGGCCACGTCGTCTCGCACTCGACGCTCCTCGCGGCCGGCTGGCCGGGCGAGCCGAACCCCGACCCGCAGTGGCTCAAGCCCCACCTGGCCCGGCTGCGCTCCAAGCTGGAAGAGGCGGGCGCACCGGTCCCGGCCTCGGTTCGTGGCGTTGGCTACCGCCTCGAATCCACGGAATAGCCACCCTGCCCTATACGATTGGCTTCGCCATTCAGCGTCGCGGAGGCGAAGGCCTTGAAGCCGTCTCCATCGGAACCGACTCGGGCGGACGTCGCGTCATCTTCCGTGGCGCCGCCGAGCGATTCGCCTCAAGCCGACACGGACGGCAGCGTGAGCCTGGACGAGATCTGGCTGGGGAGAATAGCGGCCGCGGACGCGCTTTTCGTGACCGACGAGAGGCAGCGTGTACGGGCCTGGTCGAATGCCGCCGAACGAATGCTCGGCTACTCGGCGAGTGAGGTAGTCGGGCAACTCTGCTACGACGTCGTCATGGGCAGCCGCCCCGACGGGCACCCGGTTTGTGGGACCAGCTGTCCGGTGACACGCAACGCCGGCCGCGGCCGCGGCACGGCTTCGTACCCGATCCTGGCCGTAGCCCGCGACGGGTCGCCCCGATACGTGGACAACACGGTGCTGGTGCTCGAGCGGCCGCGCGGGTCCTTCCGGGTAGTTCACCTGCTGCGCGAGTCCTGCGACACGCCGCCGGCTCGCCCGACGGAGACGGCGATGGCGTCGCCCATCGCGGGGATGCCGCTGGCAGAGCCGCTGACCCGGCGGGAGCTCGAGGTGCTGCGCATCTTCGCCCGCGGCGCGACTCTCAAGCAGGTGGCCTCGGAGCTCTCGATCAGCATGTACACGGCGCGCAACCATTCGACCAACATCGAGCACAAGCTGGGCGTGCGGAACCGGCTTCAGATGGTGCTCGAGGGCATTCGCCGGGGGCTCGTTTAGACCGGCGCGGCACCGTTCGGCAACCGTTGCCGGTCCCGCGAGAAGGGGCCGAAGGCCCCGCCCAAATAGTGAAAGTTCACCATGACCCGGTGCCGTCGCCACGTCAGTCTCATCACGGCTACGGGAGTGTCGTCCGTACCTGTCGCACGGGACCGTGCCTGGCGAGCCATGCCGGCCGGAGCTCCGTGAGCACCATCGAGGAGTCGGAGGATGGTATGGGAGCGGTGAATGGACGCGCTTGATCTCGCGCGGTGGCAATTCGGCATCACCACCGTGTACCACTTCCTGTTCGTCCCGCTCACGATCTCGCTGGCCTTCATCGTGGCGGGCTTTCAGACGGCCTGGTTCCGGACCGGCAACGACAAGTACCTGAAGCTCACCCGCTTCTACGGTGAGCTCTTCCTCATCAACTTCGCCATGGGCGTCGTTACCGGCATCGTGCAGGAGTTCCAGTTCGGCATGAACTGGAGCAACTACAGCCGCTTCGTCGGCGACATCTTCGGGGCCCCGCTGGCGATCGAGGGCCTGCTGGCCTTCTTCCTCGAGTCGACTTTCCTGGGCCTGTGGATCTTCGGCTGGGACAAGCTGCCCAGGCGGATCCACCTGGCCTGCATCTGGATCGTCGCCGTGGCGACGGCTCTGTCCGCCTACATCATCCTGGCGGCCAACGCGTGGATGCAGCAGCCCGTGGGCTTTGCCGTCAACGCATCGGCCGGACGGGCGGAACTCAAGGACATCATCGCCGTCCTGACGAACCCGACGGTCCTGTGGGCCTTCCCGCACGTCATCGCCGGGGCCTTCATGACCGGCGGCGCGTTCGTGCTCGGAGTGGCGGTCTGGCGGCTCCTGCGCCGCGCGGAAGATGCGACGGCCCCGTTCCGCACCGCGGCCAGGGTAGGCGCAGTGGCGCTGCTCATCGGGGGCCTGTTCGTGGTCGTCTCCGGCGACCAGCTCGGCAAACACATCACCACGGACCAGCCGATGAAGCTGGCGGCGGCCGAGAACCTGCGCACGACCCAGGCGTCGGCGCCTTTCTCCGTCTTCACGCTCTGGGACTTGAGCGGCAAGCAAATCGTCTCGATCGAGATCCCGGACGTACTGTCCATCCTCGCGACGAACAATCCGAACGGCACCGTCCAGGGCATCGACAACCTGCAGGCGCAGTTCCAGCAGCAATACGGCCCGGGCGACTACTCCCCCATCGTGCCGGTCACGTTCTGGTCGTTCCGGCTGATGATCGGGGCCGGAACCCTCGCGGCGTTGGCCGCGTTGTGGTTCCTGTGGCGGATGCGCAAGGGCGGAGTGCCCGGCCGCGGCGCCGTGGCGATCGCGATCGGGCTGCCGCTGCTGCCGCTGGCCGCCAACTCGTTCGCCTGGCTCTTCACGGAGATGGGACGCCAACCCTGGATCGTGTACGGCCAGCAGCTGACCTCGGCGGCGGTCTCGCCGAACATAGGCATGCTCGAAGTCGGCATCACGGTCGTCGGCTTCACGCTCCTGTACGGGGTGCTGGCCATCGTGGAGGTCGGGCTGCTGGCGAAGCGGATCCGGGAGCCGCTCGAAGCGGTGCCGGTCGCGGCGGACTCCACCGACCGCCCCGTCCCGTTCGCATACTGAGGAGACGGCCGTGTTGCACGACATCTGGTTCCTGCTGATCGCCGTCCTCTGGGTCGGCTACTTCGTCCTCGAAGGCTTCGACTTCGGGGTCGGCATCCTGCTGCCGTTCATCGGCCGAAACGACGGCGAGCGTCGCACGCTCATCGCCGCCATCGGGCCGGTCTGGGACGGCAACGAAGTCTGGCTCCTGGTCGCGGGCGGCGCCACCTTCGCGGCTTTCCCGCGCTGGTACGCCACCCTGTTCAGCGGCTTCTACCTGGCCTTGTTCCTGATCCTCGTGGCCCTCATCCTGCGTGGCGTCGCCTTCGAGTACCACAGCAAGCGCGACAGCGCGTCCTGGCGGGGGGCCTGGGATTGGGCCATCTTCGTCGGCTCAGCGCTGCCCGCCCTTCTGTGGGGCGTCGCGTTCGCCAACATCGTGGCCGGCGTGCCGGTCAACTCCAGCGGAGACTTCACGGGCAATCTCCTCACGCTCATCAACCCGTTCGGGCTGCTGGGCGGGGTCGTGACCCTGTGCCTCTTCATCACGCACGGCGCCACGTACCTCTCCCTCAAGACCGAGGGTGAGTTGCGGGCTCGGGCCAACGCCGTCGTCCTGTGGGCAGGGCTCGTTGCCGCGGTGGCCGCGGTCCTGTTCCTGGGCTGGACGCAGATCCAGAGCTTCGTGGCGGGATCCGCGATCGCTTCCGTCGCGGCGGCGCTTGCGCTCCTGGCTGCGCTCGCGGCCAACCGGCTTCGCCGAGAAGGCTGGGCCTTCATTTGCACGGCGCTCACGATCGCGATCGCGGTCGTGGCGCTCTTCTCCCACCTCTATCCGAACGTCATGCCGTCGTCCACGAACGCGGCCTACAACCTGACGGTCAGCAACGCCTCCTCGACCGACTACACGCTGACGATCATGACCGTGGTGGCCGTGATCTTCACCCCGCTCGTCCTGCTCTACCAGGGTTGGACCTACTGGGTGTTCCGCAAGCGCGTCTCGGGCGATCGGGTCGCCGCATCGCACTGAGGACACGTCACTGAGGACACGTCACTGAGGACACTCCGGTGAGGGCCATCGACCCTCGCCTGCTCAGGTATGCCCGCGCGACGGTCGTGGCCCTGGCCGCGGCCGTCGCTCTGGGTCTGGCTACGGCGGCGTTGGCGGTCGCCCAGGCCTGGTTGCTGGCCGCGGCGATCGCCGCCGCCTTCGTGGACGGCGCCGACTTCGCCGGACTCCGCGTCACCCTCGTCGCGCTGGCCGTCGTGCTGGCCCTGCGTGCGGTCGTGGCCTGGGCCCAGGAATATGCGGCCCGGCGCTGCTCGGCGGCGGCGAAGTCGAACCTGCGAATGCGGCTGCTCAGGCACGCCGCGGGGCGCATGCCCGGCAGCGAGGGTCCGGCCGCAGCCGAGATCGTCGTACTGGCGACGCGGGGACTCGACGCCCTGGACGGGTACTTCGCCCGGTATCTGCCGCAGCTCGTGCTGGCCGGAATCGTTCCGGTCGCTGTTATCGGGTGCCTGGCGACGGCGGATTGGCTGGCGACGGCGACGGTGGCGCTGACGGTGCCGCTCATTCCCATCTTCATGGTATTGATCGGATCGGCCACGGAGCGACGCAGGCGGCGGCGATGGCAGGCCGTGGCGCGGCTCTCCGGCCACTTCCTCGACGTCGTCGCAGGGCTGCCGACGCTCCGAGTCTTCGGCCGATCCGGGGCTCAGCTGGCGCGACTGGAACGGGTCACGGAAGACTACAGGCGCGAGAACATGGCCACGCTCCGAGTCGCCTTTCTCTCCGCCTTCGCGCTGGAGTTGGCCGCCACACTGTCCGTCGCCCTGGTCGCGGTCGGGATCGCGCTGCGGCTGGTCGATGGGCTGATGGATCTCCGGACCGCCCTCTTCGTCCTGATCCTGGCTCCGGAGGCGTACCTGCCGCTCCGCCAGCTGGGCGCCAGCTTCCACGCCTCCGAGGAAGGGCTGGCGGCCGCGGACGAGGTGTTCAAGATCATCGGGTCGAGCGGCGAGGACGCCGGCCCTGGCTCGGCCGATGGTCGTCCCGCGCGCGGCACGGCCGTCCCGGACCTCCGCGGCGCAGAGATCCGCGTCGAAGGCGTCACGGTCCACCAGCCCGGGCGCGCAGTCGAGGCGCCGTTCAAGGCCTCGCTCGTCATCCGGCCGGGGGAGATCGTCGGCATCGCCGGTCCGACCGGCGCCGGCAAGAGCACCCTCGTGAACGTGATCCTGGGGCTTCGGAGGGCCGACTCAGGGCGCGTCGTGATCGCGACCGATGACGGCTCCGTCACGGAGCTCACCGGCGCGGACCCAGCTGCCTGGCACCGCCAGGTGGCCTGGGTTCCGCAGCATCCGTTCTGCTTTCCGGGAACCGTCGCGGAGAACGTCAGGCTTGCCGCTCCCGATGCCTCCGATGAAGCGGTACTCGGAGCTCTCGCCGCCGTCGGCCTCGGGTCGATCGATCCGGCGGCCAGGCTGGCGGAAGGAGGAGCCGGCCTATCGTCGGGCCAGCGGCGGCGCCTGGGGGTGGCCCGGGCCCTGCTCAAGGGCGGCGGCTTCTTGATCCTGGACGAACCCACCGCCGGGCTCGACGCGGAGTCGGAAGCTGCAGTCCTCGCCACCGTTCGCGCCGCGGCCCGGGAGCGGAATATCCCGGTGCTCCTCGTTGCCCACCGGCCCGCGGCCCTCGCCGCGGCCGATTCCATCGTGACGATCGTGTCCAGATCCCTGGCGCCGGCATGAGCGGCGCGCTGGCCGGACGCGGACCGAGCCCCGCGCCCCCGGCGGATCCGGCCCGCGTGCGAGGCTCCCGCGCTCTGTGGCGCATAGCCGGGATCGGGCGGCCGCTGACGGGCCGCATGCTACTCGCGGTGGCAGCGGGGATCGCCGCTACGGGAGCCGCGATCGGGCTGACGGCGACTTCGGCGTGGCTCATCTCCCGCGCCTCGGAGCGTCCCGGCGTCCTGGACCTGATGCTGGCCGTGACCGGCGTCCGGGCCTTCGGCGTGAGCCGAGGGGCGTTCCGATACGCCGAGCGCCTGGCCAGCCACGACGCGGCATTCCGAATCCTCTCGAGAC
>Ga0209777_10006175_pt1 | contig 13559 bp, 11 predicted proteins | sample FrelakmetHBP12HB_FD_187147 | JGI IMG/M metagenome (GOLD analysis project Ga0209777, IMG submission 187147) | Freshwater lake sediment microbial communities from the University of Notre Dame, USA, for methane emissions studies -HBP12 HB (SPAdes)... | ecosystem: Environmental > Aquatic >...
AAAATATTGTGTGAGCACCCAGGAATGTTTGTGGAATATAGCCCTTGCCGACAAAAATATTAACCCGATGGAGGATATCAGTGTAGCGAAACAGAAAAAAGAGTTTCTAAGGAATGCGGGTCTTACGCTGATGCTTCAGACCACGCGGTATTCCCAGTCGTAACTATAAAAGTCTTTTCATCAAAATGTATCCCATTTTCTTTGAGTTTCTCCAGTTTCGCTTTTATCCAACTCTTATCTTGAAATGTTGGGAATGTGCAGATTTTGAAACCTGCGAAAAACTCGATTTCTTAAAATCTGCTCATGGTGATGCTCATATAACAAATCTGAAAAAAAATACAGAAAAAAGGAATAAAAGCATTTACAACTAATGAACACCAGTGGTATTCCGCAATAAAAAAATAGAAAAAGTGGGCCCGGAGAGATTTGAACTCTCGACCTACCGGTTATCAGCCGGTTGCTCCAACCGATCTAAGCTACGGGCCCTGCTTTGAAAGGAGGTAATACGCTTGTTCTATAAAACATGAACAGTTTATTACACTTTACTCCTTAGGTTTTTATTCTACTTTGTTGCTTTTGACATGACAGTAAAACTCAGTTAAAAAAGGTTTTGCTGTTCCGAAGGTTCCCGAAAGGACCCCTCGGAGAGTATGTAATACATTAGAAGAGTTCAATGAGCTCTAGAGATTAAGCTATGTATCTTGATAGGATTGAAAGTAGACAGATATTGCCCGATCGGATTCAGCTATGTTGTAGTATACCTCATCTGTTTTCGTATAAACCTGATAGTGAATTAGATATTAAATTAAAAGATTATATTGAAGATATCAAACCATTAAAATCAAATAAGAATTTTAAGAAAACTTATCGTACTGAGAAACACTATTTGGGCAATGGTTTATCTGAGATTAAAAGAGTAATTACTCTCAAGATACCTGACAGTTATTTTAAGGACAATTATTCGTATATTTCAAATGTTAATTTCCGTACTGAAAGACCATTTACATTCACTCTAGAGTTTAATTTTATTAGATATTTGAAAGATTATGCTAAAGGTACATATGGATTTGATAAGGCGTATAATGATGCGATTCTGATTGCTGAAGATAACTATATTGACCAGAGGATTTGGTCTATATTATCCTCTTCTCAGGAATTTATTAAAACATTGATTAATGCTGTACCATTTGAAGTAAAACAGTTTTCTGGGGATTTGATTAAAAAGTTTATCCCAAATTTTGATTTAAAATATGAAACACTCAGCATCAAACAGATTGAATTGAATAAGGATTATTTCGTAGGTGGGAATAAATCTGCTGAGATACTACATAATATTCAACAATTTTTATGTTCTTATGAGGGTATTGATTGGTTAAATGGGATGACCGCATATGCAATAAATTCCTATAAGGCGGATCCGTCTAAACTGCCTACTTTGAATGCTGTTGGTGATTTAACCTCTCCGACTTTGAAATACTATATGGTTGATGGGATGAAGTTTAAGATTTATCGTAAGACAACTGACCATGAAAGATTAGAATTGACCATTGAGAAAAATTATATTCAAAAACGATTCAAAAACCAATCATATGAAGAGGTTATGAACAGTTCGTTTAAGGTAGCACAAGATTTTTTTGATAAATCTAATTTCGAAAATATAATAGGGACAACTAGTACTGAATCGTATAATGATAAGCTTCCTCAATTTGACATAATTATGAATTTCGTTGATATTCATTTTCCTGAGTTAGCGTATATTTTCGATTGTCTTAGGAATAATGTTCCTATACGGGATAGTAGGGTTATAAGTTGGATAAAACAAAAACCTAGTTTATATTCATATTTTACAAAAACATTTGATAGTAGTAACCGTAAGATTCTAATTTATCAGTCATGAATCCGGATTAAGCGTAATAATAAAAAGTATATAAGAAAGGAGTAATGGGATTCTGTCTATTCCATTTTAATTTTTTTAAAATGCCATTTTTTGTTATAATCATCGATATGTTTAATTGTTAAATCTATTTCAGTGAGTATTCTTGCATTTTGTGTATCATCAAGATGAAGACTTCCCCAATATTGTCTTAGTCCTATAAGTATTCTTTTAGTAACAGGGTAATAGTCAGGTAACCTCCTTAATTCAAATACCACAGCAACTTGCCTGTCAAGTTTTATTGTTTCTGCAGGATCATCGGATTGAACAAGGTGTTTGATTAAGTTATGAAAATTTGTAAATCGCTTATCTCTTTCTTCTGCTTTCTTGACTAGTATATATTGGAAAAAGGGAATAACTATCCCAAAAAGTGCAATTAATAATCCAATAATTTCTAAAGAGTGTTGTTCTAAAAATTCAATAATTGCCATAACAATGAATTTTATATCTTATATTAAACTTTTTTTGTATTATTAAAAAAGTATATCAAAAAATCCTAACTAATCTAATTGTTCCTCTTATCTATCTCTTCTATTCCTCCTATTATGGGAAAACCTACACCTACAAGTGTCGTACGACCTAAAACCGTGTTTTATGGGTAGGCAACCTACACTCGTGCAGGTTGCCCCATAACAAGGATAGGATACATATCCTGTCTTTATGGGAGTCGAAGGGGGTACCCATCGCTATGGGTCATTTCGACCTTTTCCCATGCCTGTGGCTCATGAAATAATATAACCCCAAAACATTCATGTTTTGTCTAGATTAATGAACAATCGTTCAGCATATTATATAATTACTGAGGATTAAAATTAGGAAGATGTTTTAATAAAAACTTTCTAGCTTCCTCTAATTTGGGTTTATAGGGTTTCCAGAATTTCATATCTTTTTTATTGATGTCTTTTAAAGCGGATTCAGTTAATATGAGGATTAACTCAGCTGTTACTGGGATAAACTCATTAACCTTTTTTTCAAGTTCCTTATTATGTCTATTGCTCTCTTCTAATAAGTTTTTTATTTTCTCTTCTCGTTCTTCTTGTTGTTGGTGTTGTTTAGCCATCTCTTCTTTATTGATGGTTCGTTTACAGTTACTACATTTTATATCATTGATATTATTGATATGTTGACAATACGGACATTTGCTTTCTTTTTCTATTATCTGTGGTGTGATTCCTGCTTTCTGCTTGAGAAAACCATTCAGTTGTTCCTCTTTGAGATGGCAATATTTTCGTGCCATTTCAGGTGATTTCCAACCGTATTTTAATTGTAATGATTGCTCAGGAAGATGATAACCATCCCATGTTGCACTTGTATGCCTTAGTATATGAGGTGTTATTTTCTTATTCAAATTGGCTTTTTTACCGACTTTATGAATGATTTGATTTATTGCGTGTACTTCGAATTCCAATCCTGGTCTTCTAAAATTTCCTGAGTAGAATAAGGGCTTATCATTATGATTTCTAAAGGGATGATTATCAAAATATGAAACAAAATGATTCGGGTAAAATGCAATAGGATTATTTGGATATGGAATTATACTGATTGTTCGTAGTACCGTTTTGCTTTTTGTTACTTCGACTTTGATTTCATCCTTTAATTTATGTATGTTTCCAACTTTTAGGGTGGCTAATTCTTCTCGTCTTATCCCTGTTGTAAGGAATAGTTCAAAGATTGCTAAATCTCGATTATCGTTTTGAGAATTTCTTACTAAGTTGATTTCATCTTCTGTTAATACATCATTTGAAGTTTTGCTTGATTTCTTAAAATATGCTGAATTAATTTTGATATGTTCTGCCAAATCATTTAGTTCGTTGAATTTCAAAAATCGTTTAAATGTCATTTTATTGAGTTCTCTTGTTATACCCGTAGGAATGTTTGCGAATACTCTATCTAAATCCGTTGGTGTTACTTTTGATAAATCTTTTTTTAATAAGAATAGAATTTTTCGTATCCCTGTTTCATTGTTTCTAACAGTATCAAAATCATCTGTTATATTGGCTTTAAACCAATTGAGGAATGCAGTAAGCAATTGTTGGTTTTTCTTAGTTATTAAATATTTTTTGATTTTCATAAAACATGAATAGAAGGTTGTTATAAATAGTTAATGGAATAATACACTTGTTCTATAAAAAAGTAATACTTTCATTCCTCCTCTTTGTATGTATATAAACAAAAAGTAGTATTTCACATTCCAACCATGTGAAAGGAAGAATGATGTATCTGCATCCCAGCTCCTATTCCTTTCCTCCCCTCCGTTCCAAAATTTAGTAATAACAGGAAATAAAAGTATGAAAAAGTATAAGTATCGAGAGGCTAACCGAAGAGCACGATTCAAAAAAAGAAATCTCAGATACCTCCCTTTGTTTGATAATCTGTATCCTCCATACGATGTCCGGAGTGTTGATATGCATCATGTCAATAGGATTGTGTGTGTCCCACTACCTCATCGAACGCATATGCTGATGAAAGGCCGAGATAGCCAAAAACATAAACAACATTGTAAAGAATGGATACAAAAACTGTATTTGATTGATATTGATTCCTTATTACGACCTTGAATCCTTTCTTATGATTTTGTGAGAAATACACAGAATTACAGCATTAATCAAGTAATCGTTTCTCACCGGTAATCTCTTGGTATTTACCAATATTTTGTGAGGCTTCAAGACATCCGAGGTACGTCCCCTTCGCATCCCGCAACGCATAATATTCAATGAGCACCTTTTCCTTTTTTCCATTTGGACCGAGGGGAAGATCAATCCAAAACTGGGATTTATCCCGTTTTCCTGCTTTCATCTCTTGCAGTATCTGCTCGACTTTCCCAAGACTTTCTTTCGGATGACAATTCCGAACATCTCGGCCTACAACAGCTTCAGGTCTCTTGAAAATCCGTGTCGCATGCTTGTTCCATGCCAGAATCTTTTCGTTTTTATCGATCACAGAAAATTCGATAGGAATGGCTTCCAATATCGCTTGTAAGACATTTTCTGGTAATTTTCCAATCATAGCAAACTCCCCAGGTACGAACGTGGAAGAACTAGTATTTTATAATTCTTTCCTATCAAAAAGAAACATCGACATCTTAATACGTAGCAAGACAATTTCAGGTTTCAATGGATGTCGATAAAACCATCAAGGAACTGTCTTTGAACGAGAAAAAAGTATTACTCGTTCTCAAGAAACTCCGCGGGAAAGGCACACCGGAAGACATCTTCAAAAACGGGCAGTTTTCCCAAGAAGTTGAAGTTTCAAACGCAGCTTCTTGGTTGCAATCAAAAAAACTTGTCACGTTGGACAATCACATTAAAACTGTTTATTCACTGGGGAAAGAAGGCAAACGATTTGTTGAAAAAGGACTTCCTGAGAAACGTGCACTCAAACTTTTATCTGATAGGAAAGGAACAATCAGCCTAAGGGACCTCTCAGCGGTTCTTGATTCTGATGAAATCACGATTGCGATCGGTTGGTTGAAAACTAACGGGTGGGCCACTATTAAAAAGGACACACAATACCATCCTGCAGGCTCTGTAGATGTAAACCGAAAAGAATCCAAATCAGATATTAATAAATATTATCCAGCGGGCTCTCGTGTGACCATTATCGAAATGACCGACAAAGGAGAAAAAGCACTCTCTGAAGTAACAGACGTAGAAAAACTCTTACGTCTGCTGTACGAACACCCAGAACAAGAGATCGAAAAAGACAGCATTAAACCTCTTGTATCGCGAAAGAACGTTATCAAAGAAAAAGAACTAATCACTAGTACGATCACTTTAACAGATCATGGACAAAAGGTGGTGGAGACCGGTTTCGAAATCCAAGAGGAAATCTCTCAGGTAACGAGCGCAGTCATAAAAAACAGTGAATGGAAACAAAAAACAATCAGGCCGTATGACATCCACGCGTTCGCCCCCGCGATCTATGGAGGTAAACCACATCCTTTAGTCAAGTTGATTTCTGAAATCCGGCAGATTTTCGTCGAAATGGGATTCCAAGAGATACAAGGAGACTATGTTGAATCCTGTTTCTGGAATATGGATGTTCTTTTCATCCCACAGGATCACCCTGCACGAGAAATGCAAGATACCTTCTACTGCAAAGTACCCGCAAAATTACCAATACAAGAAAAACAATTACTTGAGGAAATCGCAAGGGTCCACGAAAACGGGGGAACCACAGGATCAACAGGGTGGGGATACAAATTCTCAAAAACAGAGGGAGAACGAGCATTGTTACGAACCCATACCACGGTGAACACCATCCGGTACCTCTACAACCACCCCAAACCACCCTGTAAAGTATTTTCCCTTGAACGGGTTTTTCGAAAAGAAAACATCGACGCGACCCATCTCCCAGAGTTCTACCAAATCGAGGGAATCATCTATGAAGAGAATGCGAACTTCCGACAACTTATCGGCATTCTCAAAGAATTCTACCGCAGAATGGGTTTCGAAAAAATCAGGTTCAGACCAGGATACTTCCCATATACGGAACCAAGCATGGAAGTCGAAGTGTTCTGGAACGGCAAATGGATGGAACTTGGCGGTAGCGGCATTTTCCGGCCGGAGGTAACAGAGCCGATTGGTGTGAAAAACCCGGTGCTTGCCTGGGGCCTCGGACTCGAACGGATTGCCATGCTCCGATATGGGCTTTCCGACATACGAAGCTTATACATTAGCGACCTAGACTGGCTACGAAAAACTCCATTGATCTAACCATTTTTTCTTACCAACTTACCCCCCGAATTTTATAGAGAGTAGATGCCCACAATCTTATTAAATATGTTATATATTATATTTTTAAAAAAATGGTAGCTGTTGTAAACAAAGATTTATATATTAACAAGGTAGATAGTAACTATCGAGGTTGTGAAGAAATGAAAGCGCATAAAGCGCTCCGAGCAATAGTATTTACATTCATTCTTACCGTAGGGTTTCTCTTACCTGCACTGACCTCAACTCCAGTGCTTGCAGAATCTAGCTCTGGACAAACGACCCTATATTTCACTGATGCTCTTAACTCTATAACAAATGAAAATTCATCTGAGTTTGGTTTCGCATTCGTCTCAGAAACATCCCCAACAAAACAAAACGATTCCGAATACCCACCAAGTCTTTTCATAAAAAACACCTCGAAACCCCTTACACGATACAGTTTCAATGCAGATCAATGGATTACCTGGTTTAGCTCTGCTTGGCTCCTCTACTTCCTCAAAGACTCCTCAGATTTTAATCTCAGCGACCTCAACGGCATTTTCGGTAATTTCGAATTGTTCTTACCCAGTCCATACCGAGTTGTCGAAGGCTATACCTACAACGGAAACGACTCAGTAAAAATCAACGGAGATCTCTTTTATAATTTATACTTCACATCACCTATTAAAAATACAAAATTCAGAGACCATGTCAAGGTAGGACTCTACTCAATGAACATGAATTCAGCGCTGCCGTTACCTAAGCTTATAAAAAACACCACCATTGAACTCACCCCAGAGCTTTTCAGTGATATCTACAATCAACAAATAACACTTAAAAATATTAATTATACCTTAGGATCCGGAGATAGCTTGCTCTTCACCGTTGAAATCGTCCCTAGTAATAAAACATTACCGACCCTTATAACAAAATATATTGATCTCAGTCGATTTATTGCACGATGGGAGGACCTAGCAAACCGATGGGAAAACCGCAGTAATATGCAAAAACTCCAAGCCATCGGAACCGCCCTAAAAGAAATCGTATCATTACTAAAAGAATCTAACATCACCTCAGAGGACTTCGCTGCAATTATCAATAGCATGAGATCATCATCTTTTGTCTATGATTCCGCTAACCATCCAGCATCAGTCACCATCCCCGCAAAAATATCAGAAGAAGACATACGCGTCTATTACCTCCACGCTAGCCCTGAAATGAATGAAAACCGACCCGTGACAAAAAACCAATCTGGAAGTGTTACCTTAAAAGAAACACGGACACTTTGGACCAGCGAAACATTTGACCGAAACAAGATACTCAAAGTAGGCAATATTTCAGCAGATTTGTACCTCGATTATCGTGATTTCTACCAAATCCTCGATATCCTCAGAGGAAAAATCACAATCACCGCAACCCTCTATGACAATAATACCACAATCGTTTCATCTGAAAAAGAACTTGACAGAACAAGTATCCTTGAGATAGTAACAAAACCAAACACACCAGTTACCTTTTCCTTCTCTGGTTCAGATAAGGAAATCACCTATGGGCATAGTATTAGCATCGGTGTATCTCTGAAAAACGGGACAAAACTTGGTTTTAGAACTGTGAAATTACTCTATAATTCAGTCGATTACCCCTCAGCTCTTAGAGTCAACCTCGAAGAAACACAGAACATCAAAATCACGGACATCACAAGCATCCCTCCGAACAAGAAAATTATTCCAGGGGGAACCGTTGAATATATCCTCAACGTCACTAGCGAAAAAACAGATACCCTACAAATCAGTTCCATTGAACGAGAAAAGACAGGAGACTGGAAAATCACCATTCCTGGATCTGCAACGGTGTCAGCGAATGGCTGGACCAATATTCCCGTGTTAATAAAATCACAAAGTAATCTCAAAGAAGCCTACGGCAATACCATTACCCTTACCATCATTGTCAACGGAAACACCGGAATTGCTCGCCAAGAAGTCTCCGCTGAAGTATCTAAAGATGCAATCCAGTACGATGTAGAAATACTCAGGTACTCAAACAATATCAACATCAGTAAAGGAGAAAACCGTACCTTCTACTTCGTTATTAAAAACAACAATACCGGTGCCATCGACGATGTCGATAACTACACGATTTCCGCTTCTTCGATGAACCGCTGGCCGCTTATCGCACGAGAAAGCATTAGAAATCTTAGACGAGGAGACAGTACCGCTACTGATGATGGCAGGGTCGTTATTCAAGTACCAAAGAACACAACTCTCGACTCCGATATCATCACCATTACCGTTACTTCAGATGGTGATCCCAACACCACCGCAACCATCAATGTCACGGTCCACGTCATCGGAGGAGGTTTCCTGGAAAGTATCTACAACCTGTTTGACAACGCAGCAGAAACCCTTGGTCTGAATGAGATGTTTGGCTCGTATGGTGCGATTGTGCTTGCTAGTATACTTATGGTAATTATTTTATTCCTCCTGATCATTCTCGCTCTCGTGTTCACCACAAAACATATTCGCATCATCTGCACAGACCGGATTAAGGAAATCGAAGCAACAGAAAAAGCAATCTTTGAGCTGACGCTCCAAAACCCAATCAAGAAGACACAATCGTATGAAATACTTGCACAGCAAACAGCACCTTCATCAAAATGGATGATCGCCGTAGAACCGCTTGCAACCACTATCGACGGTCGACAATCAAAAACAGTGCAGATCATCGTCACAACAACAAACAACAACGAATCGAAGGATTGGACACAAGTAACGGTCCATGTGAAAAAAACAGGGAAAAAGAAAACAGCATACATCACACTTATTGCAATGATTAAAGAAGGAAAAACGCTCCTTAAACTCGATAACGTCTCTCACTGGCCAACGGTATTCAACCCAGGAGAGAAGGTTACTACTTTCTGTAGCATCTCAAATAACGGAGCAGTCTCAGCACGAAATGTGAAAGTCTTTTTCTACCTAAATGGAAAACAAAAAAATATGGTAGTAGTCACAATCCCTGCTGGAAACATTGCTGATCTCCAAATACCATGGATAGCAGTAAAAGGCAAAAATCAGGTACGAATCCGACTGAAAGAACAGTAGTAAACCTTATAACGGGAGAATAATTCAGTATTGGAAAAAGGGTGTCTCCGGTGATAGAAAAAGAACCCACAAAAAAGGAAAACCTAGAGCAACTCAAGAATGCAGAGAAGAAATACCAGAGTCTGATCGAGAAACGTAACGAGCTCAACCAAGTAGCAAAACAATTTCGTGAAGAACGAGATATGCTTAACGAGAAAGGCAAAGAACTCAAAGTCGACATGGAAAAATTCAAGAAAGAACGAGAAAAACTTGTTGCAAAGATGAAGGAGCACAAGGAAAAAAGGAATCAATATCAGCAGCAGGCAAAGGAACTGATCGACGCGAAACGGAAGAAAAAAGGAGACGTTATTAAAAACCTCCCGCTCCGTGTTGAGGAAATCAAAGCAGATATCCAAATGATGGAATATGAACAAGAAACCTCTATTATGAACACCAGGAAAGAAAATAAACTGATTGACCGGATAAAACAAAAACGCAAGGAATTTTCTGAAGTTAAAAAACAAATGGAGAAACAACAACTCATCGAAGTAGATCTCTCAGATACAGATAAGGGAATCACTGAATTATTTCAGAAAGCGGATAAAGAACATGAGAAGGTTCAAAAATATTATAATGAAAGCCAGCAGAAACATGAGGAGTACAAAAAACTAGTCTACGAAATCGCAACGCTGATTGGTGAAGCAAACAAGAAACATAAGAAATACATTGAGATACGAGAAGAAGCACAGAACAACCATGAAAAAGCCTTGGAGATGCGATCAAAAATTGTCTCCGTGAAAAAAGAACGGATGCAACAATTTCAGGAGAGCAGAGAAATCCTCCGCAGCCAGAACCTGAAAGCACGGAAAGAATTGATGGATAACGACAAACTTGAGAAAGTAGCGGAACAATCAGTCGAGGCTTTGAAAGGTGGAAAGAAAATCACTCTCTCAGGGTAACCATTTTTTATTACGGCAATCGTCGAACATCAATCGGCACTTTTAAGTAGTCTTTTTTGTTTTGCCTCTTGTTGGGTTCACCATGGAGCAAATAGGCATTGTAAGTTATGGAGCGCATATCCCTCGCTACCGCATTAAAACAGATGCAATCGCAGCAATCTGGGGGAAAGACGGACAAGCCATCAGCCGAGGATTAGGGATTTTTGAAAAATCAGTTCCCTCCGTTGATCAGGATACTGCAACTATTAGTGTTGAGGCGATACGTGCGGCACTCAAACGCTGCACACTGAATCCTACGGACATTGGTGCTATCTACGTCGGGAGCGAATCACACCCGTACGCAGTTAAACCAACAGGAACCATTGTTGGAGAAGCAATTGGTGCAACACCAGATCTGATGGTTGCTGATTACGAGTTCGCATGTAAGGCAGGAACCGCTGCTATACAGACCTGTTTTGGGTTTGTTAAAGCAGGCATGATTGACTACGGGGTCGCTATCGGAGCAGATACATCACAGGCAGCACCCGGGGACGCACTCGAATATTCTGCATCCGCTGGTGGGGCTGCTTTCATAATAGGAAGAACCAATGTCATTGCTTCCATAAACCATACCCTTTCCTACACGACTGATACCCCTGATTTTTGGCGACGAGCAGAAATGAAATATCCATCCCATGGGGGACGATTCACCGGAGAGCCTGCCTACTTTAAACATATCACAAACTGCGCGACAAACCTCATGACAAAAGCAGGAACCAAACCACAGGATTACACCTACGCGATTTTCCATCAGCCAAACGGGAAATTCCCGGTGAATGTCGCAAAGAAACTTGGGTTTACTATGGATCAAGTAAAACAAGGACTGATGGTGCCGTACATCGGCAACACATATTCTGGTGCATCGATGATTGGTCTTGCATCGGTTTTAGATGTCGCGAAACCAGGCGATCGGATCTTCATGACTAGTTACGGATCAGGTGCTGGAAGCGACGGGTTTGACATGACGGTCACTAACAATATTACTCGACTTGCACGACAGAAAGCACCAACGATCGCACAATTGGTTGCTGACAAAGAATATGTTGATTATGGGACTTATGCAAAAATGACAAACTTGTTATTTTGGGAGTGAGAAGACATGAGAGATGTTGCGGTTATTGGAGTTGGATTAACGAAATTTGGCGAACTGTGGGATAAATCATTCAGGCAACTCATCGCAGAAGCGGGGTCAAAAGCAATTCTTGATGCGAAAATCGAAGGAAAAGAAATCGACGCCCTGTATGTCGGTTCCATGAGCTCCGGGCGATTCGTCGACCAGGAACATATTGGCGCACTTGTCGCTGAAGTCTCCGGGTTTTCACAGCTTCACATCCCAGCAACCCGTGTCGAAGGGGCTTGTGCATCTGGAGGTCTTGCAGTTCGTGAAGGATACCTCTCCATAGCCTCCGGTATAAATGATATCGTGGTTGTTGGTGGAATTGAAAAGATGAATGACGTCGGAGGTTCTGAAGCAACAGAGATCCTCGCAACAGCATCTGATCAGGAATGGGAAGCGTTCTTTGGTGCAACATTCCCTGGCATCTATGCAATGATCGCAACCAGACACATGCACGAATACGGGACAACCAAAGAACAACTCGCACAAGTCGCAGTCAAAAACCATGCCAATGGTGCCTTTAACCCCTATGCTCACTATCAATCGCCTATTTCATTAGAATCGGTTTTAAAAGCCACAACCGTTGCATACCCATTAGGACTCCTGGACTGCTCCCCGGTGAGCGATGGCGCAGCCTCCCTTGTCCTTTGCGCTGCGGAAAAAGCAACGAAATACACAGACAAACCAGTTAAAATAATTGGATCAGGACAAGCCTCAGATACCCTTGCACTCCATGGACGAAGAGATATTTGCACACTTGATGCGACCGTATATGCAGCAAAAATGGCGTACAAACAAGCGAACCTCACCCCAAAAGATATCGATTTCGCAGAAGTACACGACTGCTTCACCATCGCAGAAATCTGCGCAATCGAAGACCTAGGATTTGTCGAAAAAGGAAAAGGTGGAAAAGCCATCGATAATAAAATCACCACCTTAGACGGCTCATTACCAGTCAATACCAGTGGTGGTCTAAAAGCAAAAGGGCACCCTGTTGGAGCAACAGGAGTTGCGCAGATCGTTGAACTCACCTTGCAGTTACGAGGTGAGGCTGGGAAACGACAAGTGAAAAACGCAAAAATAGGGCTTGCCCATAATGTGGGTGGCTCTGGAGCAACCTGTGTTATTCATATCATGGAGGCGATGTAACAATGAAAGAAGGCGTTGCTCGATTCTGGAGAGAAATCCCGCAGCGATACAACTTCATGGGAAACAAATGCGGGACCTGCGAACGGGTCTTTTTCCCACCCCGAGAATCCTGCCCGTACTGTCGACGAAAAAGCATAGGCAACATGAAGGAAATGAAACTAACTGGAAAAGGAGACGTGGTGACTTACACGATTATCCATGTTGGCCCTGAGGATTTCGAAGAACAAACACCCTATCCGGTCGCGATCATTAAACTCGAAGAAGGTCCTCAGATAACAGCCCAGATAGTTGATTGTCCTTTAGATGAAATCAAAATTGGGATGAAGGTCGAAAGTACCTTTCGGAAGATCCAGCAAGATGGACACACCGGCGCTATTTATTACGGATACAAATTTAAGAAACAACGTGAGTACTAACACCCATTTTTCTTTTTTTTCCTACAACTCTCAATAAATGGGAATCATAATTGTTTTTGTCAATATGCGTGCCCGCACCACCAGTCAAATAGACTGGTGGCATGCTCGGCTAACTTCATTAGCCTCGGCGGTCACGCTCTACGTGGTAAGTTCAACTCTCAATATTACTCCTTTA
>Ga0209777_10006176_pt1 | contig 13555 bp, 14 predicted proteins | sample FrelakmetHBP12HB_FD_187147 | JGI IMG/M metagenome (GOLD analysis project Ga0209777, IMG submission 187147) | Freshwater lake sediment microbial communities from the University of Notre Dame, USA, for methane emissions studies -HBP12 HB (SPAdes)... | ecosystem: Environmental > Aquatic >...
CTGCTGTGGCTGTTGCTGTGATGGGTTGTTCGGGTTGGCTTGTGGCAGGTAGCGAGCGATCTTGAGCATTCGGATTGCGTCTTCTTTCATGTCCTCTAAATGAACTGCGGTCTCCCAGGATGTTACTTTCTTGTCGGCGACGTCCTTGTTCAGCTCTTCGATCCGTTTCTCCATGGCTGCTGCGGTGTCCTCGACTAGTTTCTCGTCAGCGGGTGGCATGACTCCTTTGACTTCGCCGATGAGCATTCGCTGCAGGAAAGCTTCAAGCCTGGCGTTCTGGTTGGCATAACTGTCAGCTGGCTCGTTTGTGTTGAACATGCCTGTGACTTCTGGGCGCAGCGCGTAGGCGTATGCCTGGCTGTAAAGCCGCTCAGGAATGTACCCTCGCCAGTCGACGATTCCGAGTTCTTCGATGCGGCGGTCCTCGACGATGTTTACAATGTGCTTTTCAACTGGCGTGTACTTCGCCAGCTTGGCGAAGATTTGTTCAGGCGTATGCTTGATGTGGCAGGTCTCGTGCCAGGTGCCGTTGCGGTAAATGCGGAATTTGTCGATGCCGTCTACCGGGAGCCTGTAGGTTTTGTATTCGGGCACTGTTACGTTGAAGATTTCTTTACCATTCCAGTCTTCTTTGCCGACCGCGTAGCCGCCGCTGTGATTTGGCGTGACCATGATGTTGTCTTTGCCGCTTAGGTAACGCACGAGAAAGTAAGTGAGGTCCATGATGTTTGCCACGTTGCCGACGTCAGCGTCTGGCCCCAGCATTCCCTGAAACCTGGCTGGAAGCGGCGCCTTGATTGTGGCTTTGTAGAGGCTTGAGTCCCGCTTGTACGCGAGAGCTGCCCCTCTGCCGTACTGCTGCGGCATTTCTATCTCCTGCGGACCGCTGCTAGAGCTTGCTCAACCTTGTCGTGTTCGTCTTCTAAGTACCAGTTTCCGAGGCTTGCGTCGAATGCCTTGAAGAAGCCGTCGCCTTCCTTGAGGGCTTGGACGAACGCTTGGGTTTCCCTCATGCTTGGTGTGTACGAGAGGTCCTTCTCCTTGCGCAGCCCCAGGATGATCTTCATGAAGTCGGTGATGTCTTTGGCAAATTTCCCTGTGGCAGACGCGGTCCTAGAAGCGGATGGCTTGAATTCGGCGTCGCTGAGCTTGAGCTTGTACTTGAGGATGTTCTGCTCGATGGCTTCAGGCGGGTAGTCCATGACGTATCTTCGGGTCAGGCGGCTCTTGATGGGTGATGGCAGGTCTTTCACGCCTTCATATGTAGGCGGGTTCATGGTGAAGACGATGAAAAGGTCCGGGTGCGCTGGGATGATTTCGCCGTTGAGGTCTTCCATGTTGAGCTGTCGCTTGCTGTCCAGGAGTTCGTCGAGGCGCATGAGCACTCCCGGTTCGATGATGTTGGGTTCGTCGATGTGCAGGATGCCTCCTGCGCGTACTGCCTTGGGGAAAATGCCGTCTTCCCACACGGACCCTCCGCCTTCAGCTTGGCTCTTGAGTCTGTAGTGACCCAGCAGCTCGTCTGCTCTAATGCCTTCTTGCCCGATGATTTGCCAGTATGGCAAGCCTGTTTCTTCAGCAAACTTCTTGACCATCTCGCTTTTGCCTGTGCCTGGCGGTCCCTGAACAACGACGTTAACTGGCGCCGTCTTCTGGTAGCGCCTGCTGCGGGCAAACATTTCTCTGAGTTCAGGCAGCATTCCACGGCTTGAGGTTGCGTTGGGGTAGTCCATGTATGCCACGTTGCTGACTAAGCAGGACTTGGGGAGGTTGTTCCAGTCGATGTACGGAGTTGGGATCGGACCCTTGTCTGGCACTGGGACCATCATGGCTTTTCGTACTTCCGCGTCCGTGAGTATTCTTGTCGCCTGTGGGGATGAGGTTGCTTTTGGCTTTGGCGGTGGCGGCGGTGGAGGTTGTGTCGTTTCTTCTTCGGGTTCAGGTGCAGGCGCTACGGGCTTCGGCTTTGGCGCTGGTGGCGTCGGCTTAACTGGCGCCGGTGCCGGTTTGGATGGGGAGCCGCCGCCGACTGGAGAGAGGTTCTTCCCTCTGACGCGGAGCTGCTGAGCGCCCTTGATCGTGGGGACAAGAGCTGGAGGAGCAGAAAGGATTTCAAGGGTTTTGCCATCTGGTTTGAGAATCGCCTTGACTGGCTTGCCCTGCATCTTCATGTTCTTTGGTCCAGGGCGCATGCCTTTGAGTTTTCTTGCGTAGCTGAAGGTTTTGATGGGTTTGTTGTATGCCATGCCTAATTCCTCCAGAAGTCTGGGTCGCCTTTGACGGTGCCCTTGACGACTAGCTGCCTTCGCTGGGTCTCGTGTCCGCTGGGGCAGCGGTAGATGACAAATTGGACTATGCCTTCCTTGTCCGCATACTTCTGGTTGTGGACCTTGGAGAGGTTGGGGTTGCCACACTTTTCACAGGCAGTTACTTCCTGAAAAGGAATCTGCACAGGTTTGTCAGGCATGAGTTATCACTGTAAGAAAAAGGCTTGAAAATGGAAAGAAAGGGAGATAAGGCTACTTTTTACGTCTACTTTTTGCGTGCCACTGCGTAGCCTGTTGTCGCTGTGCCAGAGAGGACCAGCACAACTCCGCACATGAAGAAGATTACTGGTGCCATGTCCTGCACTGGTATTGGCGGCGCTGGCGTGGGCGTCTCGTTGGGGTTGATTGTTTGCCCTGGAGGCGTCGGTGACGGTGTCGGTGTTGGAGTTGAGCCTGGTGGAGGAGTATTGTTGTTTGTGCCTTCCATGTTCAGTACAAGGGCGACTGGCCCGTTCACGGCGAAGGTCACTGTTACCGTGTGGTAAGTTACGCCGTTGACTACCCACCCATTGAACAAGTATCCGCCGTTCGCAGTGTACGATGCAGTGACTGTGGTGCCGGGTGTGTATCCGCCTGGGTCCTGGAAAGGTGACAAGTTGATGTATCCTGAGCCTGGAGGAGACACCGAGAACGAGACTTGGTACTTGCCTGGAGCTGGTGTGGGGCTTGGTGTCGGCGTTGGACCTGAGCTTCTGGTCATTGAGATCGTCGTGACTGGGTTGGAGGTTTGCACTACGTTGAACGGTGAGTTCTGGTAGTTCGTTGCGAAGAGGGATGCGCGGACGGTGCTGTACGAGGTTGACATGGTGAACGAGGCTGTGCCGTCTGAGCCTGTGGTGCCGGTGTTGAGTAAGGTGTTCATGTCGGAAGTGTAGACGTTTACCGTTGCGCCAGAAATTGGTTGCTGGGTTCCTGAGTCGACGGCTTTGACTTTGAAGGTGTTGTAGCCTGACGTTGGCGTTGGGGTGCTTCCACCACTGCCTGTTACCGTGAGAGCGGCGGTGCAGCTTAGCTGCTCGTAGTTGTCTCCGATTACCTGGATGGCTGCATAGACTGTATGGGTTCCTGGTCCCACGGCGCTGCCTGAGACTGTGTAGGAGTTGCTTACGGCTGTGTTTTGTGGAAGGAGTCCGTTGTCCACCCACCAGCTGACGTACCCTTGTGGGCTGTCAGAACCCATCAGGGGCCAGACGTTGACTACAAAGGTCATTGACTGGCTGGTGGTGATAGACGCGGAGTTTGGCTCAAGGTCTGCAGCGTAAAAGTTTCCTTGGATAAGGTCATTCTTGTTGAAGACTCCGCCTGCGGCGAAGCCTGCCTGATAAGCCACGAGTATGCCCAAGACTAGCTGGATGATCCCTATGAGCGCTATGGTTTGCTTGTTCATTTAATTCGCCAATAGAAAAATTGCAGAAAAAAGAGGCATGGAGTTTAGTGCCACGTGGCCCTAAATCAGCATGCCTTCAGGGTTTTGGCTGCTCTCTTCATGGTTGCGAGTCGCACCCGAATTGCCTCCTCTATGTCCGCAATGCAGATGGCTCTGATCTTTGGAGGGAGCTGCGCTAATGCTGCTTCAAACTCTTTTCCGTTCTCGAAGCCTTCAAACATTTTCGTCTTCTCCATAGGTCTTCTTTTGTATCTCGGTCAGCCTCTTCTCCAAGGCACGCTTCTCCTTCACGACCTCGATTAGATTTATGAACAGCTGCAGGTCCATCATACTGAACTGCCAGCCTGGCTGCTGAGACGCCTTGAGCATCTTGTCGATGACCTTCTGCGCGTTACCGTAGTCGCCGCTGAGCACGAGCCCAGACTCCTTTGCGGCTTGCTTGAGTCCTTCGTAGCTTCCGTGGTCCTTCAGTATCTTCGTGAGTTCGTCGCCCTTCTTACAACGTAGAATGTAGGTTCGCTGAAGCTCGCTGTAGTCGACTCTTAGGTCTGTGGCGTCGAATGATGTGCCTCGGTTCGTCTTTGCCCAGCCTTCAAGTCCGTCAAGAAGCTTGGCGAGTGTCTTCTGGGGTTCTGGGTCTTTTACGCCTGACGCGAGTTCGCGCAGGATTTTGATGGTGGCGTTGAGAAAGTCATCCACCTTGCCTGATAGCCTGGCAGCTTCTGCCCTGACGAGTTGCTCAAGTTGTCCGCTGACCGCACGTTCGCCGTAGCGTTGCTCCACGAGGGAGCAGAAGGTTTTCCAGGCGTCCGGGTCACAGGAGAATGCTACGGTTTTCTTGGTGACTGCTTTTGTTGGTGCCATGTTGCTCAATAGAAAAATGCTATAATTATAGAAATTTGGAAATCCAGAAATATAGCATTCTCGTAATTCTACTATAGTAGTTCCCGACTTTGATGTTTTCGCGTGCGCGAATTATTGAGACCACCCCTTTCTTCCCTCTCAAGCCCTTGGAAATCGCTTCGCTTAGTTAATAGCTAACCGCGGCGATGGGAACCATGATTATTGAGTTCAAATTTTTTTTGAAGCGAAAAAACTTTCCTAGTAGAGCCGTTTTCATGGTCTTTTTCATGTGCAGATTATTCTCATGTGAGAACGATGCCGTACCAACAGAAACGCAAGCAGCAAAGGCTGCCGCAAGTCAAAATTCGCAAGTACATAATCACCAGAAAAGGCGCTGTCGCAGGTCTCTTCCACCACGCCGAGAAGGTGAACGGCAACACGATCCTTGTCAGCACCTGCGGCAACCCATACAGCGCTAAGAGCTTCAAGATTCTGGGTCCAGACGGCGAAGAGAAACCAGAGGTTTAAATTGGGTTCGCAGTCAGCCCTTTTTCATGTTACAAATTAACTCATAATGGTATGGTCCCGCATCGATTTGTTTAATGACAGAGAAACCGTTCTCGGCGAGAACCCGATTGGCTTCATCTTCCGAGAGTCTTTCTTTAAATGGTGGTCCATGTTCTGTTTGAATCTTTTTCCAGTCTACATCAACAATAGTGGCTGTTGGTTTAGATATACATCTAACTTCTTGGAAGAACACTTTCTTGTCCTCTACCTCATGTAGAACGTTGGCGAATAGGACAAGGTCGACGGATCCTTTAGGGATTCCTGTATGGCACACATCGCTATTTACTATTTTTATGATGTTTGGGTTCACTTCTGATTTGGCAATGTTTTCTTTTAATCCATTTAGCATTGCCTGGTTGCTATCAATGGCATATACGAGGCCTTTTTCTCCTGTCATCTGAGCCATTAGTATAGTGAAAAAGCCAGGTCCCGAACCCAAGTCTGCTATGGTCATTCCTTTCGTTACCCCTGCCTCGTTTAGAATGGTTTGCGGATCATGCCATTGCTTTCTTTCTTCAGACATTAAGAATTTGACACGATCAATGTGATACGGATTATGATGTTCCATTGCTAACTCCTCAACTTCTTACTCCAATTATTTTTCAAGGGTTTTTTGGTTTTTGCCCCATGTAAATTTTTATTTTTGTGGGTTTGAGCGTTTTTGGGGTCGCCAGGTCAAGGCGCTATAGATTGTAAACACCACCAGAACCACAAAAACCGCTGCTTTGATGACTGTGAAATTTATGAGTGCAGAGTAAAGTGCGAATGTTGCTGGAAACGCTCCGATATATAGAGTGAAGAATATTGCTGTGGGCAGTTTGTAGCTGTATTTGTAGTCTTTGAAGATGCGTTTGCCAAAGTACAATGCCGCCAGGCGTCCCATGCCGTGAGTGCATTTTATGCAGTTGTAGCATGGCCTAAGGCAACCAAGAAGGTGCAGTAAACCATAAATTAAGATAAGCGTCACCAAAAGAAACACAATGCCAACCGTTAAATCAAATAGTAGAAAAGCGACTGCATCAAGAACAATCCACACAAAAAGCGCGAGGTTGCCAAGTAGAACCAAGTTTTCTGGGAAGAAAATTGGTCGACCGTTTTTTGGCTCTGTCATGCAAGCCTATTGCAGCAGACGACATATAAGGATTTTTTTATCGGAAAATCGGTTAAGGATGGTTAAGTCGTTGCTGGTACTTGTTTTGGTCGCTTTGTTTTCCATAGAACTCCAGGGTCCAGCCAATGGACCAGATCAGAGCCAAGCCGGGCAAGGCTGCTATGAAGAAGAACTTGTCGAGGAAGCTTCGTGGTTTCTTCATCTTTTCCCCTCAATAGAAAAAGCGACAGTTGGCTGCTATGCCCCGGGGCATAACTCAGACTAAACTCATTCCTGCTTTGCCATTTCTTCTTCTCGATGAGACCATCGCGCCTGCTTACGTCTTATCTTGCTGCTCGTTGATTATGCCCCGCTCTTCAGCGTCTTCGTCTGGGACATAATGGTTCTGGAGGTACCTGAAGACTCTGCCAAAGATGTCGTACTCGTTGACTAGCGCTGTGGAGTGTTTATTGCGCAACTCAGTTTTCCTCCCTTAGCTCGGCGACGAAGAAGAAGGTTTTCCTGCCTTTGCGTTCTTTCTTGATGTAGCCCATGAGCACTAGCTGGTTCAGGTACATGCTTTCAACTGCTCGTGCTCGTCCAGTATCGTTTGAGACGTCTTGTGCTGTGCACCTTCCAAGAAGCACCACCTTCATTGCGGTCTTGCGTAGGTGATCTGGCATGTCCAGCAGCGCAAAAGCGTCAAGAGGTCCCTGTTCAACGAGAGGCGCTTTACCCAGGAGCAAGTCCATTTTCCTGTTCATCTGTTCGAGGTTCATCAGAATCTTTTCCAGTGTGCTCATGTCAAGTCGCTCCTGGAGGCAGTCTGAAGCTGAGAGCCTTCTTGTGCTTGGCATACTCGCGGCGCCATTCGTCGTTGTTCATTTCAGTGTAGATTTTGCGCAGGTCCGAGTCTAAGTCGTGGCCCATGAAGTATTCAGCATAGCTTTCGGGGCAACCGTCATTCACCATTATCTTGCGGAAGGCTTTGCGAACGCTATGGGGACTACAGTTATGTACTATAGCGTTTGAAGCAAGAAACACATTATTGTCTGTTTCTAGATTCCACACAAACCCCTCATACTGTTCCTCCTTTACCGATTTAACGGGGCACAACACTTTGTCGTCGGTCATCCTGATGTGAGATTGCTGTGGCTTATGTGCAGAAACAACGTAGCATAATGACGCTTTAACAGAACTGCCTTGAATTACTCTTTCAGGAATAAAACGTGTCTTGATACCTGCAACGTAGCCGAGCCTGAAGAACAACATTTGCAAGCCAAGAGCCAAGGCCTTACTTTTTGTATCGGCTTCAATCCATCCTCGGTGACCGCCCCTTAGAGTTGTGTAGCCATCGCCTGCAATATAGCCATCTATGAAAGATTTGACCAATGCCAAGTTGACATGTTCAAATATTATTTGGGGAACAACCTTGTTGGCCGCGCCTTGACCGCAGATGTCTTGAAGTAGACGGGCTAAGATAGAGGAGTAAGCGGAAATCTTCATGCCATTATTCGCAATTAAGTATTCGGTGAATGTTGAACAGCCGACAGCTTTTAAAATTTGTCTTATCTTCTCTGCGAGCTGAATTTCTTTAATGTGAAGATTGAAAACCGCTCGTGGACGCCCATTGCGATGGCTGGTTGTATTTCCCTCGGCTACATACAAACCAAGCAACCACGCAACATCCTCATTCAAGGTGATTGATGCTAGAAAGTGACCACGTCTTCGAGTATACTTGCGTAAATCTATGGTTGTTGCGCTCGTCGTACCCTTTAGTTTTGGAACGACAAGATAATCACCTTTTACGTAAGCACATTCTTCAATGACTACAGGATTGACTATTCTAGCTGGCTTGAAGTATTGCTCTGTAAACTCTTTTCTTCGGTTGTTTGAACCGTGTGCCTCCATAGTCATTACTGCAACAAGATGTTCATCTGTCAGTTTAAGAGGAAGTAATCCCGATGCTTTGATGGTTCTTATACTTCCTTTGAAAGGTGTACAGAACACTTGGTTAACGGTTCCGCCTTCTGCTGTGTAGTCACCTGGAAGATACTCGCTAATAGGCTTGAAATCTCCTGAAATAATTACGTTAGGCAGCAAACAAGGGTTGCGGTTGTTCCACGAGCCCAGCATTTCCTTGGCGCGACGCACGTAGTAGTCCTGGACGGCGCGGTCGCTGATTTTGAAAAGCTTCTCCTCTGGCGCCGGGACTCCGCTGGCTTTGAAGTGCCGCCTGAGCAGCTCGACGGATTCGTCGCTGATGAAGCTGCGGAATTCTACCTGTGTCTTATGGCGCCCTTTCTCGGTGAAGTCCAGCTGGATCGGAACGGTGCCAGCTTCGAACTCTTTTTTGATGTCTCCATATGAAAGGTCGAGAGTGTCGCTGATGCTCAGGCCGCTCTGGTAGAAGATCGCGTTGATTGCCTGGTACATTGGCTGTTCGAGAAGCTTGGTGAACTTGGCGATTGTCTCCGGCAGCCAGGCGTGCGCCTTCGTCTGCACCTTTGGTTTGGGCAGGTTCAGAAACTTGGTTGTAATTTCGATTTCAAAGTACGACGCGAGACTTTGGATCGCGGTTATGTAGGTGTTGACTGTCTTTGGCTTGAGTCCCTGTTGTGCCATGTAGTCTTTGTAGCTGCGTAGAACGTTCCTGGCGACTCGTTTGCGTTCTCGTTTGGGCAGGTCCTGGTCTTCGCTGACTCGGTCCAAGAACGCTTTCAGAGGAGCCTGGACCTGGTAATCGGCCAGCGTCATGAGGAAACCTTGGAACCGTTTCAGGGCTGGAATGTAGGTTTCTCTGGTGCCTGGCTTGAGTGCGTTGAGGAATTCGTTGGTGTCATCGTCAAAACTCGTCCGAGCCTTCCTCCTTCTGTCGGGTCAATTTTGGCTCCCCAGTCCTCTTCTTTTCATCATCACATATCCGGCAACAGTCACGATGAAGCCTGACGCAGAGAGGATCATTCCTGCAATGAAGCCCTGCGATTCGGTGTCAAGTGGCAGTTGCCAAAGAATGAGGTTTGACACGAACGCCCATGTGGCGATTAACAACAGTTTCAGTTCGGTTTTCACTTTTTCACCTAATAGAAAAACTGCGGTTAGTGAAGGCTGCCTAGACGCGGGACTGGGGTTCAAGGCACATGTACCCAAAAGTCTACGACGTGCAGCTAACTCAGTAGCTGCCTATCCCCTATTTTTCTTGAACAAAAGAGAGAAGGGAGGCGCTTAGCGCCGTTTGCGTTTCTTCGCCACTGCTGCAACTGCTACGACTGCTATGGCTGCAACGATTGCTGCCACGATGTAGAGCCAGTATGTCTGCCACCATGGAGCCTTCGGGCTTGGAGGAGCTGGGCCTGTCGAGAAGTGGTACGTCTTTGAGTTTTCTCCTGGAGCCACATTGAAGAAGTCTGAGACATCTCTGTATCTGCCAGCTGGGTCTGTGATCTTCAGCGTGCAGGCGCCAGTTTCTTTTTGCAGGTCAAAGCGTGCAACGCCTCCGTCCGTGTCCAAGGTCTGTGATAGCGTGCCAGTTTGTCCGTAGTAGACTGTGACTTTTAATCCGTCGACTGGTTCGTTCGTGTCCTGGACTAGGCAGTTGATTGTGAGCATTGTGTCGGGTACGCCTAAGCCTGCCTTGAAGGTAAGCTGCAGCTGTTTGCTGTCTGTGGTGTCGCCGTTGCTGTTGATGACTGTGTACGTGAAGGTGACTGGAGTGTCCTGGACAATGTTGCCAGTGTTCTTGATGTACAACGTGACGGTTTGAGTGTCGCCTGACTGCCCGGCTGCTGAGAACGGCAGGAGTCCGTCTCCGCCTGAGATCGCGCATGCCCCCGCGATGTTGCTTGGCATATTGAAGCCTTGGCTGACTGTGCCTGCGAAGTTGTTTGTGTTCTTGAGGGTTACTGTTACGATGGCTGAGTCGCCTGGGCTGATGGTTGTTCGGTCACATTGGAAGTTTGTGATCTGCACATGCACGTAGTTTTGCGTCACTACAACCGTGTCCACGAGGTCTGTGCTGACGTCAAGCTGGAAAGTCCAGGATCTAGCTGCCTTGGGAATTGCTACGCCTAAGCCCGGCGCGTTGTTTCCAACGGTTCCTGAGCCGCCGTAGCCCCAGAGGTTCGGGTTCTGAGGTGGAACTGCTGGCTTGTTTACGCCGCTGATCGTTTGCTGCGCAAGGAAGTTGACGATGCTGATGCCGTTTGGCTGCAGGTTGTTCTTGTCGTTGATGACGTTTGCAGCTGCTGGCATTCTGTAGTTCCACCAGTCTGAAGGAACATTTTGTCCTGTGACGCCTTCTTGGTTTTGTGGGCTTGGAACGTACCAGCCTGGAAAGTCAAAGTCCTGGTTTGTGTTTGAAGTCGGGTAACTGTAGCCTTCGTCGTCGATGTATGCGTGTGACCCGTATGGCGGAGTGATGAGAACGTACGCTGGAGTGACGGAGCCGTCAGCTTGCACCATTAACCTTGATGGCGTTCCTGCTATGGGTCCGCCGAAGTCGGTGTGTCCGTGTGAGAGCCAGTTGCCGCCGCCGAACCAGTAGCTTCTGAAGTTAGTGGGTGATGCAAACGCCGGGTTGAGTTCTTGTTCGATTTGGTTCAGTGATGAGTAGGGGAAGACGTTGTTGGGGAAGATTTGTCCGCCGTCCTTCTCAGTGACGACGATCCAGTCTTGGGTCCAGTCATATTCGCTGCCGCCCACTGTGAACAACAGCTTCATCTGCACCTTTTGGGTTGGATCTTGAGGGTTGTACCAGTTGATTACGCTTGAGAGCTGCCCTTGAGCTATGCTTCTGAAGCTGAGTGCAAAATTATAGTAGTCGCCTGTGGCGCCGTGCACAAGTGTTGCGCCCGGGTAGTCCGTGACGAGCGTTCCTAGTTTTGAGCCGCCTGTCTTGAGGATGCCGACGCTGAATGGAATGATGAGTTCTTTGTTTGCCAGGTCTGTTCTCCAGAGCGAAACCGTCAAGGGAGGTACGAAGTGTGCAGGATCGGGGTTCAGCTTATACGTGCCGTCAGTCTGCGGGTAAACGGTGATGTCCTCGATCTTGGTGAAGGGAATGTGCCAGTAAGGGTTGAAGTTTTGCACGATGCCAAAAGTCACTGATCCTTGCACTGCGACGTCTGGTGGAAAGCCTTGAGCTGCTCCTGGAAGGTTCTTCATGGTTGTCTGGTTCAAAGTCAAAAACTGAATGTCAGCTGAGTCTGTTGTGCCGATGACCCGCCAGTCTCCGCCGTCAAGCACGCCATTGCCGCTTTGCACACCACGCTGTTCAAGGTTAATGTTGCTTACTGCCCAAACCGAGTTGGGGTTCAGATTAATCTGCCCGGTGTAAACCAACGCCGCGACAGCTCCAATGACCAAAATTAACAGCAGAGATAACGCTGCGCCCATTCTGTTGTTTTTCTTCGATCCCATTTGTCGCATCTGCCTCTAGATGAAAAATTATTTTTCTCACATGCCAGTCTTGACGTTCTACGCGTACCTTGGAGCCCATCATAACAGGGTCCCGGTGACGACGATCAGCGAGTGGCCCACGTGCTGGCTTGACCTCAAAGACAAAATCCAGGAAGCCGCCATAACGCTTTGGCAGGAACGCAACGTCGGCAACGCGATCCTCACGCTGGAAGTGCATTTGCCCGGCAAATTCGCTTGGAAAACTCTCCCAGGGCACTACGGACAGTCAAGACTGAGGTTTAAACGAGGCATCGAGTTTTCAAGCAAAATGAGCTTCAACCCCATGACGAACGAGGTGACGCTGGAGCAATGCGGCTTCGGCTTGAACCTGTGGCGCTTCACTGAAGAGTACCGCGTGATCGAACGCCAAGACCTTTACCATGTGCCCCAGCTGATCCCGAAGGCTCTTGAATCGCTTGAGGGCAACCTTGAGTCGCTCATGATGGACCCAAGCGGTCTGCGCTACGTCGACTACACATCCAAGCCACGCATTCTCTACGCGCCCCAGGACGAGCAGAGAAAGCGGCGTCCACTCTACGAGTCTTCATGTGTAGGAAAATACCTGCCGCCTGGGCAACGCACGCGTGAAGAAGTTTTAGCGGACCAGTGACAATTCAGTGCCACTTGGCACCGATTTCAGCCAAGCTCAATGCCGGACGCAACGCAAACAAGCTCGCCGACTTGTTCGAGTTCGTCACCCTAAGATTGGAACCGGCTTTTGTCCAAAGGACTCAAAGGTGGGTGTTGAGCCTGGCGATTTTGGAGGAGAAGCTGCCGAGTTCAGCTTCATAAGAGAAATAATTATTTCTAGCTTCAGTGGCGAAGTTCTCCGAGACTGCAGCTACCGGTTTTCCCACAAATAACTCTTTTCTTTTCCGTGTGGACCGGGGTGGATTTGAACCCCCAGTCAGGTGGAGATGTCACCCGCACTCTTCCACTTTTTTCGATTCAGTTTGCTATATTTCTGGTTTTCTTGGGAAACTAAGTCCATTTAGAATGTATTATTTGACTCGTGTTAGGAGCAATGCGGGCTGGCTTTCTGTTTTCTAAGATAGTATTTTGGGAATAGAACAGCTTATCTAATAGACGAAAAGGGTTTGCTGGGGCTCTGGACCCTTAAATTGTTAGGAGAGTTCGAATGAAACCACGATGACTCTTGCAGCCATCACGTTACATACATCAGAGCCCTCTCAGCCCCTTTAGTTCTGAACTTTTTCCCTGAACAAAAAAAGGGAAAGGGAAGGTTGATTGTCTATTTGCGTCTTCTAAGGATTAAGGCTGCTGCGATGACAACTATAATGGCGATGACTGCTGCGATTGCTACGTATATCGTGGCTGGGAGTGTGCTTGTAGGTGGCGGTGCTATGCTTGGAGAAGGCGAAGTTGTTGAGGGGGCCGATGTTGTTGGAGTTATGGTTGGGGTCGACGTTGGCGGAGCAGTCACAACTGGAGTTGATTTTGGCTGGGCAGATGGTGACGCGGCTGCAACCACGTTTATGTGGGTCACTGAAGCAGATGGGAAGTACGATTCTGAACCATCGAACGATGCTGTTACGGTGTACACTCCTGGAACAGGTGGTGTCCACGGGATTGCGTAGCTGCCACTCAAGTCGCTCGTTGCATAACCAATGTCTTGGGTATTTCCGTTGGGATCAAGCGCTGTAAGGTGCACAGTGACACCGGTTGCGTTTGTGGGTTTCGCTTTTTGCATGTACTGGTACTCCATCCAACTGCTCATGTCCCGATCTGAAATTGCAGGGGACCCTTTCGCGCCAGGCGATTGGTCAGTAACAGTGCCTTGAAACATAACACTAGTTCCTTGCGATAATGCATTCTCAGGTGCTGTTACTGTGGTTGCAGTGTTCCCTTTGCCAAAGCAGTAGG
>Ga0209777_10006177_pt1 | contig 13554 bp, 11 predicted proteins | sample FrelakmetHBP12HB_FD_187147 | JGI IMG/M metagenome (GOLD analysis project Ga0209777, IMG submission 187147) | Freshwater lake sediment microbial communities from the University of Notre Dame, USA, for methane emissions studies -HBP12 HB (SPAdes)... | ecosystem: Environmental > Aquatic >...
ATCAACGCAATCATAGGTGCCGTCCAAATGATCTTCATACTGTTGGGAGAAAGCATCAGATGCTTGCATGTAATTGTTCTCCTTCATAATTTGATAGACGGCAGTATAAAAGAAACGTGCCATGAAAGCAACTGCCCCGCAGGGGCCTCATCTTCCGGGCGCAGTCCCGGACGATGCGTAGATTCTTGCGGACTAAATTTCTCTCAGAAATATTTCCTGACTGTTTGACCTCCCGTTTCTCCTCCTTGTAAATGAGGGGGAACGGTTCTCATCAGTAGCAAGGGGAATGATAAGCGAAGTTCTCACAGTGAAGGGTAGCTTTTTGTATCAGAATTGAATTTCGCGGGCTGCTTTGACAAAGGCGGCGACTTTGGCGAGGTCTTTTTTGCCGCGGCAGACATCAGTGCCGGTGCAGGAGTCAACGCCCCAGGGCTGCACCGCTTTAATTGCTGCCGCTACATTGTCCGGGTTGAGGCCGCCGGCAAGAATGACCGGCAGTTTACTCTGCTCAACTATTTTTCTGCTCACGGTCCAGTCATGAACCTTTCCGGTGATGCCGATCATGCCGGGCACTTCAGTGCTTCCTTCAGAATAATCACCGGCATAGGTATCAAGAATAAAGAGATCGGCAATCTCCTGGTACTCGCGGGTAATTGAAAGCGAATCAGTTTTATCCGAGCGGCCGGGCAGCCCCACCGGAATTGCCTGCAGCATCTTTATTTCTCCCAGCTCTTTGCGGATTGCGCGGGCCTCAGACAGGGGCAGCATGTCGGTGGCGCAGAAGTGCATAACATGGGGCTTGATCTCCTGCACAATGCGCAGCCCTGCCTCAAGATCACAAAAAACCGGGAGCAGCACGGTTGTCATCCGGCCGCGCACCAACTCCACGATCTGCTTCATCAGCGCCCGGTCATCAGGGTCATCCGCCACATCAAGACCGATATAATCAACGCCCAGTTCAACTAATGCCTTTGCATCCTCAATAGTCTTGGTGCCGTATATCTGAACAATCACGGAAGCTTTTTCCTCTGCGTTCTCAGCGTTCTGCGGTTAACCGTTTTTCTCCAGCACTTCGTAGATAAACCCGTTGTTTGCCACCTCCGGCGTCAGCAGATAATCGATTCCCAGCTGCTCGTAGCAGTCCATAACCTCTTTTTCCTTGTGCTTGTCGCACAGGGTCACAATGCCGGGGCCGGCTGAAGAGATGAACATTGCGGCCGGAGAATGCTTCTGCATTTTATCCCGCAGCTTCCAGAACAGCTCCTTTATGCCGGGGAACATGTTCTCAAAGAGCTGCATGAAGGGGTCATAGGAGAAGGCTTTGTAGATGCCCTGCCCCACCCGCAGGATGTCGCTGTCTTTAATAGCAAGCTCAACTTCACGAAAAACTTCCTTATGAAACTTGTCCATCTCCGGAAGCTTGTCCATGATGTCCTGGAAAATGCCGCCCGCTTCCCGGGCCATGGCGCCCTTGGCGTCAGGCTTTTCATAATCAGGGACACCGATCACATAGCCAAGTCCCTCAGGGATTGCCATGCGGTATTTGAGCTGGCTTTTGTCCACCAGTATGATGCCGCCCACCAGTCCCATCCAGGAGGTGCCGCCGGTGCACTGAACCGTAATGAGATTATCATGGTCGCCGTCAATCTCCTCGCCGTAGTTCTGCGCTAAAAACCGGGGCAGCCTGTCGTTCTGTATGGGGTCGCCGAGGAGCTTGTTAATGGAGAGGGCCGTAGCCGTGAAAAGCGCGGCGGATGAGCCTGAGCCCACGTGACGGTAAGGGAAATCATTGTTCGCCTCAACCAGAAATCCGCCCTGATAATTGACCTGCTTCCGCGTTATCTCTGCGGCATGCCGCACGATGCTTGGCCGGCGGGAGCTATCGGTCACGTGCAGCGTATCGTATAACGACACGTCAGCGTGGGTGCGCAGGTTGACGCCAAATGATACTTCCCCGTAGTTGAACTCCCCGGTCTTTTCCTGCTCCACCAGGCCCTTGATGTTTTTAAAAAGGGCAAAGAGCCGTCCCGGCACCGTGGTCCGCACCTTTTTATACGCAAGATTTATTTTGTCGCTATACCCGCCTACCAGGGGATAGACAAGGTTTCCGATCTTTACTTTTTTAAAATTCCATTGCTCAAGTATCTGATCATGTTCGTCCATAGTAATGCCTCCAACTATAAAGCATTTGATGTCATATGCGTAATGACATTAAATGAAATCCTAAATCCGAAGAACTAAATCCCAAACAATTCCAAATACCAAAAACCAAATAATCAAAACAGAAAAAAGTTTAGCATCTAAATTTTAGGATTTTGGATTTGTTTAGTCCCGAAATTTTCGGGATTAGATATTAGCAATTAGTGCTTACATCATTTTATTCCCACCACCAGCGGCGAGGTCGCCGGGATGTCGATCGTTTCGACTTTTTTAAATCCCGCACCCTGTAGCCATGAGGTGTACTGGGAGACGGTAAAGGTATTGCCCTCGGTGGTGTGGATGAGCATGTTCACGCCGAACACCAGCGTGAAAAAGTCTTTTTCCCGGTTCTGGTCAGGGCAGAGCTCACATATCACGAGCCTGCCGCCGGGCTTCAATGCTTTATGTATTTTAGCGATAATGTTTTTACTCTTGCGCTCGCCCTCGCCGTGGCACACATAGCTGAGTGTTGCCATATCGTATTCATTTTCTCCGAGGGGGTCTTCTTCAACATTGGCAGGAATGAAGGTGAACTGCTGCGCTACGCCCATCTGTTCAGCATGACGCCTGGTCTGCTCAAGCACTTTGGCGTCATCCACGCCGCAGATGGTGCAGGTTGGGTCAGCCTGGGCAAGCGCTATGCCCCAGGCACCGGACCCGGTACCCACGTCCATGATCTTTAAGCCCTTCAGCGTGTCTCCAATGCCGAGGGCCTTTGCCCCTCCAGCGGCAACGAGATGCGTTGTCCTGAACAGAAGCGGCACCAGCTCTTTATAATAATTAAAGCCGTCTTCCTGCTCGGTCCCTGAAGGAAGCGAGGGTTTCCCTGTTTTTAAAACTTCCGTGAGCTTGAACCAGGGGTCCCAGGAAAGGTCAACGTGCTTCACGTACTCCCCGTAATACATCTTCTTGCCTTTTACCAGGAAGAACCGGGACATGGGCGTGAGCTCGTATGAGCCTTCTTTTTTCTGCAGATACCCCATGGCGCACAGGGTATCGAGCACCATTGCAAGCCCCCGCAGGTTGGTGGCGGTGACCTGTGAAAGCTTTTCTGCCGTCTTGTTGCCCTGGGAGATATGGGTGAACAGCTCAAGGTCTACCGCGGTGCTCAATACCCGGGTGCGGCAGAAGGCAAAGGTATCAAGAACTATCTGTTCAGGGCTTATTTCATGTCGGGGTTTCTTTTCCATGCGGGTTATTCTCCCTATTAATTAATATATATAGACAAGCATTTCAGTCTTCCAAGGGAAATTATTTTTACAGTTAAATGCTTAAAAAGTCAAAACAATTATGCTCCCGCAGCGTGATGAAGGCTGCGGGGCTCAGACCTTTTTGAATATTTCCCGCGCCTGCCGGCCATAGCCCCCGTCCGCATCATACAGGGTCAGCGGAGACAGTATCCGCGCCTGCCTGCCTGCTCCCTTAATCCCTTCAGCCAGGACCAGGTTTGCCGGCTCTTCAAATTTGGGATGTATGAATCGAAGCGTTTTCGGTTCTAGTGTTGCTTTGCGCATTTCTTCTATCAGGTCAACCAGGCGGGAACAGGGATAAATGGTCAAAAACGCACCAGAGATTTTCAGGAGATAGGCCGAGATGCTTAAAAAATCAGCAAGGGTTCCGTGCAGCTCATGGCGTGAAACCGCTTTCCCGCTGTCCTCATTAAGCAACCCGGATTTTACCGGATAGAAGGGCGGATTGCTGATGACCGCATCAAAACTGCCGGCTGTAAATTTTTCTTTCAGCTCCCGTATATCTGCCCGGATAATGGTTACCCGGTCCCCGCATTCATTATAAGAGATATTTTTTTGCGCCAGCGCTGCCAGGTCCTCCTGCACCTCGATGCCCACGATCTCCCTGACGGCTGCCAGCTTAGACAGTATTACCGCCAGGACTCCGCTGCCTGTTCCCAGGTCAATAACCCGGCCTGCAGCCCTCTCCCGGGCAAAATCGCCAAGCAGTACAGAGTCAACGGAAAAACGGTAACCCTTCGGTTTCTGAAACAGCTTGAGCCGTCCGTCAAAAAGCTCGCACAGCTCATCATCAGGTGGAGACGCTGTCATATATCCGTATCCTTAAAGCAGATTTTTGTGGTGCTGAACGATTACACCGGGTTTTTCTTATCATGATAATCCTGCACCGTCCTTCTCCATGTGCCGAGAAAATCCTCCAGCCCTCCTTCCGGGGCAATGGGCGGCAGAATGGTGACGGTTATTTTCGTGCGGTGCAGACCGGGATTTTTCCGCGAAAGAAGGGCCTGGGTGCCCTCTATGCAGACCGGCAGCAGCGCTGCGCCGGAACTCTGCGCAGCATAGCCGATGCCCTTCTTCGGCTGCGCCACTGCCCCGTCAAGTGAGCGCATGCCTTCAGGGAAAACGCACATTATGCCCCCGGCTTTCAGTATCTGATACGAGTACTGCAAAGATCTGATGGCGGTGTCGTGGGTGCCGGTCAATATAATCCTGCCTATCTTCTGCAGAATGGAGAGCGGGAGCCTGCCGAACATCTGCACCAGCGAGACGAAAAAACAGCGGTTAATAGTGCTGAACGGGAGCAGCGCGTAGATCACTATGCCGTCGATATATGAATTATGGTTGGGCGCGATAATAAACGGTGGCTGAACAGTCTTGAGCAGTTCTGCCCCTTCAAGCCGTGCCCTGAAAAAAAGTTTAAGGATGGTTTTGCAGACCATATAAAAACAGAACCGTACCAGCGTTAAGAGGGGATTATTTCCCGCGGCCACGTGCTCTGCGAGGGGAATATCGGGGGGAGCAACCAGCTTTTCCTGCAGGACATAGGTTTCAAGCCCGGCATCTCCCTGCCCGTCTTCCGCAATAAGGGCCTTGACATCCCGCAGGGTGAGGATATTTCCCGCCTGCTCATCAGCTATTTTTATCCCGTAGCGCTCCTCGATGGCAAAGAAGAACTCCAGTTTTGCCAGCGAGTCAAGGCCGAGGTCTGTCTCAAGGTTGCTTTTAAGGGAAGGAAATTTTTTAAGCTTCTGCGTCTGCTGCACAAATACCAGAAACGGGTCCTGGTCTTCCAGCGCAGGCACTTCTTGTTCTGCAGCAGCGCCTGAGGATTTTTCTTTAACCAGCTCGGCAACCCGGTAGCGCTTGATTTTTCCCAGCGAGGTCTTGGGAAGCTCCTCGTCCACCAGCTCAATCCGTGTCACCCGCTGATACGCGGGCAGCGTATGGGCAATGGTTTCAACCTCGTACTTTATATCCTGGTAGATGGAAGCGGATTTTTCTCGCACGAAATAGTCTTTATTGGGGTATATGACCACGGCGAGGAACTCCCTGCCGTCTTCACTCAGCAGGGTGATGCACAGCTCTTTTATTTTCTCTGACTGGCGGTAGAGCTTTTCCAACTCCTCGGGATAGATGTTTTTGCCGTTGGAGAGCACCAGCACCTCTTTTTTCCGGCCGGTGATAAACAGGTGCCCCTGGTCGTCTATATAGCCCAAGTCTCCGGAATGAAACCAGCCGTCAACAACCGCTTCCGCAGTAAGATCCGGCCGCTGGAAATAGCCCATCATCACATTCGGGCCCTTAATGCATATCTCGCCCTGCTCCAGCCGCGGGCCTTCCTTTTCAATCTTTATTGAGACACCGGGCGCTGCCCTGCCCACCGAGCCAGGGACCTGCTCGGAGAGCGTATTCATGGCGGCAATGGGGGAGGTTTCAGTGAGGCCGTAGGCCTCGATTATTCTGAAGCCGAGAGCCCGTAGCTTTTTATGCACATCCGCATCAAGCCGGGCGCCGCCGCTCGCGAAAAACCTGAACCCTTTGAAATTGCGGTGAATGGTGCTGAATAACCGTTTCCCCGGATTTATCCCCAGGGGCAGCAGTACATCAGAGATTTTCAGCAGGGCATAAAAAAGAGCCTGTTTGATCTTCGGCTGCGCTGCCGCGGTCTGAAAGATGCGGTCGCAGAGAAGCTCCAGCACCCGGGGGATGGCAACGAACGCGGTCGCGCCATAATTTTTTACTGCAGCGAAAATATCCTCACCTTTCAATGAGCGCGGATAGATGATGGCCGCCCCGAAGTACAGGGGCGCAAGCACCGTGCAGGTAAACGGGTACACATGGTGCAGCGGAAGCATCGCCAGCACCCGGTCGCGGCCGGTGATAAGGCCTTGCATGGACTCAAGCATCGCTATGTTTGATATGAAATTTTCCTCGCTGAGCATAACGCCCTTTGGATCGCTCGTTGTTCCCGAGGTGAAGATAATTGACATGGGCTGGCCGGGAGCAAGCGGGATGATTTCCGGCACCCGATCTGTGGGTGCAGGATCAATGTCTTCAAGGTAAATTCTTGGAACCCCGCTGCTGAACATGTTTGAAAACGCTCGGCCGCAAAGGATCAGGGCCGGCTTTGTGAACCGCTCAATAGTTGTAAATTCAGCTTCAGTAAACCGGGTGTCCCCGTGGGCAACGGTTAAACCGCACAGGTGCGCGGCACAATAGGCTGCCGGCCATGCGGGTGAATTCTCCCCAACCAGAATGGCAAGGCTTCCCGGCGCAATAGTTTGGGAGCGGATAGCTCCGGCAAAGGAGAAGATCAGTCTTCGGAATTTATCATAGGAGAGCGTTTTTTCCTCGTTGTTCTCAAAATAGAAGAACGCGGTATTATGTCCCCGCTCCTGAGCTGTTTGCAGAATATGTTTTATTAAAACTGTCATGACCATAGAACAATCCATTTCATATTTTTACCGGTGATGCTACAATGGATTAGAAAGAATTCTTTACCCGGCAAGAGAACGTAGTGATAATTTTATCAGGGAGCACCCCTAATGTAAAGCAAATGGAGGAAAAGGCTATGAAAACTATTTTCTGCGCAACCATAACCGTTCTGTTTTTACTGTTTCTGGGCAGCACTATTCCCGGACAGGCAACACGGGCTGTTGCTTTGGAAAGTGAGTCTTTAAACAGCGATGTGCCGAAACAGTCAGCGAAAGAATTAAAAGATGATACGCCAGCCGAGTCATTGAACGATGACGAAAAAAGCCCGTGTCCGTCCCCCTATATCAAGCTGGTGAGCCCCCGGGCTGCAGCCGTTGGAGCCACTGTTTCGCTTCAGGGCTGGAGATTTGGCAAAGACACGGGACAGGTTGTTTTTTCTAACGGGGTCTCTGCTAATATAATCTCATGGCGCAGTCAGAACATTGATGTCGAAGTGCCCGGCGGAGCCACGTCAGGAAATATCACGGTAACCAGCGCGTGCGGCAGTGACAATAAAAAGGGCGCCGGCAGCTATTTTAAAGTGATGGAAGCGCCGAAAGCGAAATAACCCGGAAAAAACTACTTTTCCAACAACCTGCTATAGGGCTGCCAGCTTATTTTACTTATGAAAAAAATTATCCTGGGCACTGCCGGCCACATTGACCACGGCAAGACGACGCTCATGAAAGCCCTGACCGGCGTTGACCTTGACCGGCTCAAGGAGGAAAAAGAGCGCGGCATTACCATTGAGCTGGGTTTTACCTCCCTCACCCTTCCCGGCGGGCAGCGGATCGGCATCATTGATGTCCCCGGCCATGAAAAGTTTATCAAGAACATGGTGGCCGGCGTTGGCGGCATAGACGTGGTAGTGCTGGTGATAGCTGCTGATGAAGGGGTGATGCCGCAGACCCGCGAGCACCTTGATATCTGCAGGCTCCTTGCTATCAAGCGGGGCCTCATTGCCCTTACCAAAACTGACCTGGTGGATGAAGAATGGCTGGCTCTGGTCCAAGAAGACGTGCGGCAGTTTGTCCAGGGCACCTTTCTTGAACAGGAGCCCATCATCGCCCTCTCCGCTGCAACCGGCAAGGGAATTCCGGAACTGCTGTCTGCTCTTGATGCCATTGTTGCTGCTATTAAAGAGCGGCCTTCAACAGGCACATTGAGGCTGCCCATTGACCGGGTGTTTACCATGAAGGGCTTCGGCACCGTGGTTACCGGAACCCTCATGGCAGGAGCTGTTTCTTTAGGAGACGAAGTGGAGGTCCTTCCTGCCGGGGTCAGGGCAAAAGTGCGGGGCATCCAGGTCCACAATGAAAGCGTTGAGTCCGTCGGAGCCGGAGTGAGAACCGCCATCAACCTGCAGGGAACGGAAAAATCACAGATTGAACGGGGAGAAGTGCTGACTGCTCCCGGCACCGCGGTTCCCACGAGAAGGACCGATGCCTGGATAGACTATTTGGCCGCAGCACCCAGACCATTGAAGCACAGAACCAGAATACGCTTCCACTCAGGCACTGCAGAAGTTATGGGGGAAGTGCGGGTGCTCGGCGCTGATGAGCTTCTGCCCGGGCAGTCAGGGTTCATTCAGCTGCTGCTGGAACAGCCGGTGGTGCTGTTCCCCCACGACCGCTACGTTCTCAGGAGCTATTCACCGGTGGACACCATCGGCGGCGGAGAGATTCTCGATAACCTTCCGCCCCGGCACAAAAGAACAGACGAAACAGTTGCTGAGCGCCTGAAAATTATACAACAGGGAAACCCGGGGAAAGCATTGGCCGTGTTTTGCAAAGAGGCGGGGCTGAAGGGGCTAACGGGCGCGCAGATACAGGCGCGGCTGGGACTGGAAACTTCACGGCAGCAGGCCCTTATTGACAAGCTGATTGCAGCGGGACAGCTCGCAGTGTTCAGCAGAGAGCCGCTGCAGATTGCTGCCCCGCAGGCCCTCCGGGAACTTGAGCAGCTGGTGCTGCAGGAGCTTAAAGACTATCACGCTAAAAACCCGCTGAAGATGGGAATGCTCAGGGAAGAGCTCAGGGCACGGCTTCCCTATGATACCAATGAGAAACTTTTTTCCCTGATCATAGAAAAGCTCATCGAAAAAGACCAAATCGGTTCTGCAAAAGAATATCTTTTCCTTGCCGGCCGCAGCCCGGTGCTGCAGGATGCACAGAAGGACCTGCAAAAGAAAATTTTAGATGCCTATCAAAAGGGTGAACTCACGCCGCCTACGGTGAAAGAGCTTGCGGAGAAGCTCAACGTGGTGGAGAAGGTTCTGTTGAGCATGCTTGAAATCGCGGTGCGGGAGGGCCTGCTGGTAAAGGTGAGTGAAGAGCTCTATGTTGCTTCCCCCGCTGTCAATAAGCTCACCAATGATGTTATTTCCTATCTTGAAAAGAATGGAGAGATCACTACGCAGGGGTTCAAGGAGCTGACCGGCCTCTCACGCAAATTCATGATCCCGCTGTTTGAGTATCTGGATAAGGCAAAGGTTACGGTGCGGATAGGGGATAAGCGGGTGCTGAGGAAGGGGAAACAGTAAAATTTCAAATGTCAAAATCTAAATGTCAAATATTTTTAAATTGGATTTTCAGCATTTGTCATTCATTTGGCATTTGAGCTTTGTCCTTTGGACTTAGAGAGCAGTTCTTTTTTAATGGTTAGTTAGCGTTATTCTTGCCGCAGTATCTTCCGTGCCTCCCGTATATCTTTTTCTATCTGCGCAGCAAGGGTTTTTGCATCGCGGAATTTTTTCTCGCCCCGCAGCCGTTCAATAAACTGCAGCGATATCTTTTTGCCGTAGAGGTTTCGGTTAAAATTAAAGAGATGGGCCTCGATGGTCTTCTCGTTTGCCCCAAAGGTCGGGCAGGTGCCGATATTCACCACGCCATCGTATTTCCCGAAGGGCGTTTCAGCCCGTATCGCATAGACGCCGTTTGCCGGGACCAATTCTTTGTCAGGCTTTAAGTTTGCTGTAGGAAAGCTAATGCCGCGCTGCCGGCCCCGCACCACCGTGCCGGGAAGCGTGTAGGGCCTGCCCAGCAGCCTGCTCGCCTCATACACATCTCCTTTAATGATAAAATTTCTGATGGTGGTGCTGCGTAAGGATATATTGTCAATCCGTATATCCCTCATTACCCACACCGTAAATCCAAGCTCTTTCCCCATCTTCTTCAGCAGCCTGACCGAGCCCTCACGGTTTTTGCCGAATGAATAGTCATGCCCCACCAGGATCTCTTTGGGGTGAAAGCGCTCATAGAGAATAGTACGTATGAATTCTTCAGAGGTGAGGGCGGCAAATTTTTTTGTGAACTTTTCCCGGACCAGCAGGTCAATGCCGCTGCGCTTTTTTAACAGCGCGGCCTTTTCCGCAAAGGTGGTAATGATCGGGGGTGATTTGTGCGGAGCAAGAACTGCAATCGGGTGCGGGTCAAAGGTGTAGACAATGGATATGCCGCCGATTACTTTGGCCCGCTGCACGGCGCTCTTGATTATCATCTGATGGCCAATATGCAGGCCGTCAAAATTTCCGATGGTGACGACCGGATTTTTCAGCGCAATATTTTTTAACTGAAGACTTCCTTTGATGAGCTGCATAACGATATATCCACCGCAGAGAACTTTTCCTCGAACCCTTGACCCCTTGAACCCTGCTTTTATATCAACACCATCTTTGCCTTTGCCTCGGCCACCACGGTGCCGTCTTCACGGCAGGCGGAAGCCTTTACATAGACGATCTTCCTCTTTACAGATTCCAGTTCCGCTGTCAGATGGAGCGGCTCAAGCACATGGGCCGGAGTCTTAAACCGGGTATGGAGCTCCCCGGTCACCACATGATAGCCGCTATTTTGCGCGGCCTTGGCCATTACTTCATCAAGCAGCGTGGCGATGATGCCACCATGCACCACGCCCTGCCAGCCCTGGTACTTTTCCGGCGGCACATAAGTCGCTGTTATTTTTTTGCCGCCGTCAAGGGTTTGGAACTGCAGCTTCATGCCCTCGGCATTGTCCTGGCCGCAGACAAAACAGCATTTATTATCAAACGTCTCTAACGGCATTAGAAAGCTGTCCTTTCCCGGAAGCGTGTTAAGTCCTTGACAAAATTAGATAATCAATATAAATTAAAAATTCTTATATCGCAACAACTTACTCTATCCCCGTCTTTCCTGCGGGAATGAGGGTGTATTAATAAATAGTGCCGAAGTGGTGGAATTGGCAGACACGCTAGGTTCAGGGTCTAGTGGGGGTTCCCCCGTGGGAGTTCGAGTCTCCCCTTCGGCACCATGCTAAATCAAGAGGTTATGTCATTTGATGTAACCTCTTTTTTATTTCAGAAGAGTTTTGGTCAACGGTTTGGTCAACACGTGCAGGGAAGGTCTATTTTGCTTTTGGGCCTTTTTAATATTTCTTGACTAACATTTTCCCCAGTTATATAGCAATTCAAAGGAGGGGCTGCCTCTGACTGCTCTGCCGAATATCCATCCAGCGCTTTAACTTCCAATAAGAAAAACCTCCTTATAGAGTTCACGATATGAATGCACGTTGGGTCCTCCATGATCCCTCACCTGAGATGCCAACGATCGGATACACGATTGAGGCGAAGTGGTGGCCAGGAAGATACTTTCTGGTTATGACTTTTAAGTGCGACTCATCATCACCTCTTGAACGCCTCACCCAGAGCATCGTCCAGTGCGTTCCGTATGGGGAGGCTGTGCCTGGTCCAGACAGATATGTTACTCAGGTCTTCCGCTGCAAGAAAGACGGCGCCGTTCACTCTATCGAGAAGCCACTTTACAAAGGAGAATATTCTGAGCTTTCGGCGGCGCGCGACGGACACAAGCACATTGTCGAGTCACTGGAGCATGGACGAAAGACATATTTTAAGGACTATCTTGACAAAAGTCTCTTTCAACAATCATGAAATAAGGAGTAATAGCGGGGCCTACACTTTTACAGAGGAGAAATCGGGGACAGCCTGAACATCCCCCAGTTTGAAGGATACTTCAAAAAGCATACAGCCCACTTATTATTCATTGGGCATATTCAATCTAAGCTATTACATCTAAATATCTCCCCATCTTCCCCACCGCCTCAGACAAATCACTATCCTTAATGTTATTTTAATGTTATTGAAATAAAATTCAAAATTAGATATGTTGATGGCTAATTACAGCTTCTCACGATGGATAACTATGTTTTATTGGAGAGAGCCATGAAAAACAATTGCATTGAAATTTCCTGTAATGACCGTAAAAAGTCGCTGCCTGATGTGGCCTGTAATTCAGCAGAGAATAATTTTTTTGTTGTCTGGGCCGCCGTCCCGGGCGAAGAAAGCCAGACTGCGGATAACTTTATTTTCGGACAGAAAATTTCAGCCTCTGGAGAGGCGCTGGGCGAGCCTGTTGAGGTGGTGAAAACCGAAGATGTGCTGATGCTGCCGCGCGTGCTGTACAACCCGAACAAAAATCAGTACCTGGTGATCTACTGTCTGGGAGAAAGCTATTTCAATATTCGGGGCGTCATTCTGGATGCGGACGGCAGGGCTGTCGGGGGGCACTTCAAGGTAACCGATGTGCCTGCAAACCAGTTTCATTACACCATGGCATTCAATTTCAGAAAAAATCAGTTTTTTATAACCTACAACGACTTCAGGGACGACGTCAGTAGTGTTTACGGGGTTATCATAGATGACACCGGCGCGATAGTGAAAAAAGAATTCATCATCAGCAATGCGGCAGGGCATCAGGTGAACCCCGTGGCCTGCTACAATCCGCAGGATGATACCTACCTTATCAACTGGGAGGATTTCAGGGCTCACGGTGACAGCCTCCCTGCCCTTGAAACGCTCAATCACATGACCGATATCTACGGCGCGCTGCTCGCCGCAGACGGCACCGTTCTGGTCAATAATATCCCCATGTGCGCTGATGCCGACGGCATTGATGGCGATCAGCGCTTTAACGGTATAGCCTACAACTCGAAAACCAATCAGTTTCTGGTCAGCTGGACCGATACCCGCGACAGTCTGCACAACGTCGGGATTATGGGCCGAATCGTGAAAGCCGACGGCTCCATGCCGGCGGGAGATTTTACCCTGGTTGACGCGCCCGGCGCACAGATGATAAGCCATACCCTGTATCTGCCGCAGGAGGATAAATACTTTATCGCCTTTGAGCGCGACCGCAGCGATGTGGATAAGTTTTATTTTAAGGACATTACCGCGCATCTGGGTATAGCGGCCAAGTGGCTTGATGCCAGTGGTCAGCCCGAGGCCGGCATGATCGATATTTTTAACGGTGACGGGAATCAGCGCTTCGTGCGCGTTGCCCATGACACCAAAAGCAACACTTCTTTAATGGTCTGGCAGAGTGATTTTCCGGGCGTGTCCGATTCAGTAGAGGGCCATATCATGAGCGCCGGCGGCAATATTTTGGGTAAAATATACAAAAAGTAATCAGCCCTGATTCATGATCGAGCAGGAGGCCGGTGATTAGTTCGCCTGCCGTCCTCTCTACACCACCGTACGTGCCGTTCGGCATACGGCGGTTCGTAAAGAACTAAGACCTGCGGTAAATCACAGCAAGCCCCGGCTTCTCCTCCTGCCGACGCTGAAGCAATACTCGGCTCTCCT
>Ga0209777_10006178_pt1 | contig 13552 bp, 7 predicted proteins | sample FrelakmetHBP12HB_FD_187147 | JGI IMG/M metagenome (GOLD analysis project Ga0209777, IMG submission 187147) | Freshwater lake sediment microbial communities from the University of Notre Dame, USA, for methane emissions studies -HBP12 HB (SPAdes)... | ecosystem: Environmental > Aquatic >...
GGGTGAGCGCCTGCGAGCAAGAAGCCACACCTTAAGCACCCCAATGCGGAAGGATGCACACCGGGCCATGGAATGGTCAGGGCAGTGCTTCTTGTGGCCTTCGGCCACCCTGCCCGTTGGGCAGGGCCACCCGCGTCAGCAAGACGGTCACCTGGAGTTTTTCGACCGCCGCCAAGGGCGCCTTTGACGCCGTCGCAGCCGCAGCCGCCGAGCCGCCACAGTTCAGCAGTCCGCCCACTACTTCGCCAAGTGCCCCCGCGGCCGGCGCGGCGGTGCAGTTCACGTGCGCGGCCAGCGACAGCACGGCCGTCTCATTTCAGTGGGACTTTGGCGATGGCACAACGGATTCCAGCGGCCCTGCGGTGACACACACCTACACCGCCACAGGCACCTACACAGTGACGGTCACAGCCAGCAATGCTAACGGAAAGAGTGCCGCGGAGAGTACGAGCGTAACAGTGCAATAGAACACAGACAATCCATAGTGCAAAATTCAAAATGCAGAATGAACATGGTTCTTGGGTCTGTTCACTTTGCACTTTGCATTTTGCATTTTTGATTTTGCATTTCCGTCTGCCTGGATTCACTGATCGTAGGCTCTCTTGCCTTCGCGGATGGCCGCCCGGTTCGTTAACTCGGCCTCCAGGCGGCGGCTGTACTTTTCATCGCGCTTCTGGTCCAGGGCGCAAGGCACAAAGCCCGGCATGTCGGGGCGGGGCGACTTGGCGAGCGTCTCCTTTCCGACGGGATGAGGGCCAGTGCTTCTTTGTACCGGGATCGTCCCTGTCCTTGAACTTCTCCATAAGGATTTGGGCGTCAGAGCACCGCAATCCTGCCAGTGAAGCGTATTGACCTGTCATAAGCTTGACGCGCGGCCGTGAAGGGGAATACTGATTCCTCATGAGAAGGCGGGCAGGCGTTGCTGATGCGGTTCTCACTCCGGCCAGATGCGATGGTCTGTCCTTTCTTTCCGTTCTTTCTGCCAAGAACAGCGCGCGCAGCGGTTGAGAGGAGAAGACATGAATGCCCCCCTTCCCCCGTAGACGCGGCCACATGACCCGAAAGAGCTTCTTCGTGCTGTCGCTGGGGGCTGCCATGGTTCTCTCTCCTCGAATTCTTGAAGCGCAGACTCCGCGGCTCGAACTCCTCCGCGCCATGCGGCAACGTCCGGAAGACCCCTGGCCGCGCGGGCAAGGCCACGTCTTGCTCGCGGCGCCGGGCAGTTCCGAGGGGGACAAAAGCTATCACGAGCCGGGAGGCAGCTTCAGTCCGCGCTTCGGCAGCTTCGGAGTTTCGATCTGGATCACGGACAACGGCGGAAAGATCCTTGCAACCAGTGACAGCCTGCCGCTGAACAAGGTCCAGCAAAATCTGGTCTGGCCGAACGGCCAGAGGCTGCCGGCGATCGAGACCGTCACGCCCTGCTACCGCGCGCGCTGGTCCCTCAAAGACGCAAGCCGCTGGCAACTCAACCTGGACCTCACAACCGCAGACGACAAGAGGGTTGTCTTGGCTATCCGCAGTGCCGGTCCGGCAGGCGGTCCGATTGAGCAATGTGAATGGGACAGCAAGCGGCTGCGCATCAATCGGCGCTGGACGATGGTGCTCTCGCCCGCGCCGGCGTCGGTTTCCCTGGGCAACGAAGGCGCCGCGGGCTGGCAAGTGTCCGGCGCCGGTGTGAACGCCTGCACGAGCGAAGAGGGCTGGGGTTTTGCACGCTTGGAGTTGCGGGGCGCGAAAGAGTGGACCCTCACGATCCGCGATGAGCAGCCGCCGCCGGCTCCGCTGCTGGCTTATTCCTCAACTGCCTCGGGCCTTGAGCTGAACCTGCCCGACCCGCAATTCGCGGCCTGCCTGAACGCGCAGGTGGCGCACTTGATGATGGGCCTGGTAAACAATGAGACGCGCCCGGGCGACCCCAACAACTATCCACTTAACTGGCTGCGCGACGGAGCGCACACTATCGTGGCCCTCGCCCGCGCCGGCCGGACGGAGACGGCCAGGCAGCTTTGCGCGCCTTTCTCCGAACAGGATTTCTTTGGCGGCTTCGGGGCTGAAGCGGACGGTCCCGGCCTGGCCCTCTGGGCGCTGGAAGAGACAGCCGCCGGCGCGCGCGACGAGGGATTCGAGCGCCGGCTGTGGCCGCACGTGCAGCGCAAGGCCGGCTTGATACTCGAAATGCTCTCGGCCGCGGGGCCCTTGCGCAAACCCTATCTCGGCCCGATTGTGCCCCAGCACAAAAACCGCAAGGACCTCGATCTCGTCTGCGGCCAGGCCAGGGACGGTCTCATTGCCGGCAGGATGGATTGGCACCAGCCAATTCTGTTTGTCAACGCGGCAGCTTACCACGGCCTGCGGTGCGCGGCGGAACTGGCGAAACGCCTGGACAAGGAAGCGGAAGCGCAGGCCTGGTATGGCCGCGCCGAGGAGTTGAAGGCGGCCTGGGCCAAGGGATTCGAAACATCCGAAGCCGACAACGAGCGAACTTACATTTGCGGCTTGTTTCCTACATGGGTGGTTTCGGACAAAGACAAATACCAGCGCAAACTCGCTGCCCGCCGCGCCGCATCGCACGACGGCCAAGAGCGGCTGAAGGGCCGGCCGCTGTGGACTTATTTCACGGTTGCCGAAGCGCATCAGTGGCTCATGCTCGGCCAGCCCGAGAAAGTCTGGAGCGACCTGCGCTGGTTCTGGGACAACCAGGCCTCGCCCGGTTTGTTCACCTGGTGGGAAGGCAATGGCGAGGAGAACACGTTTCAGCGCTGGGAAGAGGCGCGCGGCTGGGTCGCGCCGCCACACGTCACGCCACATTACTGGACCGCCGCAGAGATGCTGCTGCTCCAACTCGACATGCTCGCCTGCCTCGACGAGTCCGGCCGCGAACCGGTGCTGGTTATCGGCCCGGGCATCCCCAAGGAGTGGCTCAACGGGCCACTGAGTGTGAAGGGGCTTTCGACGCGGCTGGGCAAAGTGGATTGGGAATGGCGCGAAGGCCAAGTGACGGTGCGGCTGCGCGGCAACAGATGCGCGCTCAAGCTCGGTCCCGCCTTCAAACCGGATACGCCATTGAAACTCAGAGACTAACCCGAATTTCTCACCGCAGAGGACGCAGAGACACGAGAAGTGAGAATAGAGAAACGAGAAAAGAGCACTTCTCACTCCTCGCTTCTCGCTTCTCCCTTCTCATTCTTTTCCTCTGCGGTGAATGAGTGGTGAGAAAGGCAGGTTAGCACCTGGCTTCACTGATCATAGGCTCTCTTCCCTTCCCGGATGGCCGTGCGGTTCGTTAACTCGGCCTCCAGGCGGCGGCGGTACTTTTCATCGCGCTTCTGGTCCAGGGCGCAAGGCACAAAGCCCGGCATGTCGGGGCGGGGCGACTGGACAAGCGTCTCCTTTCCGGCCTGGATGAGGGCCAGTGCTTCTTTATACAGCGGGTCGTTCCTGTCCTTGAACTTATCCAAACCGGGACTCAACTCAGGACGGTCGAAGCTCACGGCCAGGTCGCTGATACCGAGAACCTTGAGGCGCGCGGTCTGGGCGTTGGTGAGCGGCGAGCGCCCGTAGGGATTGTCCGGGAAATTGGTCGCATAGCTGGGATAGTAGGGCGCGTTGATGTCCACCCACGTCACCAGGCGCGCGAAGTCCTCCTTATTGAGCTTCACCTCATAGTGGCCTTTGCGGACGACTTCCACGAGTTTGCTGGCGTGGGAGCCCCAGGAGTAGGCTGGCTGGGTCTCGGCCGGCCCGCCGCCCACCACCTTGAGCTGGTGTTTGGTCCAGAGCTGAGTGTAGGAGATGCTGAAGGCCGCATTCTTGTCGGCTGCCAGGACCAGCCTCCTGCCTCCGTCTGCAGGCGGGAGGGTTGCGCTGGTGGGGAAGTCGTGGCACTTGACGCAGTTGCGGTCGAAGACGGGCTGTACTTCGGCCAGGAAGCTGAACTCGCGCGGCGGGCCATACCAACCCGTGAGCCGGCTGGGCTCACGCTGCATGGCTTTGGGCGGCGCGGCCTTGGGGGGCGGGGCGGCGCGGCGCTGGGAGTGGCAGCCGACGCAGCCGCTGTGCTCACCGCTCTGCATCATCGTGCCGCTGCGCATGGATTGGACCATCATGCCGTTCTCGTCGAGAAGCTGGAAGTAGATGAACTTGTCGGAGGGCACGGCCAGGTACGCCGAGCCGTCATCCTCCACCGGCACGACGCCAAGAATGCGCTTGTTCTCGAAGCTGTGCCAGTTCATGCCGGGGCATTCCACGCCCTGGCCGTTCCACGACGGATTGGTCCAGTAGCGCTTCTCGGGGCTTTCGATGACGCGGAGGAACTTGACCGCTCCACGCTTGACGCCTTGCATGTGCGTGCCCTGGTAGACGTCGTAGACGTACATGTAGCCGTCCTTGTTCTCGTAATCGCGGCGCTCGGGAATGAGCGGCGGGCGCGACCGCGGGCAGAGCGGCTGAGGGTCGAAGCAACCCAGGCCGGGATTCGGATCGGCATAGAGCTGCACTTCGTTGCCGAAGAGGTCCAGCAGATACAGCGCCATCTGCTCACCTCGCCCCGTCATGCGCGAACAGAGGAAATACCTATCACTGAGCGGATACGGGTCCTCGTACTTGGTGCGCACGGCCGTGAAGGCATCCCACGCGCCATTGGCCGTTCCGGGATCGCGCACCAGCTCTACTGCGTTGGGCGGCCAGGTTCTGATGACGGGCGCGCGGCCGTCAACGCCACTGCGCACGTCAATGATCCCCAGCGCGCCCCACGGGCGGTCGTGACAAGAGCCCAGCACGGCCATTACCAGTTCGGTGCCCGGAATGGCCCGTGCGTCAATGACCGCGCCCGGCGCCGGGGTGTTGTTGCCGTAGTAGACCAGGTGGCTGGTGCCATCCGGGTTGCAGGTCCAGAGTCCCTGAGCATCGCCGAAGTTGCGGTCCACGTACTCCCAGCGGTCGTACAAGAGCCGCCCGTCCGGAAGCAGCGAGCCGTGGGCTTCGTGCAGAGTGCTCTTGCCGATCTGGTGGATGTTGGAGGCGTCGGCGTTCATCACGAACAGGTTGCACATGATGTGCCGGTTGCACATGCAGTACTTAGGCTCGCGCGTGGAAGAGAAGGCGATCCGGTCGTCGGCCAGGTAGAAGGGGTCAATATCCGTGAGGCCTGAGCCGAACGTGAGTTGCTTCAGGCCGCTGCCATCGGCGTTGATCTCATAGAGATGGTAGTCATCTTCCGGCTTGTGGCGCATGGAGAAGACGATCTTCTTCCCATCCCAGTGGACCTCCGGATCGCGGGCAACGCCGTTGGGCAGGCTAAGCAGCGTAGTCACTTTGCCGGTTCGCAGGTCAAGGGTGTTGAGCCAGCCCGGGCCTGCGAAACTGCCGGTATTGATCTCGCCTGTCTGGAACATGGTCTCCGAGTTGTGGTGATCAGGGCGATACTGCGGGCGGACGACGAAGACAAGGGGGCTGGCGCTCAGCAAGGGGTTGGCAAGCAGCGCTTCTTTCCGGAGTGCGCCCAAGCCGGCCTTGGCCTTCGCGAGGTCCTCGGCGCGCTCCGAAGACAGGCCTTTGCCAATGAGCGCCAGCCGTTCAAGGAACTCTTTGCCCTTGGGGTAGGCGGGACCGAAGGTGGCCGTCAGGTCCTGAATGGCTGCGTGCAAGGAGGCGGTCTGAATGAGGCCATCCGGGCCTGCCTTGTCCTGTGCCAGCGCGGTGAGTGCGCAACAGAGGCCCAGGGCCAAGGAGGCCAACCTTAACCCGGATTTCTCACCGCAGAGGACGCGGAGGAACGCAGAGGCACGAGAAATGAGGATAGAGCAGCGAGTAAAGAGCACTTCTCACTCCTTTCCTCTGTGCACTCTGCGTCCTCTGCGGTGCGAGCGGTGAGAGATGCAGGCTAAGCCACGGCCACCGAGGCAACTTCCACGGGTTTCGCAACTGGTGCCGCGTCGGGCTTTTTCAGCCACTGTTCGCGCCAGCGCTCAAACATGAAGAGCGTCCACAAGGGCTTGCGGTTGTCGCGGCGGCCGGAGAGGTGGTCGTCCACCAGCGTGCGCACTGCCTGGGGGCGCAGGAAGCCGGCCTCGCGGATACGGCGCTCATGCAGCGTGTCCTGGAGCGTGTCGCGCAGCCTGCCACGGAACCATTCGCCTATCGGAATCCCAAAGCCCTTCTTGGGGCGGCGCAGGATGTCGTCGGGAAGCATGCCGGTGAAGGCCTTCCTCAGGATGTACTTGGTGCGGCCCTGCCGGTACTTGAAGCGGCTGGGCACGGAACAGGCGAGTGTTACGAATTCATGGTCCAGCAGCGGCGAGCGGGCTTCAAGCGCGCAGGCCATGGTGGCTCGGTCCACCTTGGCCAGGACGCCTTCGCCCAAGTATGTCTTGGCGAAAATGTAGCCGTCGCGGGTTATGGGATCGTGATGCGCCACGTGATTGAAAAGCTGCTCGATCTCGCAGTAGAGCGTGCCGGGGTCCACGGCGGCAAAAGCAGCCGGCTCGAGCAAGCCGGGCAATTCCTCCGGAACAAAAGAGCCCAGCCAACGCCAGAGGCGGTTCCTCTCCGGGGCTTTGACGCCGCGGAGGAACTGTTTGATTCTGAAATCCAGCGAAAAGTTCCCGTAGCTTACCGGCAGCAGCCCAGCCAGCGGACGCACCAGGCCGCGATCCACGAAGCCGGGCACGGCCGCGTTGTAGAAGCGCAGAAAGCGCAAGGCCCGGAAAGTGTCGTAACCGGCAAAGAGTTCGTCCCCGCCGTCGCCGGTGAGGGCCACGGTCACAAACTGGCGGGCGAAGCGGGCCAGCAGATAGGTGGGCAGCACTGAGGGGTCGGCAAACGGCTCATCGAGAAAGGAGATGACCTGCGGCAAGATGTCGGTGGCCACTTCCGCGCTCAAGTGGTCCGCCTGGTGCCGGGTCCCCAGGAATTCGGACATGCGCTGGGCGTGAGGACTTTCGTCAAAGCGTTTGTCGCTGAAGCCGATCGAGAAGGTCTTGACGTTCTCAGGCCCCATGATTTTGACCATGGTGGCCGTGACCGCGGAACTGTCAATGCCGCCAGAAAGGAAGACGCCGAGGGGCACGTCAGAGACCAGGCGGCGCCGGACGGCCGCTTCCAGCTCGTGGCGAATGCGTTCCATCCAGCACTCTTCCGAGACGCTGTCGTCGGGAGGAGGCTGTTCGGCGCGGTACATGTCCCAATACGTTTCAACCGTCAGCTTGTCAGTATCCAGGTGATAGAGCAAGCATTGGCCGGCCCCAAGCTTCCGTGTGCCCTTGAATATGGAGTATGGAGCCGGAACGAACTCGTGGAGGAAGTAGCGCGCGGCGGACTGGGGGTCCACTTCGCGCTTGACCGCGGGATGCTGCAAGAGCGCCTTCAGCTCACTGGCGAAGGCGAAGAGGCCGTCTTGGTGAAAGTAATAGAAAGGCTTCTTGCCCATGCGGTCCCGCGCGCCGAAGAGGCGCCGCTTGCGGAGGTCATGCACCACAAAGGAGAACATGCCATTCAGCTTATGGACGCACCTCTTGCCCCAGGCGGCGTAGGCGTGCAAGAGTGTTTCCGTGTCCGAGCGAGTGCGGGCCTGGAAGCCGAGCGTTTCCAGTTCCGCGTTTAATTCGCGGTAGTTGTAAATCTCGCCATTGAAAACGACGACAAGGCCGTGCGTTTCGTCGCACATCGGCTGCGCGCCGCCCGCAATGTCTATGACGGCCAGGCGCCTGTGGCCAAGCGCCACGGAGTCTGAGATCTTGTAGCCTTCACCGTCCGGGCCGCGTGGGGCCAGCGTGGCCACCATCTGGCGCAGGACCTGTACTTCCTCCAGCGGAAGCACAGAGGACCGAGCCCGCGCATATCCGGCAATCCCGCACACCGCTCACCCCTCCACGCGCAATCCGTCATTATGAGCCACAGAAGGCCGCATTTCCATGCCTCTTTCACAGGTCATCAAAGACCCCCTCGGCTTCGCGCGCCCCAGGAGCCCTGAGCAGCGACAGATCCGGCGGATGGGCGGGATCAGGGACGACCAGCACGAAAGGCTCGCGGCTTCTCGAAAGCTCCCCCGAGATCCGGACTACAGTGCCGTTAAGCACGGGAATCTGCCGCAGGAAGGGCTCCGCCACCAGCAGCGCCGTGCCAGGGGAATTGAAGAATCGGTCTCCCAGCTCAAGCTCCTTGATCTGATCTATCGGGCTTGGGGTGTCCTTGAGGTACCAGGAAGCTTCGTTGGAATTCGTGCCCACGATGACCAGCGATTTTCCTGCCAGCTTGTCGCTTACGGCGGAGTAGAAGCCCTCGAGGTTGAGCTTGCGTTCGTGGATCGGCCTGGCCACGGCTTCCATGCCGAATGCGAACAGGCTGGAGACGGCCAGCACTCCGCAAGCAACGCCGGTCCGGTTGCCGCGCCTGGATGCCGCAGCCGCGGCGCAGCAGGCAGCCAGTGTGAGAGCGCCCAGCAGAACGCAAACTGCCGCCTCAGTGGTCTGGCCACCCAGCTTGGAGAGCCATAGGAGCGCGGAGGCGCAGCCTGCAAAGAGTGCGACACCGAAGCCGCGCAGCAGGTTGGCCAGGACGAGGCCGCAGGGCTCACCGTCGTGACTCAGGAAGGTGCGTTCCACGAACCAGGCCACCCACAGCGCCAAGAAGGGGAAAAGCGGCATCAGATAGAGGTGCCGCTTGCTGGCAGACAGACCCATTATGGCGAAGGATACGCCCAGTGCACAGGCGCTTAGTTTCGCGCCGTCGCTCAGGCCGCCGTGGTTTCCCAGCTCCCCTTGCATGAGAGGGCGGGGCGAGGGGCGCCACGTTCTATAGGACCACCATGCGGCGAAAGGCAGGAAGATGACCCAGGGGGCAAAGATCGTGAACAAAGAGTGCGCATAGAAGAAGAAAGGCAGAAAGTGCTGGTGGTCCTTGAGGCCCAAAAAGCGCCTCAGATTCTCCACGGTGAAGAACGGCGTGGGATCATAGCCCTTGTATCCCAGTGCGCCAAACCAGCTCAAGCCCACAGCCAGCGAGAGCGGCAGGCCCCACCCAAGGCCCGCGCGGGCGAGCAACCGCAAGCGCCGAGTCCAGAGCAGGTAGACGAGCAGCGGCAGGGTCGAGAATATCGCCACCAGGAAAGGCCCTTTGCTCATGCACGCGAAGCCAAGGCACAGATAGAACCCCAACAAGGGCAGCAAGGGATTTTCGATTTTGGATTTTCGATTTTCGATCTGCTGCGGATCCCTGCCTTCTCCCTGCGGGCCTCCGTTCTGCGCTGGTTCCACATTCTGCGTTTTGCCTCTTGAATTTTGAATTCGTTCCAATGCGACGTGGAAGAAAAGCCAGGACCAAAGGAGAAAGGCCGTAAGCGTCATATCAATCACCAGTTCGCGAGCAACGTTGTGGAATTGGTAAGAAGTCATGAGGATCACTGCCGCGACGACCGCGCCGCGCTGGTTCAAGAGTCTCCGGCCCAGCAGGTAGATGCCCGCCACAGCCAGCCAGCCCATGAAAAGGGGCGCAAAGCGAAAGCCGGCGGTATCCAGCGGAATCCCGAGAAACTGCGCCACGCTCCCAGAGACCACCAACAGCCAGTGGAAGAGGACGGGCTTCTCCAGATGAGGATGGTCGTTGAAGATAGGAACAATGAGGTCGCCCCCGTGCATCATTGTGCGCGCGGCCACGGCGTAACGCGGTTCGTCGGGGCTGATAATGTGCTGAATGCCCAGATTCCAGCCGGTCGCGAAAAGATAGAGCAGCGTGAGCGCGGCCAAGGCGTGCCAGGCCCTGGCTCGGGAACCCAACAGGAACTCTGCGGCTGCGCTCAAACTAAGGCACCATCCATCATGATCTCAGCCGGTAGCATGCGGAACCTGAGCCCGCCGGCAGAATGCGGGAACATGCAACTTAGACCGCACGAGCGGCACCGTCTTCAAAACTGTTCCTGTTTTGCTGTCAATGACACCTAACAGAACGGTATTTTATTGAACCGCCATGACGACACCATTGCCACAGCATTAGTTGCTTGTAAAGTTTGGTCCGGCTGGCGTCCCCAGCCGTTCAGAAGCCTGCCGGGTCCTCCTGACAGTGGTACGCCATTGGCGTATTTCTAAAAAGTGCGGATCATTGAGTCGGTTCGCTTCGCTCGGCGCATCGCCAGGTTGCTTGATGACTTGGAGGTTTGGGACTTGGAGGAGCAAAGGGATTTTAGATTTTCGATTTGAACATCCCCGCGCGGAGAAATCGAAAATCGAAAATTGAAAATTTAAAATGCGTCAGGCCCGCTCGCCAAGGGGCAGGTAGTGGCGGGCCCCCACGCCCTGGTAGACCTGGCGGGGGCGGCCAAGCTTCGAGGACGGGTCGTGGTGCATCTCCCGCCACTGCGCCAGCCAGCCAGGCATGCGCCCGATGGCGAAGAGCACGGTGAAGATGTCGGGGCGGAAGCCGGCCGCCTTGAGGATCAGGCCCGAATAGAAATCCACATTCGGGTACAAGTTCCGGCTCAGGAAGTACTCGTCTTTCAGCGCGATCTCCTCCAGCTTCAAGGCGATCTCGAAGCAAGGGTCGGTGCCGCCGTGTTTGGCGACCAGCTTGTGGCAGAGCTGCTTGATGATCTTGGCGCGCGGGTCAAAGCTCTTGTACACGCGATGGCCGAAGCCCATCAGCCGCTCCTTCTTGTCCTTGGCGCGCGACACGAACTCCGCGGGGCTGCAGCCGCTCTTGCGGATGTACTGCAGCATGTGGATCACTTCCTGGTTGGCCCCGCCGTGGAGCTTGCCCCACAGGGCGCAGATGCCGGCCGAAACCACCGCATAGATGTTGGCCAGGCTGGAAGCCGCCAGGCGGACCGTGGAAGTGCTGCAGTTCTGTTCATGATCGGCATGCAGCATCAGGAAGACGTCTATGGCGCGGACGATGTCCGGGTCCAGGCGGTAGTCCTTCACCGGCGAGGAGAACATCATGGTCAGGTAATTCTCCACGAACTTCAGCTTGTTGGAGGGGTATACGACCGGCTCGCCGATGGACTTCTTATAGGAGAAGGCCGCGACGGTGCGGACCTGCGAGATCAGGTTGGCGATGATCTGCTCCTCCGCCTCCGGGTCCATCTCGTCCGGCACGGGATAAAAGGCCGCGAGCGACGCGACCACGGTCGTGAGGATGGCCATGGGATGCGCGTCTTTTGGGAACCCCGTGAAGAAGTGCAGCATGTCCTCATGGATCAGGGAGGAAGTGTTGAGCCGCTTGGAGAAACGCTCCAATTGCGTCTTCGTGGGCAACTCGCCATACATAAGCAGATACGCCGACTCAACAAAGGAGGATTTCTCCGCCAGTTCTTCAATGGGTATGCCGCGGTAGCGCAGGATGCCTTTCTCGCCGTCAATATAGGTGATGCGGCTCTGACAGGCGCCTGTATTGGCAAAACCTGGGTCCAAGGTGATGTAACCGGTCTGGGCGCGCAGGCTGGCTATGTCAATCGCCTTCTCATTCTCCGTGCCCACGATGACCGGCAATTCGTAGGTTTTGCCCTCAAGGGTCAACTTCGCCGTTTGCGCCACTTTTTCTTTCACCGGAGCGCTCACGACCTCGGGCCGAGCAAGTTCAACCAAAGCCATTTCTAGCCTCCTATCGCTGCAATGCACCCCGCGACCTTTTCCCCTGACGTTCTCTTAGCACCGGCTCCGCCCCCCTGCAAGAGCCCAGGAACGTCACGAATGAAACGAGCCACCGGGATGCCATAAGACTGCAATTTCTCGATCTTGGCCGCTGCCGTCTCGTCCGCAGCCCCGACCAGGGCGCCGGCATGTCCCATGCGCCGGCCCGGCGGAGCGGTCAGCCCGGCAATGAAGGCCACCATCTTCTTGCGCATCTGCGTGCGCCAGTACTGGGCGGCCACGGCTTCATCCTGTCCGCCAATCTCCCCGATCAGGACTACCGCGTCCGTACCCGGGTCCGCTTCAAAGAGCGGCAGCAGGTCGGCAAAGCGTGTGCCGATGACCGGGTCGCCCCCGATCCCAACGCAGGTGGACTGGCCCAAGCCGGCCTCCGACAACGCCGCGACGATCTCGTAGGTGAGCGTCCCGCTGCGGGAGAGCACTCCCACCGCGCCGGCCTTGTGGATTTTGGCGGGCATGATCCCCACCTTGCACTGGCCCGGGCTGATCAGACCCGGACAGTTTGGGCCGATGAGGCGGATGCCCGCCTGGCGCAAGGCGGCGCGCGCCTCCAAGGCGTCCAGTGTGGGTAGGCCTTCAGTGATGCACACGACCAATTCGAGGCGCGAGCGCGCGGCTTCCAGCAGTGCCGCTTTGGCGAAGGGCGCCGGCACGTAAACGACCGAGACCGTGGCGCCGGTGGCGGCGACAGCCTCAGCCACCGTGTTGAAGACGGGCAAGCCCTGCACCTGCTGGCCACCCTTGCCGGGCGTGACGCCGCCCACCACCTGGGTGCCGTATTCCAGCATCTGAGCGGTGTGGAAGGAGCCGTCCCGGCCCGTGATGCCCTGGACAATGACGCGGGTTTGGGCGTTGATCAGAATGCTCATGAATTGTGTCCCAGTTCCACGGCTTTAAGGGCACCCTCTTCCAGCGTCCTGGCGACGGTCAGGTTCTGGCCCGCGAGCAGCTGGCGGCCGGCCTCTTCGTTCGTTCCCACCAAACGGATGACCACAGGCACTTTGATCTTGCATTCCTGGGCCGCGGCCAGCATCCCGCGCGCGACATCATCACAACGGGTGATCCCGCCGAAGATGTTTATGAAGATCACCTTCACGCGCGGATTCCGCAAGATGATCCTGAAGGCGCTGAGTATTTTCTGCGGGCTGGAACTGCCGCCCACGTCCAGGAAGTTGGCCGGCTCGCCTCCCAGGTGCTTGAGGGTGTCCAGCGTGGCCATGGCCAGGCCCGCGCCGTTGACCATGCAGCCGATATCGCCGTTCAGGCCGATGAAGCTGAGGCCCGCCGCGCGGGCTTCCAGCTCTGCCTGGTCCTCGGACTGCGTGTCCCGCAGGGCCTCGTTGGCGGGCTGCCGGAAAAGCGCGTTGTCATCCAGAAGTATCTTCGCATCCAGGGCCACGAGAGAAGTGAGAAGTGAGGAGTGAGGAGTGAGGCCGCGCATTCCCTGCTCACTTCTCCCTTCTCTCTCCTCACTGCTCACAACGGCCAGCGGATTGATCTCGACCAGCGAACAGTCTCGGGCGCGGAAGAGCCGGTAGATGGCAGCCATGAGCTGCGCCGCCTTGGCGGCGAGCGCGGGTTCGGTGAAGAGCTGCTCAGCGAACGGCGCGCAATCAGCGGCAGTGTGGCCGTCCCCCCTCACCCCTTGTGGCCCTCCTTCTCTTCCCCCCTGGGGAGAGGGTGGGGTGAGGGGCGGCAGTTCCAGGCGCAGGATCTTCTCGGGCGCGGTCTTGGCGGTCTCCTCTATCTCCACGCCGCCGGTGGAGCAGCCCACATACACCATTCTGGAGATGGCCCGGTCAATCAAGAGACTCAGGTAGACCTCGTTACGAATGGCAGCGGCGGCCGTGACCAGCACTTTGCGGACGGGCAGGCCCTTAATGGTCAGCCCCAGGATCGCTTCGGCGGCG
>Ga0209777_10006179_pt1 | contig 13551 bp, 11 predicted proteins | sample FrelakmetHBP12HB_FD_187147 | JGI IMG/M metagenome (GOLD analysis project Ga0209777, IMG submission 187147) | Freshwater lake sediment microbial communities from the University of Notre Dame, USA, for methane emissions studies -HBP12 HB (SPAdes)... | ecosystem: Environmental > Aquatic >...
ACCAAATGCCACATCGTCGAACAAAGTGGGCATAAACAGCTGGTCGTCGGGGTCTTCCAGGCAGCAACCAAGCAAAGTGCGAATCTTTTTGAGATTCTTTCTCTCAACCGGTAAACCGTCAATTAACACTGTTCCGGTACCTTTTACAAAACCGGCCATTGCGAGCAGCAGAGTTGATTTACCTGCTCCATTGGGGCCTATCAAAGCAATTCGTTCGCCATGCTCGATTTTCAGTGTTATATCACAAAGAGCAGTTGTACCGTCAGGGTATTTGTACGAAAAGTTTTTTATCTCAATCGCTTTTGGCATTGCAGAATCCTATCGTAAAATCGGCCTTACAAAAAAATGTAACCCAAACATAAAAAACGCTGCAGCAAGAGCAAAAAGTAAGTCGGCGATGCGGACTTGAAGCTTCGAAATGCTGTGCCAACTTCCATCAAATCCACGGGCTTGCATCGCAATATTTATGTGCTCCGCAGTAGCAATGCTCTGGGTGAGCAAAGAACCAAGCATAGCAGCTGCAATCCTTAGTTCCTCTTTAAATGGCAGATTCCTCAGCTTTCTGCCTGCTCTTGCCCGCAATATGTGATGGGCTTTGTCGATGAGGACAAATATGTAGCGGTATAGAAAACCAAGCTGGACAATCAGCAATCTCGGCACGCCCAAGCGATGTAAGCTCGTGAGTAAGTCGCTAAATCGCGTGGTAGAAACCAGGGCTATCAGTGCCATCATTGTAATCGTGAACTTTCCAAGAATGGCAAAACATCGCATCCAGCCGATGGTAGTTTGCCAAAGGAACGGCCCAAAAGCAACTGCAATAGGATTTCTGTCGTACAAAGGACAGCTCAGTGCCAGAACCAAAACAAACGGGCTAACCAGCAGTATATGTTTGAAAACAAACCTTAGCGGGATTTGGCCCAACACAAGAATAGCAAACGGCCCTGTAGCATAACAGGCCAGGATACTAAGCGAAGTACGAGGTAGTGACAAAACCACCGCAGTAAAGACAACCACAACTATGAACTTCACCCTGCCATCCAGCCGATGTATGGGCGAATCCTGATAAGCAAATTTGTCAATATACGCATGGTGCATTTTTTATATACAGAGCCAAGCTCAAAATTGTTGCGCTAACCGCATGTAATCATAACTGCGGCGCCTTTTTCTTTTTCAGAATCCAGGCTGTTAGCCAGATAACAGCCATGGTTATACCCGAACCAACGACGCCGGCGAAGCTTGTCCAGCCGGCAGAAGCCTGCACTTCTCTTTCGGCAACTTTTCCCAGCTCCGAGGCTCTAACCGAATAATCGGGCATTACGGAGTATTTAGACTGTAAATCATCTACCAAAGCAACCGTGGTGTCGCCATTAGATACGACAGGTTTGAAATCAGGCTGGTCCGGCCTTTCGGCATAACTCCATTCTAACCCATCGGGTAGTCCGCAGGCAAGTAACGACAAGCCCGCACTAATAATAACGGTAAATACGACTAATGTTATCAGCACGGTTTTTTTGCTCAACCTCGTCTTACCCGGCAAAGGGTTAATAACCACATCAGGTCTGACCTGCTGTAAATAAGCCAATACGGCTACAGTTATTAAGCCCTCAGCAAAGCCGACCAGAAAATGAACGCCAAGCATTGTTATCAAAAAAGTTGAGAAGGGTACTGCTAACACGCCTGAGAGTTCAGCCTCAATAGGGACAAGAACAGCTCCTGCTTCAACAGCAATCAAGCATGACAGCATGGTGCCAACATAAGCTCGCAGACCGCTAAATTGCCCTGCTGTAAAGCCTTTGTATAAAAAGTAGCCAAGATAGCTGGGCACAAGAGCCATGTTGATAATATTACACCCCAAAGCGAGCAGACCGCCATCCTGAAAAATAAAACACTGAATAATAACTACCGAGGATAAAACTATTGCTCCGGCATGTGGCCCCAGTATGATTGCCAGCAGTACCGCTCCAATCATGTGTCCGCTTGTACCGGGCATTGCCGGCAGCTGGAAATTAACCATCTGTGCGGCAAAGACAAATGCTCCCAAAATACCCATCAACGCAGTCTTGTCCGAGGTAATAAATTGCCTTGCCTTTCGGCAGATAATGCCCAGACCGGCAGCAGCTATTGCCAGCGTTCCAGTGGCCACTGGAACCGACAACAATTCATTAGCCATATGCATACTAAGGTATTCCTATGTATTCCTACATCTTTTTAATTTTATGTGGGTTTATCAAACAATTAAAAACTCATTTGAACTCTCATCCCCAGCACAGCAAAATCCCTTTTCTTTTCATATCTATTCTTTGGTATTTTAACAGAAGTAGAAAAGTAAGCGCATAAACATAACAAATTCGTGCTACCGTGTCAACAGGATATTTTTCGCTTCTTTCAAAAAAATACGGTATTTGTTAAAATAGCTTCCAGTGTCAGGAAATCAGTTTATTTGTAGTATCTCAATCAGGAGAGTAAAAATGGAACGTGTTGAACGTATAGGGGTGTCATTGGATAAACAGCTTCTTTCGCAGTTCGATAAGCTCATTGATAGGCAGGGCTATGAAAACCGGTCCGAGGCCATACGCGACCTTGTACGACAGCAGTTAGATAAGCAGCGGCTGGAAAATCCAAAAGCCAAAGCAGTAGCTGCGGTTCTGCTGGTTTATGACCATCATTCGACGAAACTGATGGAGAAGATGACCGGCCTCCAGCATTCACACGTCCTGCAAACGATTTCTTCTATCCATATTCATCTGGACGAGCATAATTGTCTGGAAATAATTGTGCTGCGCGGCTGTGTAGGTGAAATTAACAGAATGGCCGAGAATCTAATTAGCCTGAAAGGCGTCAAACTCGGACGCATTAACATTGTTGCAGCGGAGGTGGCCTGATAAAATACCGGAGCAAATCTCCCGAAAGGACAAATTTATGATTATAGAACTTGACAACAATGTACGCTTATAGTTCTAATGAAAACAGTTATGGGCGATTAGTTCAGCTGGTTAGAACGCACGGATCACACCCGTGAGGTCACTGGTTCGAATCCAGTATCGCCCATTAGTTTAGCTCTTTCTAAAATCCCAAATTTACGGCACATAAAGGTATTGTCATATCCCACAATTGTTCTTAAAGGGCTGTCAGTGCAAGGATAGAAGGGGGGACTGGTACTGCGACCTGAACAAAAACAAGAGGCCGACCCTTACAAAGCCGGCCTCTTCGGCGGAGGAGGATTATATATAAATTTTAAATAACTTCTTATGCTGCAAATTACCGCTTTTCACAAAATACTCCAAACCTCGGCGAGGAAACGTTCACTATTTTTTAGCCATGCGACACATAAACGGTCACAAAAAACACATTTATCCCCACAAAAATAAAATTTCCACTAAGTGTATCTCCTCCGCTTTGGTTATCTTCTTATACACTATTGAAATCTTTTATAAGGTCCTCGGTAAACCACCAGTCCTCAAGTTCCATATCCGGATAAATTGTCAAATGATATTCCAAGGCCCTCCGCCCCTTGGAACCATCATTTGAATATCTTGTTACCGTAGTCTGCCAGCAGGTTGGGTAAAACTTCTCACCGCGGAGCTTATCGAAGCTGAGGTACTCCGTGTGCTTTTCAACTATGATAGATTTTCTGTCCGGCCCATAAGTTCGTTCGGTACTTTCAACCACCATGTCGTCACAGGCAGGGTCCATCCAGTAAATAAATTCGGAACGGCCTATACCTCTCATAGCCGAAGCAGCATCAGAAATATCGAAACAAAGACCAATTTCTTCAGGATTCTCATCGCTATAAATCAAGCTTACCTTCCTATTTGAATATCTTTTGTCAAAACCTATACTACGAGAACAGGGCCAGATTTGGCCGGATAAGCTGAATCCCGGAATAAGCTCAAGAATTATTCCCTTATTTATAATTTTCTCAAGCCCCGTATACGCTTTGGATGACCTGTCGTACACTCCACGCCAGCCTTTCTGACCATCGGTTACGAAGAAAAATTCAGGGTATGCACCTTCAGCTCTTTCTAACACATCGACAATCTGTGGTGTAGGCCAGCCCCCGATAGTAGCAAAATCTGATGACAGAGCTTCATCGTATGATGGATATCTCGCATACATCAAAGCCTCGCCTTTTTGCCCGAATAATTGTATTGAATTTTTTTGCAGAGACTGGTTGCTGTCAACTACAGATTCCGTCAAAACAGCCACAAAATCACCGAATCCCTCGCTGACCCTGTTTTCCAGCCGTTCGCAGATTGCCTTTACATCTTCGCTAAGCCGGTTGTCGATAACAACAGCGTCATCCGGAACACCAAGGTCATATATATTCGTAATGCTCGGTTCTCCGTAGGTAAACTTGAACAAAAAGTTTATGCCACGCCCCTTTGAGGTAATATCCAAATCACATTCATGGATGAGTTTCGTATCGGGGTCGACCCATATGGTCAGATGGTCCTGATTATCAGCTCCTGCCGAGCCGTCGTTTAAAAGGTCGATATCAAACTGGTCATAATCGGCACTTTTGAAATAATGTACCTGGTCGGCATATTCTACTAAATCGAGGATGGCCGAAAAAGTCGGCCGCGAGAATAAACCTATGGATAACTGCCATGGTATCATATCACTAAGTTTTGTCTTATCTAAAACGGCATCGGCAATTGTAACCTCGTTTGTCCTGCTTCTATATATGGTATATTCCTTCTCGGAATCCCACCCGATAAAAATCTCGTTATCACAATTTACAACCATCATTACATCCACTTTTTTTGCAGGGTTTAAATGCCAGACCAAAGATTTTGCTATTTTGCCAGATTCATCCGGAAGTTCGGGCATCCGGTCTGCCTTGATGTGGACCCAACCTTCATACATATCATTTGTCGCAACTACTTCCTGCAGAAGTTCAAAGGCATTGGCACGGCCGGGCAGGAACTTTACAAATAATATTACGCCCATAATCAAAACCGCAGCGGCAGCTATTCTTATTGCCAGACTTCCGACCACAGTTGCTCTTTTCTTTCCAGCGACCCGCCGATTTGACGATTCGATAAGCATGGCTAATATCTTCGCCTTGCTTTCATCAGGCATTTTTACTTCCGGCTGTGCTACAGATAGCAGCTCGCTTATATTCTGGTCTAAATAGTCTTTGTTATTCATTTTAATACCTCTCCCAATATTAAATTTTGTCAAACGCTGCTGCCAGACTGAGAAAAGTCGTTTTAAAGGCCAATCTTGCCCTGTACAGAAGGGCCTTTGCCGCGGCTTCATTAATCTGGAGCAATTCACTTATTTCTCTAAGTGACTTTCCACAAAAATAATGTTTTCTCAGAACCTCCTTGTAATTACCGGGAATACTTGACAGCGTCATGTGGACCAGCTCGGACGTTTCCTTTCTTTCGAGGACCTCAGGGGGAAGAGGTTCTGTCGCCAGCCTTTCATATACAGCCAGCAGCCTTTTATCCAGCCTGTCCCAGATTTCAGTATATTCCTTGTATTTTCCCTTTTCCCGGAGGGCTTTTTTTATGCAGTTCTTTGAAATAAAAGTCAACCAGGAATGCATAGTTCCGCGTTTCAGGTCATACTGTTCTATTCTTTTCAACGCGGTTAAAAACGTTTCCTGGACTACTTCTGTGGCTAAATCACTATCCTTTCCCACCCGATAAAGTACAAAACCATAAACTGCGTCGGCAAATTTGAGAAACCAGTTTTCAACCGTCTTCGGCTCTCCTGCCTTAAGCAGTTTGATATCTATTTCAACTGATTGTTTTCTCATACTCCTACACTTATAAATGTACCTAAGAATAGACTTTGTTACGCGGAAAAAACAGTTTTCTTATAATTTACTCAGGTAAATGGTATACCCAAAGAGCTTCTCTGTGTGTAACTTATTGAATATAAGAAGGTTATGTATATCAATATAAATTTGACATTTTTCGTTACAATAGAATCTGCCTTGATGTACCAAGCCCGGATAAATTTATCAGACTGGCATACTCACCGTTCCGGGAATATAATTCCTGTACCGCGCCATCCTCTATGACCTCGCCGTCAGCCAAGATAACAATCCTATCAACCCATGTTTCCAGAGTTATTGCCAGCCGATGTGTTGTCATAACCGTTATACACCCCGCAGGGCACAATTCCCGTATCCCGTTAAGTACCTTTCGCTCCGATTTTAGATCCATCGCAGAGGTAACCTCGTCCAGTAGTAACAGTCTTGGTCTTCTCAATAAAGCCCTGACCAGTGCCAGTTTCTGTACCTGCCCGGAAGATAGTCGCACGCCGCCTGCACCAAGCTGGGTATCGTAACCCTTCGGCAGTTCACTTATAAGCTGCTCTATGCCCATAATTTTGACCGCGTTATAGACATCTTTCCGACTTACATCGTTCTTAGCCAACAACATATTCTCTATGATTGTACCGCTGAAAAAGAAGTTTTCCGACATTACCATTGCAACATTTGACTGGTAATCTTCTTGTTTTACATCGTATAGATTCTGTTCATCTATTGTGATACTTCCCTTGTACGAATCGTAAAATCCGGCCATCAGCTTCAAGATGGTTGTTTTTCCACTGCCTGTCTGTCCCAATATTACGGTAGTTTGCCCAGCCTTGAAATTTAGCGACACATTCCTCAGACATGGCAGCCTGTCATTATAAGCAAAGGTTACATTATTAAGCCTCAGGTTCTTTAACGTCGAGGCAGCAAACCGCCCTCCATCTTGAGCTTTATGGTTGTATGCAGCTTTGATAACCTCATCTATCCTTTGTGCCGATACTGATGCTGACATCAGCGATTTGTATATCCCCACAGCCGCATCGGCTGGTCGAAGCAACAACGGTATATACATCCCTAATGCCACCGCCTGGCCCAATAACAGCCTGTCTTTGAATACGAGATACCATACCCCGCAGGTCAGAACCACTCCCCAGCCATATGTAACGGCCCATCCGATACGGCCATAAGTTAACTGCGTTCGCCACATCCCAAACGCAATTATAATTTTATCCCTTAGCAGCTTCTTATAATTTGTCCGTAGCCACTTCTGTGCTCCGAGCAGCTTCGCCGTAGGGACACCTTCAACCACTTCTACCGTCAGCGTCGCTAACTGTTCTGCTTTGCTGCGCATACTTTTCTCCCAGTTGCGCATTTTCGCTGCCAATATGATGTTGACAGCACAGTAAATTGGCGCACATATAATGACCAGGGCTGTAACTTTAATGCTTATCCGCAACATAAGGGTAATAGTAATTGCCGTGGTCAGTATAAGAGACGCAGCCTGCGGAATAATATCAGCAAGCATACCTGCAGTTACGTCTGCGTCATTCGAGCATCGCTCGAGAAACATCCCCGTATTGTGTCTTTCCACGTATGCCACCGATACCCGGCTCAATGCCTGAAATACACGCATTCTCGTCCTGAATCCAATCAGGTTATTTACATACGTGGATAGATAACCATGAACTGCCTGTATCGCAGCAGAGACTACGTTTATAACTACCATAGCGGCACTGAGTAACCAGAAAAGATGGAGATTACGCGCAGGATAGGCAACATCAATAATCCAGCGAGTCAACTGCGGTGTAACCAACGAACTCGTTGACAATCCAGCAGTTAATAGTGATAAAAAAAACAACCGCCCGCGATAATGCCGGATTTCACCTCGCAGCTTCCACAAAAAAGCCAGTGGTCGCAAAATCCCGCAGTTTTTATCGCTGGCGGTTTTTTCGGTTTTTGACACAGCCTCTCTGTACACTTTTTTCCCCTACTTCTCTCTCGGTGGCAGGGGGGCACGCGGGCAAATAGTCACAGGTGCCCATCGCGTACCATAGACTTTGCAGGTCTCTCTCACACATCCGCCCATAAAACTCTGGCAGCGGTCAAACTCTTCGCAGTCATAACAGACCGTCCCTGCAAAACGCTCGCGGGGAGGATGCAAAAGGTACTCATCAAGCACCGGGCCGTTCCAGACCTCTTCGATAGACTGTAACCGCAAATCTCCCAGATAATTTTCCTCCTTCTCAGGGACCTGCTCACAGGCTATGACTTTGCCGTTGGCGCACACGGCGAAGCTGTCCCGGCCGGCTGTGCACCGATTTCTTTTCTCCCACGTTGTTTTTCGGTCTTTCTCAGAAGCGACACTCGTCTGAGGAGGTCCGTTCTGGTAATATATATCATCATCAGGGAATTCCTCTTTCAACTCGTCCAGCTTCCTGTCAAGCCATTCGTAGTCATCGGGGTGATTGTACAGCTTGTCCTTATGCCAATACCCACTCCTGCAGTAAGTTGCCAGGACGACCGGCTGGACACCCATTCCGCGCAAGTCACGATACAGCTTAGGTATCGTGGGCAGGTTATAAGGAGTAATCACGCTTTTCGTTCTTATCCTTCTTATCCCAGCCTTTTGGGCGTTGCGGATAGATTCGAGTGTCCAGCTGCAAAAACCCGGGATCTGCACGAGGTAATCGGCTATCTCAGGAACCGTCGAATCTATACTGAACTGAACCGACCTTACCGCCCGGCATCGCGCCAGCCTGGCAGCAGTTTCCTCGGATACATAGGATTTTGTCGGCAGGTCAATCGGCTCGAATCCGAGCTTATCCAGAAGTTCCAGCAGCTCAAAGATATGCGGGTAGCAGAGAGGGTCGCCCCCCGATAGTGAAATAATCATCACTCCGAGTGACTGTGCCTCATATATAAGCTCTTCGATTCTCTCCCACGGCATTATATCTTTCGCGGGTATGGCCCTGGGCATATAACAATATTGACAATTCGTATTGCATTGGTTTGTGACCAGGAAAAGCATACTCGCCGGTGTATTCAGCTTGAAATCATTCGGCCGAAACTTCTTCGGTCTGACAATAAAATCCTTAGGCTGGTATCGACGAATCCGGGTCTTTTCTTCGGCCGACAGGCAGTTCATTCGTACTAACAGTGGGCTTGTCTTCGGCTTGTCAGGCTCGCAATATACCGAGAGAATTTTGGCCACAAGTCCCTTCGCATAATCGTGCCGCCTTTCCGTCTCCGTCCGGAAAAACGCCGTGCAGATATCTTCTATCTCGCCGCAGGGCCTTGCTCCATCGAACATGCTTACAGTAACTGCTTCTACGGGGTCGAAATGCTTAATATTTCCAAGCCCCCCCACCGCAATACCCCGCGATTACATACTTATTGTCGTTTCGAAGCCTCCAGTCGGGGTGTAGCACATACACATCGCTCGAATTATAATCCATAAAAATCTCCGCTTATGCTCAATAAGCTTTGTCTGCGTTTGAAACCTTTTTAAATAAAGTGTTAGCTGAATTAAAGCGAGTATCAATCACCATCGGCAATAAATTTGGGCTGACGAGCACGAACTGGTGCAGAGATTTGAGCAGCTTCCTCCTACCTGGCAGTACGGATCATAACATACAAAGTTCATCACAACCTCATCATCCCCAATCTGTTCGGCGCTTTGGGGTATGACTGTCAGTCCGCTTTCCTCGATGATTTTTTTGATTTCTTCCGCTGACATTTTAAATTTCCTTTCTAAAACAAAGACCTTATTTCAGTTATCCACGAAAACCGTTTTCGGTATCAGTTTATTTATTTTCATGTTCCTGAGCAGGACTTTTATTTCGGCCTGTTTCGCATCTTTACCTGTGAACGCCTTTATATATTGCTGTCCCCCGGGATTATCTGTAGCCAGACGGAGGCTAATATCCGTTGGGTATCGCACCCCGTCTATCAGCTCATAATTATTGTATGAAATGTCAAGTTCATTTCCGTTTCGCGTCTTGACCAGGCGAGACAATCTATTCCCTTCGGAAAGCCAGAATGTGCCCTGTCCGATTGTCTGAACAATCCAGAATGGGCCGCCCTCTCGGCCTTGCTCTTCCTCCGGACAGCTTTTGTGCGCAGTAAAAACATCATTTCGCAAAAAACCTTCTTTAGTCCTGCTGGTTTCTTCATAGGCACCCAACATGGCTATGATAGGAGCCAAAAGAGAACCGGATAGCTGCCGTGTCAAAATCGGCGGCAGAGGCTGTGATTGGCTTTCGCTGCCGTCTGCCTCGTTGTCAAACCAGACTCGTGGCTTGATTTTCTGCGAATCTGTGGTAAAAAGGTTAAATCCTTTTTCGTCATCCCTTATTTTTACAGTATATTGGAACGGCATCGGCATCATCTGACTGCCGTCTCCGTCCCTGCGGCTGATGTAAAAATCACCATTCACTATCGGCGGGTCGTTGTCAATCGTAACAACAACCGTACCCTGCATGGTCTCAATTTTGCCCAGCTCTGCCCTGATGGCATCCAAAACCCCCGACACTGCTCGTTTACTCGCCAAATCATCCTGCAGCAACAAACTGGTTATCAATTCCTCAGCACCATCTATTGCTTGATTATCGTTATTAAAAGTTGCATTTGAAACTTCTTTGCCAATATCTTCTGGAAGCGTTACTACATCAGCGGCAGCAATACAGGCAGCCTTGCCGTTAACCTTACTTAAGTCAACTTTAGGTTTTTGTCTGAATATCGGATTTGCAGTTTCCGATACATTTGAGGTTTCACCAGTCCACCATCTCTGCAGAGAAAAAAGTCCTGCTAAAGTAAAAATAAGAACAACTAAAAATGCTACTTTAGTGTTACTCTTATTCCTCATTTGCTGAGCTTTCCTTTTCATGCTCGTAGATTGTATTTACGTTTCCATTTATTTGCCGTGCTAAGGTTGTGTTTTCTGTTGAACACAGACTCAACATTCCTGCTGAGCTCTCTATAGACTTAGTGATAAAAACACATGTTTTGTGAGATGAAAAATATGAAATTTTTTGAAAAATTTTACAATTGACGATGAAAACAGGGCTTGTCGCTGTAAAATTCCCCTTCCAGGCAAGCAAACTTGCCATCATTGCAAACATGACAGGAACTGTTATAATACCCCGGCACAGTTCAAAATATAGAGCGTTTTTTCTGTACGGATTTTTTTATGGTCTAACGGATGATTGAAACTGCTATAGATAAGTCATCTAAAAATTATGCCGGCCTGCCCAAATGCGACAAGGAACGTTCGGAGGTCTTAATTTCTCTGACCAGAATACAAAAACTCATCGGCCAAAGGATGCTGATCTCCAAACAGAATAAACCCTGCTTTTACATCGAATCTAAAGCCGACGTAACAGAACTAATGGGCCTCAGGCACAGGCTTAAAATATCTTTGGGCGTCAAAATAACGACGAATGCCTTCTATATCCGTGCGCTTGCGTTAGCCGTGAAAAGATACCCTGTCATGACAGGCAGGCTCGTTGGCGACAATATCAGGATTGCAGATTCTATTAACGTTGGTTTTGCGGTTAATGCTCCACAGGGCCTTGTCGTACCGGTAATAAAAAACGCAGATAATAAAACATTGGTTGAAATTGCCCATCTGGAAAAATTACTAACCGAAAAAGCAAATAGTAATAAATTGACACTCGAAGATATTGAAAACGAAACGGTAGCACTAAGCAATCTCGGTGCCTACGGTATCGATTCTTTTGTCGGAATTGTACCGCCGCCTTCCAGTACTATTTTAGCAGTAGGAAATGTAATAAAAACGGTCTGTTCTGAAGACGGCAAAGCAGTAACGCGAAAAATGGCAAGCTTGTCTCTGGCGGTTGACCATAGAATCATAAATGGCACTTATGCGGCCCAGTTCCTGGGCTTAATCAAAGAGCAGTTGCAAAATCCACAACAGTTGGCCTTATAGAAAGGCCGCAAAAGCTCAAATATGCTGCTGGAACCAAACCAATTTAGGGGGAGTAATTTGTCACTAATTAATAAAAATTTACTTGTCGTTTAATAGGAACAAAACTATATTGTTATTTGTGTGACAAGGCGAATTTTGTTTATTTCTAAAATAAAGGAGATGGAAAAATGTATTTTAAAAAGACTCTCAAGACTTGTTTGGTTTTATTTTTGTTGGCTGCTGTAACCTGTTCTGCTTCTGAAACCACATCTTTGGAAAATACGACAAAAATGGACAAAACCAGTTTTGTTGGCGGCCTGGGCCGAGAATTTAAAGGCAATCCTTCGGATGTACTGGTTAGTCTGGGCGATAAAAAACTGACCCTGGAGCAGATTAAATGGATGGAGCCGGATGCTGATGAGCAAAAAGTGATATATCTGGCCAACTGGTGGCTCGAAGATGAGCTGTTGTTAGCCGAGGCTGAAAAACGTGGCATTACCGAAGAGCCGAAAATGAAGTTTCTCGCCGAGCTGATAAAGAAAAAAGAGATCTCAAAAGAACTTGTTTTACGCGTACGGAATAGCATCAGCATGGTCAGCGACAAAGAGGTTTTGGATTATTACGAGAAGAATAAAAATGACAACACAGAATTAATGCAGCCTGGTTATTTGAGTTTTTCGCACATCAGGACCGAGACTCTCGAACAGGCCCAAGCTGTGGCCGAAAAAATAAAAGCAGGCGAAGATATCGGCGAGCTTGCCAAGAAATTGTCTATCTACGGCGACGCAAAAAATGGAGGGCAAGCCAGGAAATATTTATACAATACCGTTAAGGAACGCTTCGGCGATGAATTCTTTGAAGCTATCATGGCTGTAGAAAAGGACCGGCTAATTGGACCTGTCAAGGTTAAGAAAGACGCTTATGAGGTTGCTCGCTTAGAGAATAAAACCGAGCCGAAACCATTACCCTTCGAAAAAGTGAAAGATCAGATAAGATTGAAGCTGCAGCGAGAAGCAAGTGATAATGCCTTTGATTCCCTGCTGAATTCACTTAAGAAACAAGCAGCCGACAAGATAGTTATGTCACCCTTAATTACCCAGACGGGTAAATCAGAGGCCCAAAAAGACCAGAAAGATAAAGAAAGCGCTGAAAGCAAACAGAAATAGAAGTATTTTTTTGTTAGCTGGCAATAGCTTTGAAGAAATTGCGATGATTTTGATTATTGGGAATCAGGGCTGACTTGGTCGGTAGCCGTTTGCGTAAATTCCGACGGGGGCCCTTGCAAACCACTTTCAGACGGCAAACAGGTCGGTGTGCACGTCGGGAGCACTTCTTCGTCACCAGAAACGGGCTGAACATTAGATATAGGCTGTGTTCGCAGTTGAGTGTGTATAAACTCTGCTACTTTCTTATAATCTTCTGCGCCATGACAATTCTGCTCGTATTCAAAAATTGTTTTACCGTAGCTTGGTGCCTCAGCAAGCTTGATGTTTCTCCGGATATAAACCGGTAAAATCCGGGCCTGCGCCCATGCGCAGTTTGTTCCGCGTGCGCTGCTGAGAAACTTTTCGATATCAGCTTTGACTTCATTGGGAAGTGAAGACCTGCTGTCGAACATACACAGTAAAATCCCTTTAACCTGAAGTTTTGGATTGATTCTTCTGTTGACAAGCTCGACGGTTTGCAGCAGTTTCCCGAATCCCTGCAGGGCCAAAAAATGCGGCTGAAGCGGTATCAAAATCTCATCGGCAGCAGCAAGCGCATTCAGTGTAAGAAGCCCGAGTGAGGGAGCACAGTCGATAAAAGAATAATCGAATTTGTCCTCGACAGCTTTGATTGATTCTCTCAGAAT
>Ga0209777_10006181_pt1 | contig 13549 bp, 10 predicted proteins | sample FrelakmetHBP12HB_FD_187147 | JGI IMG/M metagenome (GOLD analysis project Ga0209777, IMG submission 187147) | Freshwater lake sediment microbial communities from the University of Notre Dame, USA, for methane emissions studies -HBP12 HB (SPAdes)... | ecosystem: Environmental > Aquatic >...
CAAATATTCTCTTGACAATTTATTTCAAACAGTTAACAAAGCATATAAGGAAGCCCAATGCCTTTAACGTAAGTCCATCTGCCCTGATAGGGACGTACCTGGCCTCATTAACGTATTGAGAAAAACCGGGACACCGAATTAAAATAAATTCTGTTTCTCTAACCTTAAGAGAATAACTTATGAACATATTGGATATCGGTTGCGGGAATCGGAAGATTAGTGGGGCCATCGGTCTGGACAGGAACCCGAGATCCCAGGCCGACGTTTTCCATGACCTGGATGTCTTCCCCTACCCTTTCGAGGACGATCACTTCGACCGAATCTACGGGATCGATGTGCTGGAGCATGTAACCGATGTCATTCGAACCCTGGAAGAAATTCATCGGATTGGAAAGAAGGATGCCCAGGTTTTCCTCAGGGTCCCTCATTTTACCAGCACTCATGCTTACGGAGACCCGACCCATAAACATTTCTTCAATACCCAGTCTCTGGATTATATTTGCGGGGGCTTTCCCGAGTATTCGTATACCCACTCGGCGGTTTTTAAAAAGGTTGGGGTTAAATTAAATTTTTGGAAACTGCACCGTTGGGATGGAGTGTCCTTCCTGGCCAATCGATTTCCAGGTTATTACGAGAAACTCTTCGCCTTTATGTTCCCGGCCATGAATATCGAGTTTCTGTTAGAAATCATTAAACCATAGACTACCTTAATCCTCATTATAAACCCTTTTCGGTTGGCCTCACCAATGACATTTAAAAAGGACCATCCAACTTAGGTAACTGTTTGGGAGGTTCTGAATAAAAAAATCAAACTACCAATTTCATAAAAAGATTTTTATTCTTTGGGAAATTCTTTATGTTTCGATAAAAATGTCGATATAAGGGTTAGGGTGATGAAGAAGTTATATTTCAAAACCTGGCCCTAATCCCCGTTCGATGTAACATCAACGGATAACCGGTGGTAATATTTAAACATTGTTTTAAAAAAAGCTATGCGATTAGGGTTCAAATAGAAAACCAGGCTTGGCATTGTGGGAGAGTCGCCTATGAACACACTTACCTACGAAGACCAAATATCATTCTGGTCGTCCGAGTTTTCAGATCCGGACATGGAGCGATCTTTTCAACAACATGTCCAACCCATCATAACCAGGCAGTTGAAGATTGTTCTGTTGATCTGGGGTGCGTTATTGCTGCTTTTTGCTGTTCCGGACTACGAAGCCCTTGGACTGACCAGGCCGTTTTACTACCTTTTGGCCTACCGTGTCATTATAGCCGTCATGCTGCTCATAATGTTTTTCAGGATCAGGCCGAATACCATCATTTTTAAAGCCAGTTATCCTGTTACCCTGATTGTCATCGCCGGGTTCACCGGATTTATGCTGCTGTTTGTCTTTCGACCGGATATCACTAACTGGATTGTCGGCGTCATTATGGTTCAGCTCATCGGTCTGTTCATGTTTGTGCCCATCCGTTTTTACCTGGCTTCATTATCCGCACTTTACGGTATCGCGATTACCATGGTGACAGTAGGGGTGCGGGGCTCTACGAAAGAAAATATGATCGGCTTGTTCTTTCTGCTTATGCTTCCGGTGGTGACCGGTGCGGCAACGACCATACGGCTGGCCATCCTTCAGAGGAGACAGTTCGCCGTTCTGATGAGAGCGGAAAAGTTAAATCTCAAATTACAAAGTGAGATCGAGCAGCGCCTCAAGCTGGAAGAGGCCCTCAAAGAACTGGCTGCAACGGACCCCCTGACCCAACTTTTTAACCGACGAGAATATGAAATGCTTTTTGAACATGAAATAGAACGTGCCAGGCGGATGAATGTCCCTTTATCATTAGGTCTAATCGATCTCGACAACTTTAAAAAAATCAATGACACTTACGGTCACAATGTAGGAGATGAAGTCCTGCGCAGAACAGCCGATTTGCTGCGGAACAATCTGCGGGCAATGGATCTCATCGGCCGCTTTGGTGGAGATGAGTTCATCATTTTTTTGCCCGATACCGGTATCGACCAGGCTGTCGTGATCAGCGATCGATTCTTAAAGGAACTATCAGCGACCGATATAGATACAGTCGTTTCAAAGATTCGGATCACAGCCACTGCAGGGATAACTCAGTTGCTCCCGAATGATAAAGACAATAACAGTATTATCCGTCGGGCTGACGCTGCTCTATATAAAGGTAAAGAAGCCGGCCGCAACCTCGTCGAAATTTGCACGGAAGATATTTACCCCTTGGGGACGGAAATTTTAATGGATATTGGGGACAAATCTTTAATGCCTGTTGCCCAAACCAGGATAACAGGTGACTTGGTGAAAAAAGACTAAACCAGCTATAAGGTGAAGTCGCCAATCGGGAAATCCCACCAGTTCTTTTCTACCTTCAATCCGCCCCCCCAAAAAACAAAAGCGGACAAGACATTAAAATCTCATCCGCTTTATTAGCTTTGGTGCCGAAGGCGGGACTCGAACCCTCATGTGGCCATGATAACAAATTGAATTTTATATATTTTTATCGACCAAATTCCCCCTCAGTGACAGTCTGGTGACGGTTTCCTTCCTCTTTAATGACAGATTGGCAAGTTCAGCTCTAAGGCCTTCGATAGTATGGTGGGCATATTTTTCTGTCATCTTGATTGAACTGTGGCCTAAAAGCTTGCTTACCTTGTTAAGTGGTGTTCCTGCATTGACGAGTTGGCTTGCGAACGAATGGCGAGAAGCGTCGTAAAGCCTTAGTCCTGATTCAATTCCGGCATTGCTCCTTACTTTGTCCCAAACCCTTATCACGGCTTCTTGAGAATATGGCTGGCCTGTCCGTAAATTGATAAAGATAAAGGTCTCTGGCAATGTGTTGCTTATCCTATTTTCAAACCATGCCTTCATTTCTGGGTGAAGTGGGAGGGTAACGCTCCTGCTTCTCTTCCCTTTCCTTTTCTCTCGGTAAACATTTTTTGAGAATGTGGCTGCTATCGTAATTGCCCCATTCTCGATGTCTACATTCTTCCGCTTTAAGGCACGGGCTTCTCCTGGTCGGCAGCCATGAAGCATCAGAAAAGCAATGATGGGTTTGTCTTCTTCGGAAACCTTCTCGAAAAGAGCTGTCTGGTCCATGGCGTTAAGCCACTTGAACTGTGGTTCAGGTATCTCGATCTCTGGGAATGATGGAACCACTTTAATCACTTCTAAATCGTTTTTGAGATAGTTTAGAAAGGACCGAAAAAGATCCATATTATTCTTCAGCGTCTTGTCTTTCCATTTAAAGGCTTCTCGGCAATGATTCATATAATTAATAAGATGAATCTTCCTTATCTCCCTTACGTCCTGGTTTTGGAAGAAATTTTTTGCGATTTCTACCATCCGTTTATAATCTTTCTTATAGCTTGGGGCAATGGCATCAATCCGATCTTTCAAAAACCTATCCAAGAGGTTCGCAGCCCATAATTTTGAAGCTTCAGCTTTTATATAATTCCGAGGGTCAAAGGTGTGATGAGCAATCTCATATTTGAGATGTTCCAAAATCGTTTCTGCCCGGTCGTAGCTGTCAAGTATCTGCCCAGTCATATCGGAAAAGATACGAACTCTCTCCCCTTCCCACGGCAGATCAACGTAAAAGCGCTTAGGGGTGGTTTGACAGGTAGGACAGATAAAACCAACCCTTTTGACCTCTTTAAAAACTGCTTGACATACAGGGCAGTTGCCCTTGGCTCGTATGTGCCCTTTCATCTTCCCTTCTCCCTCCCGTTTTTGTAGAAGGGTAGCAATAAGGGAAAGGTCCGTCAAGGATAAAGGAGGATTTGGTTGGGAATTATTCAAGCCAGTTCTTTCCTTCTTAGAAAGGCCACTGCCTTTATAAGAGTATGCAAGCGATTATCCATAGAGCTGGGGATCTTTTTCCCCTTATCTATGATTTGAGTTTTGATAGAATTTCTATCCATTGTTTATATTCACTCAACTTCCTTTTGAAATCCTGGGGAGGAAGAGCTGAAGGCCATATGCTTGTAACCCATTCCTGTTGCTCCAGCCTTCCTCCCAGGCAATCATTATTCGTTTATTTTTGTCATGTCGGCGGAATCCAACTGACAAACACACCGGCACTTTCTCAAGTCAAGGCCAACGAACTTCCAGACCCGTCTGTCCTCTTTGCAGAGGGCAATAGGGGCCTTGGAATACTTCCGGATTTGGTTGATGACAAACCTGAAATTTTTTATTCTCTTATTCAGTCCGAAACTGTATTTTCCAATTTTGGGTTTTTTGTAGCCGGGAAAGATTTTTCCCTTAAACATTGGCTTCATTTCTTCGACCAACTTCGGGAGAAATGGTCCGGTTGTAAACAAAGAGTTTCGCATTTGATAAAACCCTGTCTCAAACCGGAGGGTTCCAAGTGTTATTCTTTCCGGATCGATTTGGCTGAAAATTTCCTTGATCGTTTGGGCGTAAACCGTTTTCCAATCCTTAAAGAAGACGATCGGATCAAGCCTGATCCTAACCCGGTATCCAGCTTTCTCGGCCTTCCGGGCAGCCTCCAATCGCTCTTTGAATGGGGGGGCACCAATTTCAAACTTATTTGATATTAAGGGAGCATTCAGACTCCAAGCTAGAATAGTCCGACCATTGTGCGGGAGATCGAGAATCGGCCCAACGTTTCCTGATTTTGTCAGCATAAATAAGTATCCGTTTTTGGTCTCCCCAAACCAGGGAATGAATTCCTGCCCAGCCCGAGTCAAATGCTCCATCGAGAGAGAGTCTGCCAGCTCGCCAGCGTTGTACATAATCGAGTTTGGGGATTGACTCAGCTTCTTCTGAACTTGGGCTTTGATTTTTCCATACTCAGCCCGGACCGTTATAAACGGGGTTTTAGCCCGACAGGTAAGTTTGAGATAACACCATTCACAGCGATAAAAACAACCATTATAGGCAAGCTTAAGCCGGTTAAAATGGGGGCAGGCTATCCGAGTGTCCGGCATTTTAAACCGGTCTACAACTTCCCCTGCCGGGGCAATGTAAACTACCTCTTTCCCTGCCAGGATTTTATCCAGCAGTAAGGTTCCAGCGTTACTGATAATTTGAGAGGCCTTTTTTATTCGTTCAGAGTTCCCTGAACTGACGTATTTAACCGGAACATCCGGACATTGGTTTAAAAAATATTTAGTTACTGGGTCGTTATCGACGGATCGATTGATAATTATTTCCTTGGGTCTCCAATTGTTCATATTTTTTCTCCTTATGTTTTATTTGTTTCCTTTTTTAGAGGCCAAGTAAGCCTTCCTAAGATCCTCCGACAATGGGATTACTTTTTTGTCCCGAGGCATCGGATCCCCGATTACTATCTTTGCAGGTTTGCCGGGTTTCTCTTCCTCGTTCCGGAGATAACCGAGTTCGATGGCCTGATCTACCCGGCGCTTGATGGTTGATTTGTTGAGTTTGAGGACCCTGGCCAAGTTGGTGAGGGAGACAGGATAAAGTCGGGATTCTTTCCCAATTTTGATAATAGCCTTGACGGTCTCCCGGACTTGTTTTGTGATTGATGCCTCAACCCCGACAGAGACCAGGTTAGCCACCAAGTCGTAAATCGCCGCATAATCTTTTATCCTTGCGATCACGACTCCTTCCTTGACCTTCCGTGTTTTCTGGTGAATGACCGCATGGGCTCGGATCAGGTTGAGGATTTTAGTGAAGTCCCTCCGGACACGAGTGGCTCTTGGATCGATCAATTTTCCCAATTCCTCAGCGTAGGGAATTTGGGCTTTGAGATGGGCATATTCCAACCACTTCTGAAAAGCTTGCCATTTGATCAAAATTCCAGGGTCTTCCGAGCGTTGATCACCCTTGCCTTCCCTTCCAAGGTTCAGGACAATTTTTCTTGTCTGCTGGATTGATTCATTTAAGTCGGCAGAGAAATAGCGGGTTTCGTTCTCCGGGTGAAGCTTGAGCTTGGTCGTGGTGGTGATGAACCCGGTCGGGCCTTCTTTTTCGAGAAGCCGGGTTTTGAATTTACCATCCTCACCTTTTTCTGTGACTTCATATTTTAGGCAACCTTCGGAGAGAAGAGTTCTGATTATGTAATCAAGAAACCCTCCTCTTAGACCAACTACCTCAAAGAAGATGATAAACCGATGTTTGAATGACTCATCCGAGTAAATTAATGCCTTCTCTGATACGGAAGTGAGTTCGTAAAAAGCCTTTTTCGGAAAAAAATCCAAGACCTTTTTTGTGAGAAAGGACTTCCCGGAGCTCGACCCTCCTTTGATGACGACCGAGACTGGCCGCTCAAATAACCGTGTGGTCATGGCCAAATAAAGAATTTTACCGACTCGTTTTTCCCCGACAACCCCGAGCCTATAGAGGTCCTTGGTGAAGAGGTCAAGAATGTCTTCGTTCATGGCCAAGTCTTGACAGAGTTCCCAGGCTTTTTCTTTTTCCTTTGCCGACTGTTCGGTCAGGAGTTCGGTTAAGGGCTTGGCCTGTTTAATGATGTTTTCAAATCGGACCTGGAATTTTTCCGGATTGTTGAGGTAAAGGCTGCTCGGGTCTTTGAAATCATCGAATTCGAGGCAGTAAATTTGGTCTTTGAGACTGGATTTTCCAAAGCGACTGACCACTACTTCACCCCCCTGGTCGGGTTCTACGACCAGGTAGATATTTGGAATGCCGTCAAGATAAGGGGTATCCCGATTTTCATTCCAATTGGCCGCTCCGGGGATCCCAAGGGCCGGAAACCCGTTATGCCAGAGGGTATGGCAGTCACTTTCTCCCTCGACAAGGATCAGGTACTCCTCCTTTAGGGCTTCTTTGAGCTTCCAAAGGCCATAGAGGGATATTTTTGACCCTTTCTTCCAGCGGAAACGGTCACCTTCAAGGGCAATTCGATATCGAGTCCCGGTTTGGTCGCCCTTTTGATTAAAATAGGGGATTTTCAGAGAAGACTGGTCTCGGTATTTTGTGGTAGCTAGGCCCAAATCCTTAAGGAATTCCTCAGGGATTTTCTTAAAGTTGGCATAGGTTTTGAGGCTAAGACCACTGTTGGAGTGTTGCGTCGAAATAGTCGAAGTATGCACAACATTTTTCTTCAAGTTTAAGTCGAAAAAAGTTTTCCCGATCCTTTCGAGAATTGTTTCGGTTTCGCACCCGGCATGACACTTCAATAAAATCCGGTTATCCTTTAGAGTAATGCTTAAACTCGGATTTTTATCGTCGTGTCCGGGGCACTTTGCTCTCCAGTGGTTGTCCTTGACTTTTTTCAATCCATCAAATTCTTTAAGAAATTTCTTAAGTCGTTTCTTTACCCTTAATTTCATAGTTCCTCCATAAATAAAAAAGTTGTTTTAGACTTGCGGTTGCTTACGCAACACTGCAACGCTGAAAAAAGGTTGCTCTTAGAATTTAAATTAGGGAAGGTCAGGGGCGGGTTAAAAGGTTTAAAGTAAAAGGTACTCTTTCAGCATTACAGTTTGTGTTTTTTTAAAGAAGACCAGGGTTCCCAATTCCCGGGCATGGAGTAGGACCCTCCGGCTTTCATCTCCTCTTTTATCTCGGCAAAGATTTCAGAATTGATCAGAAAGCTTAAAACGGAGGGTTCTCCAGTTTTGACTTCTTCGACTGGCATCCTCGATGCTACCGACTCCGGTAGTGCAGGTGCCGTACCGACCTTCGAGGGTGTGAGAAATTCCCCGCTAGGGGCTTGATTGTTTGAAACGTTTTGTTTGGGAGCGTTTTTGATACTTTTTTTCATTTGCTGGTTCCTTTCTTAATTAAATAATGAAATCAGTTCGTGAGCCGCCCCTGCTTCCCCTATTCGATTTTCAAAGAGCACCGCTTTCTCAGCGTTGCCCTACAAGGTTGCAAAGGGGGTGCCAGTTTTTTAATGTGCTAACTATTTGATATTATAGTTAAATAAATTACTAAAAAAACGATAAACTAAGCGGGAACGATGCTAGCTGGGGTGGGAACGATCTGGTGATCTCAGGGAAGGCTTTTTAATGGGAGAGAATGGTGTTATGGCAAGCTAATAGATCAAAGGCTCTTTTCCTTTGCAGGCCATGAGAAATCTTTTTACCTCTTTAATCATCCCGAAAAGCCGCTTACCTTTTATCTAATTCAGATACAACCTTATTATGGTGCTCTTACATTGGAGTTCAAATGCTGGTGTTAGAGCTGTCTAGGCTTTTAGTCTCCCTACCAGGAAAAAGAGTTATTCGGCTATATTTTTTCTTTTTACAGACAACAATCATATAAGATATTGAATTTATTTGACTTATATCTATAGTCATGTTATTATACACACTAATTTCAATTTAAACCCGGAATTAGTGGAGTGACCACATGACTAGCAAAGTTGAAATGATAAAGAATGTTATTGAAGACCAACAACGGTTGTTTGACGCCCCTTTTATTAACGACTACCCAGAACTCAAGGGGATCATCCAGCAAATGATTCACGGGACCAAAGCCAGGAAGTCAATTAAACTCTATAAATACTTAATGGAAGCCTTCCTCTATACCGGAGGGAGTGACCAGTCGAATGAAGGCCATTATCGAAAACAGAAAAATAAACCTACCTTTAATAAAATCAGAAAGGCCCTGCTCGCCGCTGAGTGCCCCAAGTTGGTTTGCTTTGAAACTTTCAAAAACTGCGGCTACAGGAAGATGGCCCGAACCTGCAACAACCCTGAACTGATCGAGACCTGCCCCTTACCTAAGTTCGACATGAAACGGGGGACCTTAAATCAAATGGTTTTTTCCCTTTATTTTTTCCTCCGGGATGTCTGTCAAAACGATTTTTACCAGTTTGTTCAGGCCCATTTTGATCAAGGGAAAAAGGAGTGCTATCAAGTCAAAGGCCAGGTTGAGAATTTCATTCAAGTATTCAGTCAAGTTTATAATGTTGGTCCCAAACTCATCGATATGGCCTTTTCCCATTTGTTTTTTACCCAATACCCTGGCTGGGATTATCGGACGGTTGGGGCCGAAATGGTGGCCATCGATACTTTGGTCCATAACTTTCTTGCCCGAACCGGGACCTTAGACGAGTATAAGAAATTCCATAAATACGGGCTGGCTTGCCATACTCAAAAAGGCTGCCTCGGGGTTATTGAAGAGATAGCCCAAGAGATTGATTGTCGAAAGTATAACAAAGAGTACCCGGCTTACTTCCCCCGGTTGGTTCAGCTTTATATTTGGGCCTATTGTTCGATGACAGGAGAGAATATTTGTAACGGGAATAAATGTAAGCAAAGCAAACCGAATAGGGAATGTGAGTTGTATACCCGGAATTGGTGTATGCCGTTTATATGTCCTGAAGGGGAGTTGACCTGAGGGAGAGGATCAAAACCTCGTGGTAAACGATTTCACCTACTAATGTTGAACAGGGAATGGACAGAAAACTGATGATTACTGGTTGAAAGTGAGCATAATGCCCCGCTGCTACCGCTCATCCGCAGGTCAGTGAATTTTTGGTTTTGTCAGAACAACAACAAGGTCAAAAGGCTCTTGTCTTTTCTGGCCATTCTCAGAATATGTGAGATTAAGGCGATCCTTATTATGGCTCTTTCCTACCGACTCTGGCCAACCCTCGATAATTTGGAGGCCTGAGATTTTCTCAGTATCTGAAAGGAACCATTCTTTAAAGGATTGACAAACAGGGGAGATTATAACAACTTCAAGATCTTCAATCTTATGAAGGGCAAGGATCGATTCGTTCACACCCAGGACCAGAGACGAAAGAAGATGGTCATCGTCATTTTCCGAGTAACCTTGCACAACCGCTATCCTTTCGGGGATTTCTCCATCCAGAGGAGAAACGATCATCCCGTCCGTAGGACCGGTTGGGGAGAGCATCCTCTCAAATTGGATGTCCGTGATGACATCTGCATATTCTCCATACCCAAGATTGGGGGAAACCGGATAGAACCCGTTGTCCTGTCCCTTGGTAATTATAACCTCGTCAAATTCAAGAGTTAACTCTTTATCTGGAAGAGAAAAATCGATGGCTCCGGGGCGACATTCGGCCCAACAGAGGCCGCAACCCAAGCAACGCCGGCAACTTAGGCATCGCTTGGCCTCGTTTGCAGCAACCTTTTCAGGGAAACCGATCTCCACTTCGACAAAGTTTCCCCTTCTTTCATCCACAGAAATTTCAGGCATCTCGACTCTGGGAGAAAGCATTTCTTTAAAGGGGATGATATAGCGTTTTTCCTTTTCGTAAATCATTTATTTGCTCCTCAGATATTCATGAATGCCCTCGGCAGCCTTCTTACCAGCGGCCACTGCACGGATAGCGATATTCGGTCCTGTTACCGCATCGCCGCCAGCAAAAATGCCGGGGATGTTGGTGGAGCATGTATCATCATCTATTTCGAAGGTGTTCCCGCGGGAAAACAGAAAATCGTGCCCTGCTGAGAGAAAATCAAGATTTATGCCTTGGCCGATGGCAGGGACAATGGTCTCCGCATCAATGACATACTCTGATCCTTCGATAGGAACCGGCCTGCGACGGCCCGAGGTATCAGGTTCTCCCAGTTCCATCTTGATGCATTTCATGCCAACTACCTTTCCGTTCTCCCCTAGGATTTCCAGGGGGGCAGACAGGTATTGGATAATGACCCCTTCGTGGGCGGCTGCATCAATCTCCCACTGATTGGCAGGCATCTCTTTCTTAGTCCTCCGATAGAGAATATACACCTTATCGAATCCCATTCTCCACCCCACTCGGGCAGAGTCAATGGCCGCATTTCCACCCCCAATGACGACGAGCCTGCCTTTTGCTTCGGAAGCATTTCCAAGGGCCTGATCCCTCAAAAAGGTCACACAGTCAACAATCCCCTTCCCTTCATATTCATCTTCACCGGGGATCTGAAGTTTGATTCCACTGTGACAACCTACGCCAATAAAAACAGCGTCATTGTTTTTTCTAAGTTCAGCAAAGGATATGTCTTTACCGATGCGTTTGTTGTACTGGATATCAATGCCCATATTGATAATAAGGTCAACCTCGCGCTTTAGAAGCTTTTTAGGCAGTCGATATTCCGGAATCCCCACCCAGAGATAGCCCCCCGGCACTGGAAGGGCCTCATATATGGTAATATGCTGATATCCCAGCCGTGCCAGACCATATGCACAGGTCAGACCCGAAGGCCCGGCCCCGATAATGGCAATTTTTTCGGGATATTTTTTCTCCGGAGTTTCATAGACCGGTTCAATTCCTTCTTTCAGTTCTACGTCGGCCACGAATCTCTTGAGAGAACAGATGCTGATCGGTTCATCTATATACTGCCGGTTGCAGGCGGTCTCACACGGGTGGGGACAGATCCGTCCGATGCTCCCCGGAAGGGGAACCCGATCCCTGATGGTTGCCAGGGCGCCAAAATAGTTACCATCTGCGATCTGCCCGACGTAAGTCCGGATGTCCAAATTGACGGGGCACGTGAGCTGGCAAACGGGCATATCCTCTTTGAAAATATTGTAACCACCCATGGCCGGATTAAAATAATCGATGGCCGTACGAAACGTAAATCCTTCGTCAAAGTCGTTGAACATGTTCACTGGACAGACCCTGATGCAGGCTTTACAGTTGCTGCACTTGCTGTTGTCGACCCTGAGGCTCCGCTTTAGGATACGAGCCTGAACCTTTCCGTTGTCGGTGGTGATTTTCTTTATATCACTATATGTCAGGATCCTGATATGGTCATGATGGAGTACTTTGTCCAAATCCAGATTAACAAATGCGTTATCAGGTTTGATGAGTCGGTCTCTGGGGATCCTCTCGGCTCCAAGGGATGGAAGCTTCTCTACGATAATCACCTGTTCCCCCTTTGTCGCCCTTTCAAGGGCAGCCCTGACTCCGTCAATACCTCCCCCAACAATCAATACTTTTTTATCTCCCATTACGTTAAACCTCTTTTGGCACCACCTGAAATACTGGTGATCGACCTGCAACCTTGTCCAAGGAAACCATGCCTTTTCGTTTGAGGGCGATTACATATCGAAATACCCTTTCCGATGGGATAGCCAAGTCATGTGCCAGTTCCTTGACCGAATGGACTCCTTTCTTTAATTTGGCAAGGATCTTCTGTATATCCATTTCTTCCGTGATGATCATGTCGATAACACGATTGAACTCGTGCTCCGTAAAGAACTCACCATATACGTTGCCGGATTCAAAAAATGGGGTGCGCTTGCCGATGACCCATCTGATCTTTCCACTGTCAAGTACGGTCTCTGCGATCTCAAGCTTTTTGAAAATTTCGGGGGCTTTCACTGGGTCACCGTCTCCGCCAAGGGGACCCAGATTGCGTATTTTTTTATCGAATTCAGAGACGAGTTCAACAAATAAGGAGGCTTCGCTTGATGAACACTGCTGAAAGGACAGACGCTCTTCATTCATGCCTATATATTTCAAAAGCCTACGGGTCATGTCTATTTTGGACTTTGTCTGGACGTTCCCGCTTATGTAGTGGCAGTCTCCAAAGTGACAACCTACCACCAGTAAGCCGTCAAGTCCTTTTTTGAATGACTCCGCCACGAAGGTAGGGTCAACTCTACCCGTGCACATGAGTCGGACCACCTTGATTTCTGGTGAATATTGAAGTCTGGAAACTCCAGCCAGGTCAGCTGCGGAGTATCCTCACCATGTACAACAAAATGTAAGAATTTTTGGAATAAAATCTACCAATGGGAACCTCCTTGTAGGCCATAAATAATTTGTTGGTTACGTAATCCCCATTTAGTCATTAACAACAATCTCTTGTGCCGTTGGTAAGGGACCACGAACAGCTGACTTTAAGCTCCTAAATATGCCCCAATCTGGGCGGTTATTTGTTGGTCGGTAAAGGAGTCGATAGTCAAGGCATGTTGGTAGCAGGTGGCGGCACAGACTCCGCATCCCTTGCATGCTACATCAATCACATGTACCTTCTTCCCCTTTTCGGTTTGGACCACTTCAAGGGCGCCGTACGGACAAAGGGCCACACAGAGGCCACATCCCCTGCAGACATCTTCATTGACCAAATTGGCAACAATCGGTTCAACTTCTATCTTTTCGTTTTTATCCTTGGAAAGAAGGATGGCAGCTCGTGCAGCGGCGGCATAGGCTTGAGTAACAGACTCGGATACATACTTCGGAAAATGCGCTAACCCACAGAGAAAAATTCCATCTGTAGGAAAATCAACGGGTCTTAATTTCATATGTGCCTCTAAGAAGAATCCGTCTTGGGATAACGGTACCTTATATAACTTTGATATCTCCTTATTTTCAGAAGACGGAAGAATAGCAGTCGCTAAGGCCAGGATATCACAATCTATAGTTAGGTTTTTTTCTAACACAGATTCGTATACTGTTATTCTGAAAGTGCTTTGATTATTATTTTCAACGACTTCTACACGAGGCTCATTATCTACATCATAACGAATGAAATAGACCCCGTTGTTTGCTGCCTGCCGGTAATAATCTTCTTTAAACCCGTACGTTCTTATATCCCTATAAAAAATATAGATATCCAAGTTGGGGTTCATCTCTTTTAACTTCAAGGCGCACTTAATAGCCTGAC
>Ga0209777_10006182_pt1 | contig 13548 bp, 9 predicted proteins | sample FrelakmetHBP12HB_FD_187147 | JGI IMG/M metagenome (GOLD analysis project Ga0209777, IMG submission 187147) | Freshwater lake sediment microbial communities from the University of Notre Dame, USA, for methane emissions studies -HBP12 HB (SPAdes)... | ecosystem: Environmental > Aquatic >...
CTTCATCGTCGTCCAAGAGGAGTCGAAGCATCTGCTCGAGGAGATCGGCGTCAAGCTTGAAACCTCAGGCGATGGCTATCATACCGCCGATTCAGTGGAGGCCAGCGCGAAGCTCATCGCTTCCGCTATCGATGCCGGGGCGAGGCTATACAACACCATCTCCGTGGAGGACGTCGTCATCCGCCATGACCGGATCTGCGGTGTCGTGATCAACTCCAGCGCGGTGGAGGTGGCCGGCCTGCACGTCGACCCGCTCGCCGTCCGGGGGAAGTACGTCATCGACGGCACCGGCCATCCAGCCGAAGTGGTGCACGTCGTAGTCAAAAAAGTCGGTAAGCTCAACACGCCGTCCGGGCAGATCGAGGGGGAGAAGAGCATGTGGGCCGAGATGGGCGAACTGATGACCGTAGAGAATACAATCGAAGTTTACCCGGGCCTTTTCGTTACTGGAATGGCGTGCAACGCGGTCATGGGAGCGCCCCGCATGGGCCCGATCTTCGGGGGCATGCTCCTTTCCGGCAAGAAGGTCGCCGACCTGATATTGGAGAAGGAGAAGAGCGCCAAGATCTGGAACAAGAAAGCCAAGAAGTGAGGCCTAGACCTCGCCGGGATGGGTTTTTTCGTAAAATTCCTGCAGCTCCCATTCCTGCGTCCCGCCGATCTGGCCTTCGCGGATGGTCATGTTCAGCAGGCGGATCCCCTCCGCCATGATGCGCTTGACCTCCTTTCCGCCGACGATGTCGTAGACGTAGAGGTCCTTGCCCTTCTTCCGCCCCTTGAACGCGCCGAGCATCTCGACGCCTTGGAACACCACGTACTGCCATGAGCCGAACCTCTCTCTGATTAGCGGATACAGCAGATAGGAAAGGTTGTCCATCGGGGTGAGCACGAACTCGTCCTTGGGCAGGGCGATCTTCTTCTCCGAGTCAGCGGCCAGCATCCAATGGACCGCGTCGTCCCCTTCTACCAGGAACCCCTTGACCAGGACCTTGTCGTCCTCCAGCTTCGCCAGGATGTCCCTCAGCTCCCGCATGCGCAGCTCGAACTTCATGAAGCGGGAGAGGTTCTCAGCGCTCATCAGCCCGAAGTTCTCGAATAGATTTCGGACGACGGCTTTCCTCGCTTCCCCCTGCTCCATTTCCAGCTTCGGCACCGCCCGGAAGCGGTTGGCGCCGTCCAGGTAGATGCAGCTGCCCAGGTAGAGCTTGCGCATCGCCTCGTGCGTCCTTTTCTCTCCGACGGGGCTCAGGTCGAACAGCCGACGCCTGGAGACCACTCCCTCCTTCGCGAGCATCTCCAGCAAGGACCGCATGTCCTGGTCGAGCTCGACGCCCTTGGCCGCCCGACACAGCGACGCCTGTTGCGGCGTTGTGTACGTCGAGAACTCCGGTATGGAGGTGGCTCGGATCAGCATGCCCTGCTCGTGCAGCTTCTTCAGCGACACTTTGACCCTGGTCCGGATGAAGGCCTCGCCGTCGGAACGGAGCGAGCCGAGCCGCTTCACGGCGATGAGTATGTTATCGAACTTCCTGCGCCCTCCCACCCTTTGCTTCTGGAAGACGTAGGCGAAAACCTCCGCCTTGCTCAGTATTCGTGGTATGAGGCGACCTTTCGCGAAGTAGGTCCCGATGCGGAAGTACCCCGATGCCTCGAGCACCTTGACTACGTTGGGCTCGATCTCCTCCGTCGGTTTTCCTAGCACCTCGCGCAATCGCACGATGTCCAGGCCGGTGAGCTTGGAGTATTCCATTACCTCATCCAGGGCCTGGAGCGCTCCAGGCAGCATGTTGGGATCGTCCAGGTCGAGCGAGCGGACGTCCACGCAGCCGCTCATGTTCCATTTCTCCAATGCGCCGACCAAGCGCCCGTTCGCGATGATGGGGAAGACCCAGGAATCCCCGAAGCGGGAGGCGATCTCCGCCCACATCGGCTGCACCTCCGGATCGTAAAGGGAGACGACCTTCACGCCCTCCTCCTCAGGCTTGAAGGCGCTGAGCTTCGGGAGCTCCTCGGGCATGAGGTACATCTCCTGCCCGATGTCGCCGACGGTGATGACCTCGACGTTCAGCTTGGAGAGCGCCGACCGGACCTGGTTCGGCTGGAAGCCAGTATAGGCAGTGATGGCGTAGAAGGGGATGGGGCCGTAGGCATTGACGAACCTCTTGACAATGGCCAGCTGCGCGTCGCCTTGGTACTCCGTCACCTCGTAAGGGAGGTAGATGTTCTCCCTGGCCCAGTCCTCCCCTTCCTCGTAGCGGCGCACCACGTAGGCGTTCCGATCCAGTCGGTCCAGGCTCTCCTTGACTTCCTCTTTGTCCAGGCCGAGCAGCGAGACCAGGCCGCGCATCGAGAGGCCGCCATGAGCGCCCAGCACGTCCAAGATCCTTTGGTCCAGGGACGTCAGCCCGGCGTTCCGATAGGCGGCAACGTACATGGGCGCGTCCTCGGCCAAGATATACCTTACCCGGCCGCGATAGAAACGGCCCATGAGCACCGTGCCGTCGGTGCGCATCCTTCCCCATCGGTCCATGTCGAACTGCTGGACGCGTCGGAACAAGTCTAGCTGTTGGCCCACCTCGCCGAAGTAGCGCAGACCATCCTCGATCGAAGCGAACGGCCCGTTGAGCTTTGAACGCCGATAGGTCTCGATGCTGCGGTTGTCGAACACCTCGCGGCCGGCACTGCGCAGGCGCAGATGGTCCAGCTTGAGCATGAATTGGGGATGCTCCGAAACCAGGAAGCGACCTTCGTCCAGCACCTCTTCGGCCACCAGGGCGGAGACGGCCTTTCGGACGTCTCCTTCTTCCTGGCCGAGGGCGAAAGCGATCTCCTCGACCGCGGCCGGGCCGAAGGCGGCGACGAAGCGGGCTATGGCCTTGTCCAGCGCCTTCTCTCGATCGATGAGAGGCAATTCCCTGCGGGCGTAGCGCCATTTTCCGCCCTTGTGCGAGCTCCGTCCGACCGCTTGGGCGGTCTCCAGCACGTGCAACGATCGGACGATCTTATCGGCATCGACCTGCAGCGTTTCCGAAAGCTCATTGGCCGTCCTGGGCCGGTCCAAGGTGGCCAGCACCTTCTGGTCCGCCTCCCCTAGCGTTTTCTCCCGCCTCAGGATGGTGCCGTACACCGGCAGGTCCTCGGCGGCGACGAAGTTGGCGTCGTCAGCGTAGACCGAAGCGATCCTTCCATCCTCCAGCAGTTCGGACGACCAATTGTCGACGACGGTCTTCTCCTGAGCGGAATAGGGGTAGATGCTCCGCCCCCTCTCCTTGAAGATGTGCAAAGGACCGGTGCGCCTCAGCAATTCGACGACGTCCTCCTTGCTCTCCGCCCGACCCCGCTTGCGCCGAAAGTAGGAGTCCACCGCCTCTTGCTCGAACTCGAATCGGTCTAGCTCGCCCTCCATCACCTTGGAGAGCACCTTCCGATGCAGCTGCTTCAGCAGCGAGGAGCGGTCCTCCATCAGCACGATGTCCGATATTCCTGCCAGCACCACATTGTGCGCGAATGGCGATGGCGTGGCGGAGAAATCGATGCTCGCCACGGCCACCTCTCCAGACTCGATCGAGCTCAGCACCGCCTTGGCGTGGCCGATGTCCATAACGTCCTCCAATATCTCGCGGTACGTCTCCTTGATCACCGGGAAGTTCTCCAGGTTGATCAGGTAGTCCAGCAGGTAGCCGGAACGGACCTGCTGCCTTCCCACCGAGACCTCGCGGCCCTTGTAGTTGCGCAATATCATGAACGACCTGGCAGCGGTGTGCCGGAAACGCTGCTTGAATATCTCCGAGTCCTTGACCGCCTTCCTCAGGATGACGTCCAGCTGCTCTGCCTTCAACAGCGCTTGGACGTCGCCCAGCTTTATCTTGCAGGGGATCGAGAGCATGAAGGCGTCGTCCACCACGGACACGGAGACGTTGCAGCCGTAGGCGGCAGTTACTTGGAACGCGTAAGCTCTGGACAGGGCATCGTTCACCCGTCGCCCGAACGGGAAGTGGAAGATGATGTTGTGATTACCAGTACGGTCGATGTAGCCCTCCATGGCCAGCGTCCGGTCGTTCGGGATCAGGTCCACCGCGGCCATCTGCTCTTTGAAGTAAGACAGTATGGAACGCGCCGACCCGTTGTCGATGTCGAAGTCCTTCTCCAACCATTCCGTCACCTTCTCCTCCGGCTCGTCCAGCTTGGCCGCCAGCTCCCTTCGGAAGTGGGCGATCTCCATGGAGAGGTCGAAGGAACGGGGCAGCATCTCGCCGGTCCAGGAGGGAACGGTCGGCTTGCGCCCGGAAGCGGACTTGGTGAAGATCCTCATCCCTTTGGTGCGAACGTACTCGTAGCTCTTGCCCCCAAGAACGAAAACGTCGCGGACGGCCAGACGCTCTACGAATTTTTCCGACAAATCGCCGACGAAGGCACCGCGCTCGTTCACCACCTTGTAGTTCGCTTCCTCCGGGATCGTCCCCAAGTTGAGGAAGTAAATCATGCGGCCGCCCTTCCTCTTGCCGAATCTGGCTTCGACCTCGTCGTACCAGATCTTGGAATAGACCCCTTCGAAGCCCTCCTTGCTGCCAAGGTAGCGGAGCACTTCCAGGAAGCTCTCCCGGGTAAGGTTCCGGTAGCAGTAGGAGCGCTTCACCACCTGGTAGGCCTCCTCCACCTCCCAGCGCTTCTCGATGCTCATTCCCACGATGCTCTGCGCCAGCACGTCCAGGCAGTTCTCGGGGATAGTTACCCGGTCAACGTTGGAGCGGTGCGCCGCGCGGCAGAGGACGGCGCATTCCACTAGGTCGTCCATATCGAAAACTATCATCCGGCCCTTGGCCGTCCTGCCTTGGGAGTGCCCGCTGCGCCCGATGCGCTGCATGCCCTTGGCGACCGATTTTGGAGAGCCGATCTGGCATACTAGGTCCACGAAGCCGATGTCTATGCCTAATTCCAGAGAGGTGGAGGAAACGACGCAGCGCAGCTGGCCGCTCTTCAGACGCTCCTCCACGTCCAGCCTGGTCTCCTTGGCCAGCGATCCGTGATGGGCCTCAATGCTCTCCAATCCTCGCTCCTTCAGCTTGTAGACCACGTTCTCCGTCCCGGAGCGGGTGTTCGTGAAAACGATCGTGGATTGGTGGGCGTCGATCAGCTCCTTGAGCATATCGTACATCTTGGCGTTGGTGATCTCGTAGGAGAGGGCGGTCATATCTTCCGCGGGGCAGAGCACCTTCAGGTCCAGGTTCTTCCTGGTCTTCACCTCGACGATGCTGACGTTTCGATCGGCGCCTTCCTCATGACCTACCAGGAACTGCGCCACCGCCTCGATGGGAGCGAGCGTCGCAGACAGGCCGATCCTGGTCAGCTTGTCCTGGCGGTATTGGGCCAAACGCTCCAACGTCAAGGAAAGGAAGACGCCACGCTTGGAGTCGCATATCTCGTGAATCTCGTCGACGATCACGTACTCGACCGACGAGAACTTCTCCCGGAACTTCGGGGCAGCCAATGCCAGGGCTAGTGATTCCGGGGTGGTAATCAGGATGTGAGGCGGATGCTTGAGCATCTTCTGCCTTTCGTATTGAGATGTATCTCCGGAACGCACGCCCACCCGAATCTTGGGCATGTTCGCATGCTCTTTATTGGCGAGCTCGGCGATCTCCCGTAGCGGCTCTTCCAGGTTGCGATTGATATCGTTGGCTAGCGCCTTCAATGGCGAGATGTAGACGCAATAGATCTTTTCCACCAGCTCGCCTGCCTTGGCATATTTGAAGAGCTCGTTGATGATGCTCAGGAAGGCGGTCATTGTCTTCCCTGAGCCGGTGGGGGAGGAGACTAACACGCTCTCCCGCCTGTGAATTATTGGAATGGCATAGGATTGCGGCTCGGTCAGGTCGTCGAATTTGCTATTGAACCATTCGCTGATGAGCGGCTCCATCAGCCCCATGACCTCTTTCTTGCTGCTCCGTTGAGCTATCCTTTCCATTCTCGCATGCCTCGATTTAAAGCACGTTTCATTGATTATCCCCCTATTACTACTTTACTGCCAGAGCCTCGAACGTGGCGTTCCGTGATATCGTCTGGCCATCGATTACCGACCGTGTGCCCCTTCGCTATCGCCTGCCCATTAGGCACGAGGGAAGCCCAGCCGCTACGAATCATTAAAAAGGAAGACGGCTTTTGTTCGGCGGAGAGCCCTTGAAGAATCTATTTGCCGTCGTCCTGTGCGCGCTGCTGCTTGGTTGCCTTATTCCAGCAATGCCATCGGCGTCTGCGGCAGATCCCTTCTTCATGACCGGTCAGGCTAAAGACGGGGGTGGATTGCCGCTTTCAGATGTCAATGTCAGCGCGAGCAATGTGACCACTGGCATCACCTTCTTTTCCAGCACCAACGACACTGGCGCGTATAACATTTCTCTTCCCAGCGGAGTGTACAACATATCGGCCAGCAGGGTCAATTACTCGAGCAACGTGACGTATCACGGTATCGTCGTCGGGCCCAATGATGCATCTGGCATCGACTTCACCTTGAGCGAGGTCCTAGGAAGGGTCTTCGGATTCATCACAGCGGGCAATGCCTCGGTTGGCGAGGTGATCATCACTCTCTCCAACACGGAAGGTAACTTCACCTCCCAATCCCAGCTGCCGTTCGGCCAGTATTCCGTGGAGGGCGTGGCACCGGGCGTCTATGTGGCCAAGGCGGAGAAGGCTGGCTACATGCCCGCCAATGCACCATACCCGGTGATCGTGACGCGCGGCGGCAGCGTCCAATTGAACTTCTCCATCGATGTGCAACCCGCGCGGGTCTATGGGACCGTGAAGGTCGGCAGCACACCTGAGAAGGACGTCACCATCCAATTGCTGCTCGATGGGGTCGTGAAAAGTCATGCTCAGACTGATTCCGCTGGCAACTATTCGTTCGCCAACCTGCTACCAGGGGAATACCAGCTCCACCTCTCCAAAGAAGGATTGGTGGAGAGCACCGTCCAGGTCTCATTGGCGCCCTTCGAAGATAAGCGAGTTGACCCGGTCATGTCCCGTTCCCCGGTCGAAGGCCTCAAGGGATTCATCGGCGACCTTGACCTGACGCATTCGCTGATGATCGTGGCCATGCTGGTAACGATCAGCATAATGGCCTTTGCGATCTTCGTCCGCATGCGCTCGATCAAGAAACCAGACATGCTGGCCCACGAGGAAGAGGAAGAAGTGGAACGGGAAGAGAAATTGAAGAAGAAATGATCTCAGAGCCCGATCAGCTTCCTTACGTTCGGTAGATTGCCGGCCACCACCTCATCGACCCTTTTGTAGAGATTGTTGCCATGGGCATCGATGGCGACGATGAGGGGGCCGAACCCCTTCACTTCCAACGCCCACATCGCCTCAGGCATCCCTAGGTCCAGCCATTCCACGCCCCTGACGTCGGTGATCCCCTGGGCTGCCAGGACTGCTGCCCCACCGGTGAACGCCAGGTAGACGCAACCGTGCTTCGCCATCGTCTCCACCGTCGGTTGGGACATACCTCCCTTGCCGATGATGGCGCGGACTCCGAAGCGCTCGATGAACTCCGGCTCACTCGAGTCCATCCTGCTGCTGGTCGTCGGTCCAGCGGCGATCACGCGCCATCTGCTGCCGTCCTTCTTCACGATCGGCCCGCAATGGTACAAGACGCCGCCCTTAAGATCGAAAGGCAGCCTCCTGCCCTCCTTGGCGTATTCCAGGGCGCGAGCGTGCATTTCGTCACGGCCGGAATAAATGATGCCGTCCAAGGTCACCTTGTCGCCGACCTTCAATGAACGGGCGTCATTCTCCGAAAGCGGTGTCTTCAGCTTCACCAGAACCCCTCCCTCGAATACTGCACGGTCCCGTCCTTGGCTATCCTGGCCGAGGCCCGTCTGGCCGCCCAGCATTGCAGGTTTATGGCAACCGGCAGGCTCGCGGTGTGCGTGTACGCCTCCTCCACACTGACCCCCAGGACCGTGGTCCTTCCCCCCAGCCCCATCGGCCCGATGCCGGTGAGGTTCAATGCTTGCTTGAGATCGTTTTCCAGCGCTGCCAATTGCTGGTCTCGATTACCTATGTGCAATGGGCGAAGCAGCGCCTTCTTGGCCAGGACCATCGCCTGGTCGGCGCTTCCCCCGATGCCTATTCCGACGATGGTAGGCGGACAGGGCTTGCCGCCAGCGCGAACGACCGTGTCGAGCACCAGCCTCTTGATCTCCCTCAGCCCCTGCGAGGGCATGAGCATGGCCAGGGCGCTCATGTTCTCCGATCCCGCGCCCTTGGGCATCACCGTCAGCTGTGTGAAGTCCTCGTCCGAGTACTCATAATGGATGATGGGAACGTGCTCCCCGACGTTGTCCCCGGGGTTATGGCGGGTTAGCGGATGCACCGCGTTAGGCCGCAACGGCACCTCGGAAGTGGCCCGATTGACGCCGCGACGGATACCCTCCTCCAGGTGCGGCAGGCATTTCCCGCTGACGAAGAAGATCGGCATTCCTGTGTCCTGGCACATCGGCAGGGAAAGCCGGTCCGCCGCCGCCACGTTCTCCAGGATGGTGCGGAGCTGGGTCCGCGCCACATCGCTGGTCTCCTCCCGCTCGGCATCACGAAGCGCTCCCAGAACATCGTCCGGAAGCGTGGTGACTGCGATGCGAAGAAGGTTGACAGTAACGTCCTCGATGAGCTTGGTCGACCGCAAAGATTTTCTCTCCGTTTGTGTCGCTGAGCGAAGTATCTCTCTTAGGGCTTAAGACCTTGTCAGCGAGCGATATCCCTTTTTATTAAAGCGACATATGCGCCTCATAATAGGTGCCGCGATGCAAGAACCAATCGTGCTTGAGAATCTGACCAAGGATTATGGCAACAGCTTCAAGGCCGTCGATGTACTCAATCTTAATGTCAAAAGGAACTCCTTCGTCGGCTTCCTCGGACCGAATGGCGCGGGCAAGACCACGACCATAAAGATGCTTACCAACCTGCTGACCATCACCTCCGGAAAAGCCTACCTGAACGGTGTGGACGTGAGCGCCGACCCGAAGAACGCGCTCTCCGACATCGGGGCGGTGGTGGAGACCCCCGAGTTCTACCCATTCCTGACGCCAGTGGAAACCTTCGAGTATCTGGGTTCGCTCCGGGGCATGTCCAAGGAGGAGGTGCGCAAACGGGGCAAGGAAGTGCTCGAGCTGGTGAAGATGACCGAGTGGTCCACCACACGCATCGGCAAATTCTCCAAAGGCATGAAACAAAGGATCGCGCTCGCACAGGCATTGATACATGAACCGAGCGTCATCATCCTGGACGAGCCGACCTCTGGCCTGGACCCACGAGGCATGGTGGAGGTGCGCGAGGTTCTGCTAGAGCTAAAGAAACGCGATTACACCGTCTTTATGTCATCCCATCAGCTCAACGAAGTGCAGGAAATATGCTCCGAGGTCGCCATGATCGACCATGGCCGCCTGCTCGCTTACGATTCCGTTACCTCTCTGATCTCGAAGATCGAGAGCAAGCGCCTGGAGGTGCGCATCGCGAACCAGGTAATCGGAGGCGCGATGGATAGCGTCCGGGGCTATGCTGGCGTGGAACTCTTGAACGTTCTAACACCGAGCACTTTCCAGTTGGACTTCAAGGGTGGCGAAGAGGAGCAGGCGCAACTGCTTCTGTTCCTGCAATCGCAGGGTCTCAAGATCGTCAGCTTCAAAGAATCGGGCTTGGCGCTCGAGAACCTTTACATGAACTTAATCAAGAGCTCGAGGTGACAAGAATGGCAACCAGTCTTAAGCGATCCCCGCCATCGGATATGAAGCAAGTGATGCTCGTCGCCCGTTACGATATCTATAAACACCTTAGGAGCAGGAGGCTCCTCGGCCTTCTCGTCATCGAGACGTTATTATTGGTCCTCATACTGGCCTTGCCCCCATTGCTGGGGCATCAGTACAACAAGGACCCAGACGGGTACATGTCCAGCTTCGCAAGCGCCAATACCATCAATCTGCTCATCATCATCGGGGCGACGCTGTTCGCCGGCGATGCGATAGTCAGCGAATACCAGAACCGCACTGGCTATCTGATATTCCCAAATCCAGTGAAGAAGTCGGTCCTGTTCGCAGGCAAGCTCCTTGCCAGCGTCATCATCATTGATGGTGCCGTACTGATCTGGTATGGGGTGGGAATGCTCTCCGGAGTAGCGATAACCGGCAGCGTGACGATCCTGGCCGTTTATTCGCTGCTGTTAGCGCTCCTCTATTCTATAGCCTGCATAGGAGTGGGGTTTTTCCTCAGCGCATTGATGAAGGGGTCCACTGGCGCATTGGTCTTCACCTTCGCGCTGCTGTTCCTAATCCTTCCGATAGTCGATTTCACCGTGGGAGCGATCGGGGGAGTGAAGCCGGAAATATCGCTGGCGTTCGCTGGTGGAACGGTCGGCGACGTCATGCAGACGCCCTATCCTGTCGATAGCAATCACACGCAGCATATTGGCGGTCAGAATCTGACATTATACTCCTGGATTCCGAACGTGACCACTTCGATCATAGTCATGCTTGGTTATAGTGCGGCATTGGGCGCTCTTACGCTGGTGCTCTTCAAACGAAGAGAGATGGTCGGTTAGGCATGCGCATCGAACTCCTGATCGTGGGCGACGAGCTGCTGACCGGCCAGACCGACCCCTATCCGACCGAGATGATCCGTCTGGTCCGGGGCAAGGGGGCCTACATCAGTCGCATGGCCGTGATCGGGGACGACCTGGAAGCGATCGTTGATGAGCTGGAAGCGTCCAAACGCAACAATGCGTCTTTGATCATCGTGACCGGCGGTCTCGGGCCGACGCTGGACGACCTGACAAGGCACGCCTTGGCCCGTTATCTCGGAGAAGAGCTCGTCCTTGACCAGGAGGCGCTGGGATGGATGAAGGAAGCCTTTGCCAAGCGCCATGGAAAGGAAATCGAGCCCAGGAAAGAGGCGCTGCTCATGGCCATGGTGCCCCGTACCAGCAGACCGTTGCGCAACCCGAACGGCATCGCCTGCGGGATATTGGCGAGCAAGGACGGCATGACCATCGCCTGCCTCCCGGGATTCCCGAAGGAGATGCTGGCGATGTTCCGCGAGCACCTCCTCCCCCTGGTCGAGTCGGAAGGAGTGTTTGAGAGGGAGGTCTGGGTGAGGCACGGCGAATCGGAGATGGAGCATCTGTTCCAGATCATCGTGAAGGAGTTCAAGGTCCACCTGTCCTCCCTGCCTAAGAAGGACTGGAGGGAGCGGGGGAACCTGGTGCTGATAAAAGGCGACGAGGAGGAGGTGGACCGCGCGGCCGAGCGATTCGCCGAGCTCCTCCAGTCCGAGTTCCCGGCCGACGATCAACCGGGCAGGAGATAGGTCTCCTCTTCGTGGATGACGACCTTCACGGACTCGCCCTCGTGCTTGAACCCCGACGGCTTGCGCACCTCGATGGTGTTGAAGCCGATCGGATGCATGATCTGCAATTCCTTGGCCGTCTCTGTCAAAACGACCGCGTCCAGGATGTCCTCCTTGTGCGCCAGCACCCTGACCTCGTACAATTCGGCGTTGGGCATGTTGATCGGCTCGTGGGTCTTCAGGTTCAGCAGCTTTGTGGTGTTGGAGGCGATGGAGATCACCAGGTGCGGCTTTCCTTTGAACGAGACAACCTCGCCCCTCAGATAAGAGGGCAGCCGGACCAGGTACGTGACACGATAGACGTCCTTGCCGTCTTTTTGCGTAACCAGGGTGGACGATTCCTTGACCTCGCCCCCGAAGCGGTCGCCCAGCTCCTTGGATATCGACTTTGCCAGGGAGATCGATGAGAGATAAGCATCGAAGCCGCCGGGGACCTCCTCCAGCTTAGAGATGAACATTTCACGGTTATCTTCCTGCGCTTCGTCCACTCGCTTCTTCAGCGCAGTGTAGATGCGCTCCTTCTGCCCCTCGGAGAGCTTCCGCTCCCTGCCGCGGATCTGGATTATGCTCTCGTAGTAGTTGCCGATGATCTTGGAGCAGCGGGGGCAGACGGTGTTCTTCAGCCGAACGATAGTATGCATTTCCTCGGTCAGCTTGAGGTCGCTGTGCTCCATATCCGCGCTCATGCGGACGTGGAAGTTGCGAGGGTCGGCCTCGACGACATCGATCCGCACCCGGGCCAGCTCGGCGCCCCGCCTCACCACGATGGCATCGGTGGCAACCTCGCGGATCGCCTCATCCTGGCTTATCCTCTTCCAGCGGGTCTTGATCTGGTACTCCCTGCAATGGTAGCAGGTGAACAGGTCGACGTGATCGCTGATGCTCGTGAAACGAACGTTCTCCAGGAAACACTCGACGCACAGGCTCTCATAGGTGGGGCCCTCGCGTCCGCAACGCACGCAGAACATATTACATCTTCACCAACTGGACATGAGGCACGCCATCGATCGTGATTACACAATCATCACTAATCAAGTTATGCTCGGTGGCGGCGGCGACGGTCTTTTTGCCGACCAGGTTGGCGACGGTGCAGAACGACAGCCGGTTCAGGAGCATCTCCTCGTCCCCGTCCTCGCCCTCGAAGAAGGAGGTCACCTCCAGCCGCATACTGCCTTCTCTGAACGTCTTGCCTAGCAGTTCCTTGTCGCAGGCCGCGACCAGGGTATCCGAGCCCCTTCGGTATATTCTGACCGAGATCATTCGTTCCCCTCCGAGGCCAGCTTGTAGAACCCGCCCTGCGGCGAATACACCTCCCCGTTATCGGCCAGGCGCTTCAGCAGCGTTCGAACTCGCTCTTCAGGGATGTTCTCATCCTTCGCCAGCATGATGAGCTGCTCGATGCCGATGCCGCTCTTCTCGGCGTTGTTGCGGATCAGGTCGCGGATAACAAGTATCTGCTCGCGCTGCGACTTGGAGGTGCCGGTGGCGATGATGTCAATGTCCAGCCCGCCGCCCTCTCCGGCGATCTTGCGCAAGTAGTATTCGACGATGCCGACCGCCCGCTTGGCGTCGTCCAAGGTGACCACCTTGCTCAGCCGGGCTCGGGCGCTCGCCTCCGAGAGACGGACGTACGCTTCCAGCTGTCGCGCCGTGATGGGAACGGACTTCCCCTCGCCCTCGCCCTGCTTGCGTATCATGAGATAGTTGTCGGTGATGAGCCTCATGGCGTCGTCGCTGAGGATAGGCGAGAAGCGCTTCGAATAGGCGATGTACTTCCTGAAGAACTCCTTGGAGTAGGTCGGTTTCAGTCCTTCGGTCTCTTCCAGCATCCGCTTGATGTCGTCGGAGTATTCCACCATCCGGTCCTCGTTCTCGAATATCTCGCCGCGCCGGTGAGCACTCAGGATGTGCTTAGTGATCCTGGCGTCCTTCTCCGCCTCGGGCTTGTCGGTCATGGCGAAGATCATGTCGAAACGGGACATGAGAGCCGGGGGAAGGTCTATCTGGTCTGCTATGAATTGCGATTCCTCGAACCGGCCGTATTTGGGATTGGCGGCGCCAAGGATCGAGCAGCGGCATTGCAGTCTTGCAGTGATGCCAGCTTTTGCCACACTCACCGATTGACTTTCCATGGCCTCGTGCATTGAGCTCCGGTCCTGG
>Ga0209777_10006183_pt1 | contig 13547 bp, 10 predicted proteins | sample FrelakmetHBP12HB_FD_187147 | JGI IMG/M metagenome (GOLD analysis project Ga0209777, IMG submission 187147) | Freshwater lake sediment microbial communities from the University of Notre Dame, USA, for methane emissions studies -HBP12 HB (SPAdes)... | ecosystem: Environmental > Aquatic >...
CATAGCTTCTCACCAAGGCAGTTTAGTGAATTCTATCTGTGCGACACCGTTTAAACTGATAGCGTCGTTTCCTGTTATTATCGGTTCAATTTGTTGCGTACCGAAGGTTTGCTGTATTTCAGCACGATTGCTGGTGGATTGGAATCAGTTGACGAGCGCCGTCATAAAGATAAGCGAAATGCTCAGCGCCGCGACGGTCACCACCGGAGCGAAGACGATACCGATAATACTTTTGAGGCTGAGGTACTCATCAAGCTTACCAAGCTTGATAAAGTTTTTGAAGCTTTCTTTGATGACGATAAACGGCGAGGCGACGATATACAGCCGGAGGATCCCTATTCTGGCAATCAATACCAATGCCAAAGCAATCAATGGGAAAAAGAGCGCGATAGCGACTCACGCCTTGATAAGAAAGACACCGGAGGTTTCTCATATTGTGGTGATGTTGGAATCCGTAAGTTGTGCAAAATTCAAGAGTGAAGAATATATCGTCACAAGCGGTCCGACGAATCACTTGGATTTTTTTATCAGATCTGAAGTGGTCATAGCAAGGACATTTCCGGACTCAAACCATGTCGTTCATCACGCAATACCAATTGTTTTTGCTGTTCTTTCGTTTGTCGCATTATATGAAGAAATAAAATTAAATCCGCTACCTATATACCATTGGAAACTGTCTTTAGAGTCTGTAGATACTATTCCATTTTTGTACGTAGTCAATGCAGCAGTATTGCAAGTAAAATTATTTAAACCAGAAGAAGGTCAGTTTATTCTGACAAAAAAATTACATCATTCCAAAAATGTCCAATCAGGATTCATATTTTCACCTATAACTCGATTCAACATTGCTTGGTAACTAACATCATCATTTTGCATAGCCGTCATGGGTAATTCATGGAAGAGAACTATTTGATTTCAGAAAAGGACACAAGCGTTCATATTATCATTATTTTTTCAAAAAACATCACTGTTTAAATATTTAGGATCGCCATATTGTCTTCCTACTACATATCAGCTTTCTATCCTACAAGGAGAGAGTTCTACTTTTTTTGTGGTGTTTCCATCTTGGTAGTTGGTAGAATACCAGACTTTGAAGTTTTCTCATTGAGTACTGAGTACGTCAAATTTGTTGAGATCTATGGAACTATTTACGGATAATATCTTCTTATTGCCGATAGTGGTGTTTTTGAGCACGCTGAGCGGAAGTCATCCTACGGCATAGGTCGCTATGGTAGAAACATCTACGAGCGCTGCTAAGAGAAACCAGCTTGCCTGGATAAGTATTCCCGCTATCAAGGTTATTTTGATGATACCCAGAGGCGATTTTTCGTCTTTGAGAGATCATTCTCAGCTATTGGTCAGGATGCTTTTGATGATGGCAAAGAGCACCATAAATCACAGGGTGAAGTTGGCAAAGTTTTTCATCATGTTCCGGAATTTCCATAGTGGAGCGTCGAGATGAAACACTGAAGCGTAAACGAGCGTGTTGTCCAACGCAAGTCCTGCTACGACCAAGAGCGGCCGGAGAAGGAGATAGATGAGTTTGAGCACCATATCCATGATTTGCCAAAGACCTATTGTGCTTAGTGAATTTGTGCTTGGATTTAAATTATTATTTTGTACTCCCTGGTCATCCGCGGCATGTGTCGCTTCACCTACGCCTACATATCAATTCAAAAAAATTCATGAACATCACATGATGAGGACTACTCAGAGTATTTTTTTTACAATGCTGGACTTGAATATTCTCATACTTGGTTGCTAAATGATTAAATGGTTACAAGTTTCAGGTTTCAAGTTGCAGGTTGTTTTTTTTCCTGTTCCCTGTCACTTGCTCCTTGCGCCTTAGTTCTTATAGAAAATTATATCCCCAAATGCCCAAAACACCAAATAAACAGACAGTTTCTTCCCTAGTTACCTTGCAAATTTACCAAAATTATGTATAAGATGTGTCCAAAACTAGAAAAGTATCTTTATTTTGATAAATATGTATGTTATTCCTCAATATATCCAGTGACTACGTTCATCTGCTTGATGATCAGAGTGAACATTTCCTCGAACGTAACGGGATAGAAAATACGCTTTGACCTGTACTTTTGGAATATACGCAAAGTCATCCCGTAGAAAGTATTTTTCTGCTCAACGGACCCGGGTGATTCACCAATCTCAGGGTAGGGACGTTGACGCTCAATATCTTGAACACATTATTGGAACACGATACCTGAACCTTCATTCCTTTGGCTTCCATCACCAAAATCGACCTCTATAGCTACGCCTACCAGCAAGGACGGCTGCCAAGATACGGAATTCTCTATATCGGCCAGAAACACAATGTCCGGCGGTATGATTTTCAGGAACACACGCATAAACAAATCACCCTAGAAGAAATTAATTATTCTGATGATACATTCCTCGATTTCGTCCACGACACCTATCGGCCGACTACGGACGCGATGATTTCCTTTTCGATGGATGACAACACCTTGTATCTTCGTTACCAAAGTGAAACTCATAAAATAAAAATCAGAGAACTCTATATCCCACTGACCATGACCGTACAGCCGGAATATTTCATCCAGCCGACTATGAACTAGTGACCATAAACAACATCCTCTTCGTTTCTCCTCCTGTCAGAGGAGACTAAAGTTTACACTCCTCTCTGATAGGAGAGGTGGAGTGAGGTTGCTCGCTAAAAATCGGAAGAGGAGGTTGTTAAAAAAAGATAAAAAATATTTATCATTTCACTTATAAAGTCATGCAGACAAACTTCCGCAAACAAAAAAGCATCCTCGGAATCGATCGAGGGACAAAATATATCGGTTTGGCATACGCGCTTCCCGGTAGCGATGTGGTTTTCCCTATCGGCTACATCCTAAATGATAAAATGATGTACTTCAACATCGCCGGCATCATAGAAAAGCACAATGTCGGAAGAATCATGCTCGGGCGACCGGCGAAACAGAAAGATATCCAGGAAAAAATCCAAAAGTTTATGAAAAGCCTCAACTATATCATAGAGAATAGGGAAATAGAGATCCAGCTTGTGGAGGAGGATTACACGAGTGTCCAATCAGGCGAGATAGTCTCCAACTTCAAAAAAAATGCCGCTACCGATACGGTGAGCGCGATGCTCATTTTAGAAAGATGATTGAAAGATAAGAAATCCGAATAATTATTTAATCTACTTGCAGTAACTCTATTTCATTACTTCACTTGTTTGGAGTGATATTTTTAAAAATTTACAGATATAAATATAACTTAAGATATACTTGACAAATAGATGTAAATAGTTATAAAATAATCACAAATTTTACATCTATATTTTCTTACCCATGAAAAAAGATTTGAAATGAATGGAGTTGAAAGATTTGGAAACTTGCTATAAAAATAGCCAAAGAGCTATTTTGAAAATACAAGCGGCTTTGCTTAGATCCGTATCGTCTTCTCTCAAAAATATTCTCATACAGCCATCCATAGAAGAAGGATCGGATTTTCTTAATAAGATAACAGATCATACTTCACAGATATCGGTAAATCTCAAACAATCGAAACTTGCAGGAGAATTGCAAAGAAATAACAAGGAATTGATCGGATTGAAAAACGAGCTGAAAGCAAGGAGAAAAGCGTTATTTGATACACTTGATATAGAAAAAATCGATTTGCTGTCTCTTTCTGATATAAAAAGTTTTTTAGAAAAACAATCATGAGAAAGATCAAGAGAGAATCATAGTAATGTCGATTATAAGCTGAATATTAAGGATATTAAGAATGATACTCCAATAATAAATCTTGATTATTTAGATTTTAGGTGTGTGAATTGCTTAATACCAGTAGATATTAAGACATATTGAGATCTTGTAAAATTTTGGAAGGAAAAATGACCAAAACAGTTATTAATGCTTAGAAATTTTGGACAAAAAAGTTTTAAGCAAGTAGAAAATTTATTAAGAGAGCATTGAGATATCAAGTAATTTCTTAATAATTTCTCGCAAAGACTTTTAATCCACCTGTAATAACTCAATCTCATCACTTCATTTGTTTGGAGTGATGTTTTTTTGAAGAAAAAATCTGCTGTAATTCTGTCATTGCTCCTGATTGATAGGGAGCTGGAAAAGGAAGAGAATATGCTGTTTTCTGAGGTAGTGAAGCAGTTTTTTTGATTCTTCGTCCATGGCGAGGAAGTCAGAAAAAATTACGATTGCCCTTCTTTGTTTATCTTCCACGGCTTTGTTCAAAAAATCATTCAATGATGATTCATAAACTTTTTTCGTCTTTTTTACTTTCGCTAAAATTTCATGTAAATTATTTCTTGTCTCATCTACATTTTTCTTAGTAGATTTCTCTACCAATTTCGTCGTTCAAAAAAGTTTCGATTCCGGGTAGAAAAATCTGATGTTGATCTGCTGGTGCTGACAGTAGGAAACGATATCTTCCGCATACGCGCGAACCTGCTCCTCATTTGCTATCTTGCCACCTCTCCGATTGTAGTTGATGTCGAAAAACATATCCAATCCGAGCGATTTTTCCTGCTGGAAAATATTCGTGTAGAGTTCCTGATATTTCGCCGAAAGTTTCCGATTGATTTGTGACGCGCTATCGCCTGCGGAATATTTTCTCATATCGACTTTTTCGCTGCCGGCTCATTTCATGATATGCTGAAAAACACCAAATCGCTTCCCGACGATGGGTCTGGTGAGTTTGATGCTAAACTTTTTTTTCATGAAAGATATTTATATGCCTAAATTTTTTTTGAGCTCCTCTTTATCGCTTCGCGGTCTTCTGCCGAAATTCGTCAGTTGCACAGTCTCATGCCCTTTTCCTGCGAACATAACGATATCGCCTTCTCTCGCTATTTCGCACGCAAACTTGATCGCCAATGTCCTTTCAGGAATAGTGAAAAGATTTTTTCCTTGTTGTTTGTTTTTTACGTTCATCGTGAGTTGTTCGAGAATTTCCAATCTGTTTTCGGTATCAGGATCATCGTCCGTTGCAATCAGAATATCGCTGTATTGGTCTGCTATTTCTCCCATGATAGGTCTCTTGGTCTTATCTCTATTACCCGGTGCTCCAAAGAGCGTAATCAACCTGCCAGCTCATTTGATTTTATTCAGATAGTCCAATGTCTTTTCCAGTGAGTCCGGTGAATGTGCAAAGTCCACGAAATAGAATATTCATTTGTTTTCGATATGTTCCATCCTTCCTGCGACCGTTTCAAAGGATGCTATAGTTTGGATGACTTGTTCGATATTCACGCCGATCTGCACCACCACACTGATCGCTGCCAAGATATTATAAACATTGAATTCACCGACCAGCTTCGTTTTCACGTCATAAGATTTTCACAGATAGGTGAAAGAAAACGTAGTTCCCGCAGGCGATATTTTGACATTATCCGCTTTGAGGCTTGATGATGCGATGATGCTATAATTCAATTTCTTATCGAACGGCATCTCTTCAAATCGTTCCCTTCCTACTTTATCATCAGCAGGAAATGCTGCGTATTTATTTTGCTTCTTATTCGTCAATACATATCTGAATAATTTCTCTTTCGCCTTCGCATAGCGTTCAAACGTTCCATGGAAATCCAAGTGATCATGCGTGATATTCGTCAATACGGCAAAATCGAATTCTATTCCCTCGAACCTATATTGATTCAATCCGTGCGATGATGCTTCGAGGACAGCTATCTTGCATCCGGAATCTTTTGCTGTCGCTAAAATCGATTGCAGATCAAAGACATCGAGCGACGTCATCTTTTTCTTATTTTCCAGTTCCTGGTTACCGATTTTGATGTTCGCTGTGCTGACCATGACGGTCTTTGCAACCTGATCATTCAGTATCTTGTGGATCAGATTTACGACAGTAGTTTTTCCATTCGTTCATGTCACTCCGATGACGAAAAAATTCCTTGATGGATATCAATAAAGAGCATTGGCGATTTTTCCATTAAGTTTTTTCCGCAACTGATAGATGACACTATCTTTCAACAAGAAATACAGTTTGTCGTAGAAAGTGATTTTTTTGATCAATGACTTAAGCATGTATGCGTAAAAAAGTTTAAAATATGTAATTATTTTTCAATAATCGTCATCCTATGATCGCTGCAGTCTCGGTTCTCAATACGGTTTCTCCAAGTCCATACGTATCGCAGGGTATTCATTCAAAGTATTGATAATCTCTGTCGGTGAGTCATCCTTCCGGTCCGATCAATCAAAATTTATGGTTACAAGTTGCAGGTTGCAGGTCTCAATTTTTTGCTCCCTGCTCCTTGCAACCTGCTCCTGTTTTGTCGAAGACAACGAGAGGATTCGTTCCTATTATTTTTTTCGGTGTTGTTGTAAAGATCAATTCAGGTACTGTTCGTCCTCGTGATTGCTCCACTGCTTCTTTGATGATCTTATGAAGTCTTTCCTCTTTTTTGCTATTCCGTTCTTTGATGACTGATCTTTCTGATGGCCGAAATATTATCTGATCCAGACAGCATTCGGTCAATTTTTGGACGATCAATTCTACTTTATCCCGCTTATTCGGCATAGCGATGATCATGCTCCTTTTTTCCTTAGGGATATCATACTGTTGTTCAGATATAATCGTTCATTCAAGCGTAGTATTGTCCCGAACTTCTATACGGACTTCATATCTTATTTTTTTGCTTTCATTCTGGGGACTTTGGATCCAGATGATGTCGCCTGTGTTTGCTCTGAGGACTTTTCTGAGTTGAGACAAAAGATCGGTATCAGTGATCACGACAAGTTCATCTTTTTTTTTGTACTCAGTCACAAAAAGTTGCATACGCTACTATATATAAGGAAACAAATATCATTTTTTTAGCATTTTGGCATGCTAATGCAAGAAAAGATATATCCGAAAATCCGTTTTTTGCATTTGAATTTTACTGATTTTTCAATACATACATAGTGATTTACTTCGTATATCATGTTTTTGATGATACAGTTTGTAATCACCGGTTTCAAAAACTTTTTTGCCCATGGGTTCCATATGTACCCGATTTTTATCGTTGTCATCGTGGGATGTATCATCCAAATAATCAAGGTAATCATAGATTTGATCAGATATAAGCGTTTTTATATGGGTCATATCTTCGCTTCAGGAGGATTTCCATCCTTCCATAGCGGATTAGCAAGCAGCGTGACGATGTTGGTACGGTTGGAATATGGTTTCGGCAGCGTATTCTTCGCGGTAGCATTCGCATTCAGTGTGCTCTTCGCCTATGATGCCATGAACCTCAGATACGAAACCGGGCAGCATGCACATTATATCAACGATCTGAGATTGGAGTTGGGAACTATTCTCCAGAAGAAAGAGAAATGATTGCTCAAAGAAAGAATCTGACATACACCATTGGAAGTAGTGGGTTGAATTATTTTTTGATCGCTACTTACGTATGTGTTTTACTATATCTATTTCTTAGCTAAGTAGATTCATTGCCTTATTATACCAATATGATAAAATTTGTGGTTCCTAGACCAGTCAAAAAAATAAAAAGACATTATACCCCTATCGATTCAGACAAGAAAAAGATTAAAGTCTGAGTTCGTTTTTTTTCTATAAAAGCAATCCGGATCATCTTCATCGTATTTGCGCTTATTTACTGATGATTCCTCTTGCTCAAAAACACTCTTTTCGCACACCAATATGTCATCAAGAGAGTGCTCTATGATTCCTGAGATATTTCTTGGTACGATGATCCGTATCTCTATAAACGTATCAATACCCGGATCAAAGGAGAAAATTATTATGTCGTCAAAATGTACAAATCCAGAGTATTGAACGACATTCAATCCACATATCCCATCATCACTGATATAGGTGTCGACTATCGTTCCTCAAATACGGTCTTTGTAAAATTGATGTTCAAGCCGTTCGATATGATTATCAGGAATCAGGACGTCAGATTCGGACTTATCGGCAGTACGTTATTGCAGGTCTATTCGTGAAACAAAATAGCCAACGGCATAAAAATCCTCGACTTGCCGGAATATCTGAGCGGAATGAATACGCTTTCCGGACTCTTTTACAGACAGCAGGCGACCGGATTGGTGCAACAGACAGAGCTTATCTATCAAGGATTCCCTGGACTTGATCACGTAGAATATCTACCATGAGGAGAAAGATCAATCGTGTATTTAGACGGAAAAAAATTCTATATCAATAATCTTGGAGACATTTCCAATCAGATCAGAAATTACCAGTTACTCAAAAAATATTACAAAGACTATGCACAGCTCAGTGAAATCGACCTCGGAAGCTTGGAAAAAAACAAAGTGATTGTTAGGAAATTTTAATTTTTACTTACCTGCATGAACGAAGAATTTATGAGAGAGGCGATAAAATTATCGCTAGAAAATATACAGAAAAATGCGTGATGACCATTCGGCGCAGTGATCGTCAAAGACGGAAAGATCATTTGAAGAGGACGGAATCAAGTGACCTCTAGTAATGATCCGACAGCTCATGGAGAGATAATCGCTATCCGCGATGCGTGCAAAAATTTGTGAACATTCGATCTCAACGGCTGTGAAATCTACACTTCATGCGAACCATGTCCGATGTGCTACGGAGCGATTTCGCGAGCAAGGATCAAAAAAATCTACTACGCGAATACCGAACGTGATGCAGCAAATATCGGATTCGACGATAGCGCATTCCATGAAGATATCAAAAAAGAATTTACTCAGAGATCGATTCCCGTCGAACAAATGCTTCATGATGAAGCGTTGGCAGTGTTCAAGGCATGGACAGAAAAACAAGATAAAATACAGTACTAATTTACTTATTTACGACTTTCGACTATGACAAAAAAAGACTTTCCCATATTTGCAAACAATCCATGATTGGTGTTTTTGGACAACGCTGCATCGACGCAGAAACCTCAATACGTCATCGACGGCGTCTCCCAGTTCGTGGCTTCATCATACGCGAATATCCACAGAGGATTATATCCGCTTTCCGAAAGATCCGAAGAAGCATATCATCATTCCAAAGAACTCGTAGGTGAATTACTCAACTGCAAAGCGAGCGAAATCATCTACAGCTACAATTCAACCTATTGAATCAATCTGATCGCTCAATCGCTCGTCGTTTCTGACATTCTGAAAGCTTGAGATACGGTTCTGCTCTGAATCCGGGAGCATCATGCGAACATCCTTCCCCGGCAAATTTTGGCGGAAAGAAAATGATTCACGATAGAATTTTTCAACATCGACGACCAATACGAGATCGATCGGAAAGATTTCGATCAGAAATATAGTGATAAAGTGAAAGTGGTTTCCGTCGCTCACGTTTCCAATGTCACCGGAAAAATCTATGACGTCAAAAAAATACAATCGAAACTTCGCGACGATACGTTCTTCCTCGTGGACGCTTCGCAGTCTGTGCCGAATTTCCCAGTAGATGTGCAGGATATTGGCTGTGACTGCTTGGTGTTCACCGGACATAAGATGTTAGCGTATACAGGAATCGGAATCATTTATCTGAAGAAAGAACGGATCAAAAAATTAGTTCCGATAATCCGTTGATGATGAACCATCGAAGACGTGGATATCACATGACATACGTTAGCGAACAATTCCGATAAATTCGAGGCCGGAACGCCGAATATCATCGGAGCAGTTAGCCTTTCAAAAGCATTGGAATACATCAAATCGATCTGAGGCATGAAAAAGGTCTGGGAACACGAACAGAAACTTGTAAAATTGTGCTTGGACGGATTTGCAAAGTTCAACAACAATGTGGAGATTCTCTGACCTACGACAACGGACAGGGTAGCGGTATTCTCTTTCGTAATGACCAACAATACGAATTTCAACAATATCGGCGAACTTTTTGCCGAGCAGAATATCGCAATCCGCTGTGGTGGTCACTGCGCTTATCCGCTCCACAAACGCTTCAAAAAAGCATGAACGTGTAGGATGAGCGCGTATATCTACAATGACGAGACCGATATCGCGAAATTCTTTGAGATTCTAGCCAAAATAGCCTAGTTAAATATACTTATCACATAGGAATTTTGAACAATTCCTATTCCGCTTCGCGGGATAAAAACGACATAAAAAATCTTTTAGGGATTTTTTCGTCTTATTTTATAAAATATGTCAAGTCTTCCTGGCGTTTAGGAAGGCTTTTTTTTGTAAAAAAAACCGTTTCCGACTATAATATTTATGTATTTTATGACCTTTAGATTTTAGACCAAATACTATGACCGATCAAAACAAAAGTGTTGAGACACTTCAGATGGATGTAGATCAAGTTACTGCAGATTTGGCTGAAGCCAAAAAATTGACTGATGAAGCGCTCAAAAAAGCTAAAGCTGAAGAAGCAACAGTTAAAGCTGAAACCACTGAAAATCAAGTAAAAACTGCTAAAGAAGAAGCTAATAAAAAGCTTGAAGCGCTTAAAGGGAAGATTGATGCTACTTCCAAAATAGAGATCACTAAGCTTGAAGCAGAAATCGAGAAATATGAAGCGATGCTGGTGACATTAGACTCGTCAAAAACAGAGCTTACAATACTTAAATCTGGCGTCACTACATTACCTATAATTACCACTCCGGAAACTAAAAATGAGGAACCGGAAGAGAAAAAAAATCGGTTCAAGAGACAGCGGGATGGTTTTTCTGATTCTACAGAAGAACATCACATACTAAAAAATACTGCTCGTATAGCTTGAGGAATCGGTGTCGGTGTGTTGGTGTATAAATGAATACAACGGCTTTTTGGTGGAAGTAAAAATAAAGAAGAAAATAAAGAAGGTGAAAAAACGGAAGAACCAGGATTCTGGAAAACAAGATTCGGCAAATTTCTTAAATGGACAGGTATAGGAACATGAGCGTATTATGTTGTTCATGGACTTGGTACAGGGAGATGGAATATCAAAGATTTCTTCGATTGGAGTAAAAAAAATGAATTAAATCCAGAGGACATTGCAGATCGATACAAGAATGAGGTTAAAGAAGAATTAAAACCCAAGTATGAACAATTTGGCACCATGGTAGATGAATATCACAAAGGAATACAATCTGGCGATTCTCTATGAGTAATGGAAAATAAAGAAGGTAAAGAAATTACAATACCTAAATGATGTATACCTGCTGCACTTGATAAAGCATATGACAATATATGATCCATGTTGAATACATCTAATTATATTAATGAACAATGGGCAGACACATGATTAGCACTTCGAGATCGGATAAAATGAGTATGAAAGGAAGTTGCTGGTATGCTATTAAAACCATTTATCTGAGCTATAAACGGGTTGAAAAAAACAATGTTTGGCAGTGATGGAAAACCAAATGAGGAGTTTGATGCACGGGCCAAAAATAAAGATTTGGATAGAGACCAACAAATAGGTAATCTTATGCAGAAATACGCTATGGTGACAACGTATCTTGGAACAAAGAAAGATCAGTTGGAAAGGGAATATGCTAAAAAATATCTTATATCTACAGGAAATTCAAGTCCAACCGAAGAACAGATAACTGATGCACTTGATGATGATAAAGCGGAAGAATATGTAAAAGCAAAGATGGAAACAGAATTCAACAGCAAAAAAATAGTAGCGCTAAAAGATGAAGATTCTGTCCTTCCTGTACTACAGGACAATAAAATATATAATGCAGAACCATCAGAAGGCGATAAGAAAATAGCATCAGAAGTTGAGGAAAGGAAAAAAGAAATACTAAAAGATCCTTCACTTTTAGAAAAATGTAAGGCTTCTCCAAATATAAACCAAGACAATGTCCTGAAAGCAGAACTATTAGCAACCACGGAAAGATTTAAAGAACATCTGGATAAGTGAATAATCCAGAGGAATATGTTTGAGAGTATGGCTAATTGTTTCGGAATATTAAATCTGGATGAATTATGGAATGGTAAAAATGCTGATATTGAAAATATGATAGAAGAATTATGATTTAATGATGAAGTAGCAACATTTAAACAGGAGACTATCGATTTCAAAATAAAATTGGTGGATGGTACGGCAACAAGCAAGGATATAGAAGCTTTTGAAAAGACCATGAATGCTTATTTTGACAAGGAAAAACAGGTACTCATTAAAGCTGAAAAGAAGAACCAAAGCGAATGAGGATTCCTTAATAATCTCTGGTATTGGAGCAAAGAAAGAGGGTGTAAATTGATACATACCCCAGGATGAAGGCGAATTATTGCTGGTTGAGCTGTATTTTGAGCTCTTTACGTGAAACTAAAATGATTTAGAAACAAAGTGAATGTACCAACCAGCTGGATCAAAAGAGGAATATGAAGACAAACTAGGATACCAAAACTCTGAGGGATGAATTTCCATCGGAAATTGTGAACATATGGAAAAAATCCGAATAATTTGAATCGTCTGCTAGATGATTTCAAGGCATGAAAAATAGATAAGGATATCGCAGAAGGAATATTTGTTAGAAGAATTGGAAATAAGGATCGGAACTGCGGTGATAAAACTTTTGCAGATATGATGGGATCTAAATTTGGTATGATTGATGAAGAAGGGAAAAAACAGCTTGGATCAATACTTAACTATACTCAGAATAGAAATATAAGGAAGTTACTCCAAACCGGTAAGTACGTAGAGTTGGCTAAACAATTAGGTGAATATAAGGACAAACTACTTAAGCTTTCTGGAGAGAAGAAAATATTGTTTGAAAATATGTTTGCCAAATGAAATTTTAAGAGTATCGATGACATAAATAATATAGTCAAAAACATCGATAGTGTGGATGATAAGTTATTATCTGATCTATCTCCAAACCAAATCAGAAAATTGGCCGAGAATATTGGTAAAGATTTTTCAAAATTCAAAACCGCTGAGGAAATCAATGCCGCTATAAACGAAGCGAAAAAATGAATTAATGCCATTGACGAGACTATCGGCGCGACCGAAGAAGCAATAACAAGAAATCTTGCATCCAGCAGAACGGTGAAAGGTATCCCTGGCGAATTAGAAGCCTGAGGAAAATTAGATAAATACAACAGCTTCAAGAAAGAATATGAAGATGCTCACAAATTGCCGACAAAAGCGGAAAGAGATATCAAAAATGCTGAAATAGATAAGAGGTTGGCTAAGCAGCTTATCAAGGACGGAAAGAAATTGGAGGACATTATAAAATTTACTCCTGATCAGAAAGCTGTCTATGACCTTGTACAACAAGACATGGAAGAAATAAAAGCGCTCAAAGCAGGAGTATCCAGAAAGACGTGACCGACCGCAACAACGGAATTAGCATACAAAACGAAAATCAAAAACATGATAGCATTTGAACGACAACTAGGAGAATTTACCGGTGAAGAAATATCAGCTTTCAACAGTCTCAATAAGCTTGAATTCAAAACATTCCATATTATAGAGCTGCTTGAGTTAAGAAAAACCAATCCTGCCATCAAGAATGCATTGGTCGAATGAGCGGATGTAGGAGAAATCGTGAAAACATTGAGAGCGCAGAAATCGGCAACAGTAGAGATTTCAGAAGGTTTGATGACGGCTATGGAGGCTGTTCGTATAAAAAGCATAAGCAAAGT
>Ga0209777_10006184_pt1 | contig 13546 bp, 20 predicted proteins | sample FrelakmetHBP12HB_FD_187147 | JGI IMG/M metagenome (GOLD analysis project Ga0209777, IMG submission 187147) | Freshwater lake sediment microbial communities from the University of Notre Dame, USA, for methane emissions studies -HBP12 HB (SPAdes)... | ecosystem: Environmental > Aquatic >...
CAAGAATCACTGTACCAGCTTTTAGCAGAAACATAATCAATCTCCCGTAAATCAACTCTATGTGACTATTATACGGAAACTTTACCCAAATGTCAAGCCTTACCACTCTACAATTGTATACATATTTACGAACTGGCGTTCTTCATAAAAGAATTCAACTTTGTATCCAAGTCCTTCTAAAATCTTACAAGCATTCTTGTAATCAGAAGTGCCTTTGTAACCCTCATTTACCCAAAAACTATCATGTAGAACAACTTTGCGTTTCTTAGCGGTAGCTGCCTCTCTAATAAGAGGCTCAATCATGTCTACACGTTCCTGTGGAGTCGGACCTGACAATTCACGAGCTTCACTTGCAGCAATCATATCAATCTCCCGTAACTCAACTCTATGTTACTATTATACGGGATATTGACCCAAAAGTCAACAACTATAATTATAACAAAATCAACAACTTACAGGCCGCCTAATTCCAATAGAATCAATGACTTACGAGATTTTGAAGATTTGGGCTAAATAAAAATGTAGTTCGCGGATCTGGACAATCCCAACTACTCTATAACTGATTGGAGTTACAGCAAATGTATTTAGCTTATGTATATCGTCTAACCCATAAAATATCCAAGCAGTATTATATTGGATACAGATACGCAAATATTAAACTTAAAATTCATCCAGAAGATGATCTAGGGGCAACCTATTTCACTTCCTCAGAATATATAGGAACATACAACTTCTATGAATACGACACTGCTATAATATTTAAAACCGTTGATCCTGATGAAGCGTATGATTACGAGAACAAGTTAATACTTGAGAACTGGGAAGACCCGCTATTACTTAATAGGCATTGGCAATCCGAGAATAAACAGAGATTCAAAGTTACTGAGGAGGGCATAGCGAAAGTTAGCAACGCTAACAAAAACAAGAAATGGTATAACAACGGAGTCTCAGAGGTTCATCAGCACAACTGCCCCGATGGGTTTATTCCGGGTAGATTGCGTAATCCTTTTCCTAAACAAACCCGATCAATAAAAGGATATACTTGGTACAACGATGGGTCCAAAGAAGTAATGCTACCGCCCAACACAGCACCAGCAACTGGATTTGTTAAGGGAAAACTTCCAGCAACAGCAGAAACTAACAAGAAAATAAGCGAAACCTTAAAGGAAAAAGCACACGCTATTGGGAAGAAATGGTACACCGATGGTACCAATTCAGTATTAACATTTGAGTGTCCCGAAGGTTACTATCCGGGACACTCAAATGGATCCGGAAACTCCCACCTGAACAGAGATTATAGCGGGTATCATTGGTACACTGACGGCACTAAGTCTATACGCGCAAAAACTTGTCCAAACGGGTATAGGCCCGGGAGAGCCGTTACCGTGAAGTAAGAACCCTGTCCGCCAGACCAAACTCTACAGATGTTTGAGCGTCCATGTAGTTATCACGAGCCATTGCAATTTTAAGTTCTTCAATGGTCTTGCCGGTGTTGCTTGCATAAACCTCAGTAAGAAGATTGTTCAAACGAACCATTTCTTCCATTTGGATTTCTGCATCCCATACGGTTCCGCGAGAACCACCGGAAACAGAATGCACCATATGTCGGGCCCTTGGTAGAATGAAACGCTTACCCTTCGCACCGGAGCTTGCCAACAAACTGCCCATAGAGCAAACACTTCCGATAGCAATAGTGCTTATATCGCACTTAATGAAATCCATTGTATCTAAAATTGCTAGACCTGCTGTTACACTTCCACCTGGGCTGTTGATATAGAGATTGATATCCTTATCTGGGTTTTCACTTTCAAGATAAAGCAATTGGGCAACGATCAAATTAGCCATTTGATCATGTACCTCACCCTCAAGCAAAATTACACGATCACGCAAGAGTCGTGAGTAAATGTCATAACTGCGTTCGCCGCGACTGGTTTGTTCCAAAACAACTGGTACTAGACTCATTTAAATGTTCCTATAGTTAAAAAGATGTAGATAGTTTATACTAATCTACACGCATTGTCACTATAAAAGGACACTTTTGTTACCAAATTATTTTTTGCGTTTTTGTCTACCAACATCCACTACGGGTACTGATGCGGCTTTTTGTCTAATACTTCTATTAGTTATTTGACTGGCTGCTTTGGCTAATGGAATTTCTTTTTGTGCAGGTTTGGCTGCTGTAGTGTCTGCTGTATCTGCTTTTTGTGCAAGAGCTTTTTCTTTTGCTGCGGCTGCACCTGAGGTTAATGTTACCTTAGGCATCATTTCGCCTTCCGGTGCATATATGTATACAGCATCATTCTTAATATTACCTGACATACTATCATAGTCTTTGAAATACTGAATTGTGTCTGTTGGAAGATCAACCATTAATATACCTTCAAATCCTGACAATGCTTTGTAATTATTATAACCTGTACGTAAATGTTCATCAACGATATCTTCAGCACTGCCAGTTGCTAATGCTTTTTGATATGCGGATGTATTAGTGGCCTTAAAAATACTATCAGCAATTGTTTTAGTTACTTTGGTTAAATTTTTCTTATCTATATTAGGTCTAATTTTATTAACCCAAGTATCAACGTTGAGGCGATCAGGGATAGGTATCCCCGAGGCTTGTTCAATAGTTTCTCTGATACGTTCAAGGTCCATTTTAGCTTTTCTTGGATTTATCCAACGGCCACCACTTGATACTCTAGTTTTAACTTCTACAGGTTTACCGTTAACTAAAATGTCTCCACCGCCACCAGTACGACCGGTCCATTTAATTTGAGGACTCATAACAGATAGTGCTAGTTCACTTGGACCTACACCTTGTGCTGTTAATTTAGTTGATAAATCTTTAAACAGTTCAGTTGAAAACCCGTCACCTACTAAATCTTCTATTGTGTGTGTTTTTCCGTCTAGTAGTTTTTTAGTGTTTATAATTCCTTTAGGAAACTTTTCTAAAAATTTATCCTTCTCTTCAATAGGAGCTTCAATATGAATAAAAGAATCAGTGATCTTTTTGATAAAATCCTTTGCGTCAGCGTCATGCTGTAACACGTTCACTATTCTTTCGTCCAAATTACCTGCTTGGAGAACTTTAAGAACACGATTTAACACTACATCTTGATCAGTAGTTTTTACTAAATCAATGATGTTCTTTTTTAGAGAAGCAGTGTTGTCGGCTTTCTCTATTAAGGTAATATATTCACGCATAATCTTTATTTATGCAAAAATTAGCACTTAAAAAGATGTTGTGTTGCAAACCACTTATCCTGTCTATCGTATGCTTTTAATGGTATTCCGTGTTTTTTAAGTTTTTCACGCCACTGAAAGAATGTAGGACCATGACTAATTATACTTGGTAACCCTTCTTTTTCACGTTTTTTACTAGTAATATCCCACTGGTACTGATGTACCATTTCATGAGCTAAGGATGTTATTAACCATTGTTTACAATACCAACGTTCTGAAAGATATATCGTACAACGTGACTTGTTATTTGAAAATTCCGTCGGTCTTCCAACACATTCTCCCCATATACCTTTCAGCCTATCCTTAATTACTAATTCTGGCATTACAAGTCTATTATTGAAAATACTAGCATTTATTAGTCTATAAAGAGCTTTTACTTCTCTCGTATTTGTCCTATAGGACATTTTTCTTTGAAAAGTCAAAGTTGGTAGATTACCTGACATTAGGTCTTTAAGAGTCTTAGTATGATACATAAAGAGCATCCTATATCCTATAATATTTATCGGATCCTACAGAAAAAATATAAGTATTTTATATTACTGTTAAATACATTTTTAGGAGTTATTATGTTTATAATTATTGGTATCGTTGTCGTAGTAGGAATCTTGTATTTCATCGCTAAGACAGTAAAGCAGAATCAGATTGAATCTGCTATTAAAAAGATGGAATCACAATTGGCTCCAGTAGTCGAAAAGGTTGAAGAAAAGGCAACCCCAGTAGTCGAAAAGGTTGAAGAAAAGATTGAGCCTTTTGTTGACGCAGCTACTGTTGCAGTAGAAACTGTCGAACCAGAAAAGAAAGCAACCAAGAAGGTTGCATCTAAAGCAAAGACAGCTAAGAAGGGCAAAAAACCAAGTCTCAAAGTAGCGAAATAATCGCTAAATGGAAATAGGGTTTGATCTAATAGGTGACCTTAACCTAACCCCAGAAGAAAGTTTCGATTGGGAAGGTAAGGTCACCAGCCTTTATTGTTTAATAGCTGGTAACATAAGTGATGATTTACAAGTAGTAAAACAAACACTTGAACATCTTAGTAATTTTTATCAAGGGGTATTTTACGTACCGGGAGTACTAGAATACAAGACTTGCAGCGATCATTCTACTAGAACCGTAGAACTAGCAAGTATTATAAGAGAAATACCCAATGTAGTATTTTTATTCCAACATGTAGTAATTATAGACGGTATGGCACTATTTGGGGCCAATGGATGGTCTATTGATAACTTTGATGATATCAATGTAGAATTAATAAATTCTAGGATTGAAGATATAACCTATATGAAAAAATCTGTAGAAAAACTACAGAGACATATAGATGTAAAAAGCATACTAGTATTAACTAGTTGCATTCCTGGAAAACACTTGTATTTTGGGAAAATACCTACTCATGTAGAGGAGCATTTATTTCCAGAAAGCTGTCTACAATTAGACAGTGAAATGAAGGTCACACATTGGGCATTTGGTGGTTCTAATACTATTACAAATACTATTTACAATGATGTGACCTATACGAATAATCCCTACACTAAAACCCAGCCTTATTGGCCTGCTAGAATTAGTGTAGAAGTCTGATTATTTTTCTGCTTCGACTTTAACTTGCAATGGGTAACCTTGCTGTCTAGCTTCAAGTGTTACTTCAATGCCTTTTTGTTCAGCGATTTCATAGGGAAGAACTGCTACTACAGCACTACCATGTTCATGGATATCTATAGTAAGACGGCTTGCAGTGTCGTTATTATAATTAAAGTATTCAATTAATGAAGTAACTACAAATTCCATAGTAGTAACGTCATCGTTCATATAAATGATGCGATACAGTGGAGGTTCTTGCATTCCTACATTAGGCTTAATTTTCTGTCTAGTATCTGATTTTGGGGAAGTTGCCATCGTTTTTACCTTTGTTGAAATGTTCGCAGCCACTATGACTGCGAACACGTTATTTACAAGTTATTATATTACTTGTTGTATTTAATTGCAATCCTCTTGGGCTGCAATTCTTCCGGAACCTTGCGTTCCAGTGTTACAGTCAAGATACCGTTTGCAACGTCAGCATTCACAACCTCGACATGGTCCGCAAGTGTGAATGTGCGATTGAAGCTACGTGAGCTGATACCATGATGCAGATATACTGTTTCTGGTTCATTAAGTTCATCTACAGTTTCAATCTTTTCGCCTACAATAGTAAGCACGTTCTTTTCGACAGTGATATTGATGTCACCTTCTCGGAAACCAGCAACAGCAACTTCAATAGCAAACTTATTATCATCGTACTTTACAATATTGTAAGGCGGATAATTTGTGTTTGTTTGATTAGCTGATATTCTAGTTAGATCGTCGAAGATTGAGTCGAATCCAACACCAAATTTGTGAATGGTAGGAATGTCGAAGGAACGAAGTGTTAATGTCTTTGTCATTTTATTTTCTCCTTTAATAAGCAAGTTTATGACTATACAGACCCGACTACCGGCATCTGTATTACTATTTAGTATACATTATTTCGCAAAAAATAATACTTTTTTGGGTGAATTAAAATTTATCTTTTGGTAACTGTTGCTGAGATAAGAATTTCTTCCAACGTCTTTTTGCCATATCACGGGCTAGTTTTCTTTTAACACTAGGTTTGGTGTATGTCTCACGTTCTTGCAATTCTAGCAATAGGCCACTTTCAGACACTTTCTTTTTGAATTTTCTAAGTGCCTTTTCTACGTTTCCGTCTTTAACGAATACTTGTCTTCCGGTTAATTTCATAATGTTTTAGGTTCGTTCACTAATTCCTGTGTAATATTTATCTTTTTGATATTATTTTGTTTATAAATTCCAATATTAAACATATGTGGCATTAGCACACGTTCTAGTTCACTTTGAATACCTCTAGCACCGGTTTTTAACTTTAAGCAATTTTCTGCAATTTGTTCGATAGCTGGTGTGTCAAATGTTAGTTTTACATCATCTAAGCTGAAAAGATACTGATATTGAGCAATAAGATTGTTTTTAATCTTAGTCATCACTAGAATTAATTGTGCCTTATTTAGGTCAGCTACGTTGATCATAGTAGCAAAGCGACCTACAAATTCAGGAATCATACCAAATTTAGTTAGATCGTCAGGAGATACTTCATCTAATGGATCGTCATTACTGTCGCTCTTAATTTCAGCATTAAACCCTATGCTAGTACCCTTCATTCTATTGCGAACTACATCACTTAATCCTACGAATGCGCCACCTGCAATGAATAATATGTTTTTAGTATCTACTACATTCATATTACCATCCGGATGCTTTCTGCCTCCGTTTACTGGTACTCTGCACTTAGTTCCTTCAATAAGTTTGAGCAATGCTTGCTGCACCCCTTCTCCGCTTACGTCACGAGTAATACTAGCACTTTCTCCTTTGCGAGCAATCTTGTCGATTTCATCAACAAAAATTATACCCTTTTCAGCTAGTCCAATATCTCCACCGGCAGCTTGCAACAGCATAGCAATCATGCTTTCAACGTCATCACCTACATAACCTGCTTCGGTTAGGCTAGTAGCATCCGCGATAACGAATGGAACCTTAAGGAACTTAGCAGCAGTCTTTGCCAACATGGTTTTACCGGATCCAGTAGGACCCATGATCAACACATTGCCCTTCTGTATTTCGAGGTCAGTGGGTGGATGGGTGATTCTTTTATAATGATTTGCGATAGCAACTGATAAAACTTTCTTAGCTTCTTCTTGTCCAACTACATGGCTATCAAGATAATCAAAGATCGACATTGGATCTATGTCTTTAAGAATACCATTTTCTTCTACAGGAGAATCCGGCTTAATATCCTTTTCTACGATATCACTACACAATTCAATGCAGTAATCGCATATTGCAACATCGCCTGATACTATCAGTTTTTTTCTATTATCTTTGTGGTAATTGCAAAACGAGCAAACTTCTAAATGTTTTGTATCTGTCATAATATCTACTTATTAATAAACCTTTTAATGCTATAAATTTAATTCAAGTCGCTCGAATTATTAAAAATTGTCATCACACCGCTTGTTATTATTAACATGAGTATAATGGTTCCAGTTATACCTAGTACATCACTTAATCTTGGATATTTCACACTTATGCAAAGACCTAATTTTATCATTAGTAATGATACTAATATTGTAATAAAAGAAAACATATGTGTTACTCCATGATTAATAATAATCTATTCTAAAATAAATATCAACTGTTTGAATTACCTTTTAAATATGATTCAATTTCTGCTCTTTCATGTTCACCGAGCATGTCTAGGTCATATTCACCCAACTTAATCTTTTCAATTAGAAATTCAATATAGTCTTTATTGTACAGATAACTTTGAGTGGTTGTCTTATTTTGTTCTATCCATTTATTACCGTCGAATTTATATGCACGATTTGGTAATACATCTACACGAACAAATATGTCACCTTTGGCTGCTATCTTTGGAAACTGTGTTCCAAAGTTAGTGCTGCTTTTCACACCATTGTCTACTCTGACAGCAAACAAATCCGGTCTTAATTCTTTTAAGGCATTCTTCTGATAAACACCATCCTTAAATTTTACGTAGCCACCACCAACATCTGTTACAGGAGTTACACCTACTGTGTTTATAGGTTTATCAATTACTTTTGGTTTATCTAGTTTGGGTTCTTGAATAGATTCTTGAATAGATTCTAATACCGGTTTTTCAACTATTTCAGCAGGAATAGCTACTTCTTGAATAGGTTCTTGAATAGGTTCTTGAATAGGTTCTACTTTAGTCTGTTTAACTTTTCTTTTAGATTTCACTAACTTTTTTTTTGGTAATGGAACGCTAGTATCCATTACTGTTGGTTCTATTATTGGTTCCGTTGGGGTCACATTGTTGTCTATTTTAACTTCACTCACATCTTCGGTAATAGGTGGGAGGGGTTCTGCTGTGGTGGTCGGAACTATTTCGTCCGTAATTTCAAGCTCCCACTTATAGCTACTAATAGCAGCAATTACCAACATCAATGCTAATGGGTCAAACACGAATATCAACAATATGATGACCCAACGTACTGCACGTTCTAATAATGCTTGATCTGGATTATCTCCATAGATCAAAGCCGCAATATATTTAATAGGACCAACTTCTGCTTCTACCTTACGGAACTTAGCAGCAATAGGTGCTTTCTCTTGATTTAGTTGAGCGATAACACTATTAGCTTGCTCTATATGATCTTGAGATGTAGCAATTTCTTTAGTAAGTGCGGCACGTTCACTCTTTTGTTGCGAACGTATTTGTACACTACGTTCTGCGCTTTGTTCATTTGTACCACGATCTAATCTAGCACTTACCTGTGCGTCCATTTGTGATATAGTTTTTCTAGCAGACTCTATATTGTCACGTTCACTATTAATATATTCTTTTTGAGAATTAATCTTTTCATCAATCAAACTAATCTGCGCAGCAATATCACCTGTAGGTACACCTTGATCCATGTGTGCTTTGCTCAAGAATCCAAATATACCCATACTAGTAACTATTGCAAGTACTACTACTGCTAAGGTAAGATAAGACTTCATACCTAGTTTGCATTTATCCCAATATCGGTGTAGCCATATAGTAGTTACTACTTTGGCGAATTCTAAGCTACCACCCATAATCATTATGGGGGTAACAGCAGCAGCAAATATAGCAGTTAAACCTGCTACGCTGTACCAAGCCGCAATAGAACTTAGCATCAATGCAACGAGTAATGCTAACGTAGACAAACTGAATACTTTTCTAAATATTGTGGACATTATATATTTATAGTAAAAAATAACTTAATAAGTGAATATTATTCTGTAGGGGTTGGAGGTTCGCCCTTACCAAACAGATGACCATATGTTCCCATAAATTCGTTTAATTCCATTACTAGTTTTCTAGGTATTCCAGGTCCTTGCTGGACATGGTATGTAACAAGATTCTGATCTATGCTTCGTGACTTAATTTGAATAACTTCGATATAATCTCCGTCTTCAAAAACGTATTTTTTACCTACTATATCCTCATTCATTGTTAATATCTCCCTTCAAAAGGCTCCAGCCAGTAAATTCTTCCCACTTAGCTTTAAGTTTATCAATTTCTTCTAGCATGGATTTCTGAACATAATCACGCCATTCTTCAACGACTCTCATGCTTTTTTCTGTTCTTGAAACATCCGCAACAAATCCTTTAATACTGCTATATGTAACAGTTTCACGAATCCATTCATGGTCTACAACCATTGATTTACTATAGTCGAAACTCCAAGTACCGTCTCGGTTATCAACTTTGGCATTAGTTTCTTTTCGATTCATCCCGCCATCTGAACAGTTTAGAATAGTAAACTTTTTATCCTTAATGTCAACAATGATAAAATAAGGACAAAACATTTCATGCCAATAGTCTCCAATTTTAGGGTTTTCAAGTGCATCAGCATCTAACAATAGCTGTTCTTCATGATAACTAGTTGTCATTTATCACCTAATTACTTATCGTCTCTAAATCTTACAAAGCGAGGGAATCGCAGACTATAAGTACCATCTTGATTCTGTGTAATCACATCACACAAGATTTCTGCCGTACGACCAATTACACTATCACGATTCTTCCAAAAGTCATCACGATCTTCGTCACTAAATCCACTACCTACATTGACATCAATTTGTTTGTCAAGGTCAACCCCTGAACAAACTAATGCACCCAATCGTCCTACGTTTCTACCTGTACCTTCTTCGAGGTTAACGACTGGCAGATCAACAGTGATAGTAGGCTTCCACTTCATCCAAAATGTATTACGCTTACATTCATAAGGTGCATCGACATTCTTAATCATAATGCCTTCAAACCCTGCTGATACCATATCATTAGCGTAGCGGCGTAATACATCTTTACCGTCACTAGTACCAAGATCAACCATGAGATGAGGTAACAATTCTACGTTAGGAAGTTGATCAATAACTACACGCATACCTTCAAGCATCTCAATACGCTTACTTAACTGTGCATTATAATGTCCATTATGGAAATCTAAAACAGGGATAATATCAAAGATATTGAATACACTGTCAGTGGCGTTAACATCTTCTTTACGTCTTGCTTGACGCATCAACTCTTGGAATGTTTGACCGGTTACCTCACCGTCAAAATAGAAACCACCATCAAGACTGCGATTCTTACAAGAGGCCGCTAGACGATAAAACTTATCCGCAATCTGTTGTTCAATGTGACCAAAGTTCTCAAAGATTTTACCATTACGGCTGAAACAAACTGCGCTTGCACCTTGACCTACAGAATCAGGGGTAACACGCATTAATACACGAACACCGTCAAGTTTAGGTTCAAGACGCTTAGTACCATTCATTTCAGGGCGTCCTTCACTGTTAGTTGCCAACTGACAACCAAAGATAGGAATCTCGTATTCAGTTTTCTTTACAATCTTGTTGATAGTCTTTTCACTAATACCGGAACGTAAGTCTTTGCGAATTACATTACGACAAAAGTTATTCCATTCATCACTATCAAAACGCTTTGACATGGCTTCAACAGCATCACGGGCTTCGTTGCCTGTGATTCTACGACTATGCAAATTACTCAGTAATGTTTTAAAACTATCCCAATCGTTCTCACAATCAGTAAGACCTTCAGTGGTCGGTACTTGGCGCAAGTAGAAGTTTACATATGGATTGTAAGTTTGCTGTGCAAAATACAAGAACCATTTGCTACCCGAATGACCGAGTGTTGCCAATTCAAGTGCTTGACGTATGACATCCTCTTTATGAAGGCGGCTGTCACTCTCGTTCAATTTATCAATCCAATATGCGCTCATTAAATACTATACTCCAGATGATTAACCAGCATTACCACTAGCAGGGTTTGACCAAGGACCTTCTAAGTTTTGTGCATTATATGATGATATTCTAAAATAATACAATGTACCACTATTCAATCCCTGCACTATATATGATAGCGTATTTGCGTTGGGAATGTCAATGACATTTGGTAACGAATCTGCGCTGATTCCGTAATATAACTTGTATCCAGCTAGATCAGTTAATAACGACCCATCTGTATTTTGGGTAGGTTTACTCCAAGTTAGAGTTACAATACCGTTTACTGAACAGATTACAGCAACATTATCTATGTTAGACGCTACAATTGTTCCGGTACCATTTGATACCAAACAGGTTTGACTTGATGGTTGTGCTATGGCTGCTACATTATATGCTGTACCGGTAGTTAGGTTTGTTGAAAATCTAAATGACGTAGCTCCCAAAGGGATTATCTTACTAGATGAATTGAGACTTAATATTAAACCAGATGCCATCAATCCGGATATAGTACCCCCAACAGTATATGTTGTTTGACAATTAACACTTACGTTAGTAACATTAGAGGTGCCTATGGTTCCAGTACCATTAAAGACCAAGCATACTAACCCGACAGGTTGAATGCCTACAGTAACAGCATATGACGTTCTTCTAGGTAGACTTGTTGAAAATTTAAAAGTAGTTGCATTTTTTGCAATAATTGTGTTGGTACTGTTTAACTTCAATACGAGTCCACTAGCATATAGTCCAGATATAGTCCCACCTACTGTGTATATGTTTTGGCAAGCAATATTGGTTACTGACACCGTACAAACTTGCCCAATTGGCTGAATTGCTATGCTAATAGGTCCACCATCAGTAATACTGTAAGACCCAGTAGTTAATATAGTAAGAACATTTGACCCACTTAATATGGTAACACTCTTACCTGTAGCCAGACCAGAGACTGTCCCAGTCAGTGTACCAGCATAAACTGGTAGTGAAAATAAAAATAGCAATATATATTTCATAATTTACCTCGTAAAATTAATAAAACTTCTTCCTGTTCAGTATACACTAATTTGTGTTCTTCAAGAATAAAACGGCGAGCATCGGCGTCTAACATAGTCCAATAACGTACTGCATCATAACTACCATATGATTCTTTTGGTGCAATATTGGTAATCCAATTAGCAAGTTTTGCAAGACTATTTACAGTATTTGCAGGATGACTAGTTTTAATGGCGTGAAAAAAATCATTAGCCAATATGGCTGTGAAACAACTGCCGGGTTCAAGCCCATGAACAAGATAATTGAACATTGTCGTAGCAAATTCGTCATCTACATTCCAAATTTCAAATGTATTATACAATCGTTTTTTGCTATTTTCTGTAATCTTCATATGTTCAACCTACTATTGGAATAATTCACTGTATGTTTTATAATTGTTCCATTCACATTTAAGTTTTACCCAAAAGAATTCCTTTAAATCAACGTCAATCATAGTACCACCGGCGGACTCTCTATTTTTGAGAAATGTTACATTCCCAATTCCATTCTGATCATGACCACCTCAGCATAAACATAATGAGATCCGGTTCATCACGAAAGTAAAACCAATTAAACAAGTTGCACCATCTAGGGTGGACTTCAGTGGCATCCGGAAGATTCCCTAAATAAATAACACCGGGTTCACCATAGGTGTCTTCTATCCATTTCAGAATTTCCTTATGATTGCCACGATGAACTAGTATCGAATAATATTCCCTATTGTTTATAGTATTCATACGAAAATATGATGAATTACCTGTCCTTATTTTATTTGGAATAGGAACGATCATGACCACCTCAACATGAACCAAGTATAAGTTTCACTTGTCAAGAAGTAAATTGTAGCGAATTTATCATATTTCCAATAATCATTTATGTCATCAGTATCTAGGTGTTTATGGCACCATTGTATAATCTCTGACATTGGTGCAACACCATTGTATTGCCAACTATACATTACTCTAATACCTTAACACGATTCAACTGAGTAACATTACCATCACGGTGACTTTTAATCTTACCTTTAATACTCAACAATGTACCGAGTATGAGTCCATGCTTATATGTAAAGAACAAGACCTGATCCTTGTTATTGATAGCAGTGATATAATGAGTGTTCCACTTCTGACTAAAGACAGACTTGAGTACTTCAACATCCATAGTAATATTGTCACCAACATTACCGATAAAACCACCTTGTGCAAATCGTGCGCGGCGTTCTGCCTCATTACTCTTCTTTGCTCTCAAGTAACTAGCAGGGATACTAGCCAGTACAGCAAGATTATAACCTTCAGTAGTGTTCTCTTCTTCCAAAATCTCCATAGTGGTAAGATCAAAATCGCTCAGATACTCCCCAGCCAAAACTTTGAAGGTATAACCATTATAAAAAAGTTTGATATCTTCTGCCTGTTGACGATCAACATCCGTGATGTTGGAAGTATCCTCG
>Ga0209777_10006185_pt1 | contig 13543 bp, 17 predicted proteins | sample FrelakmetHBP12HB_FD_187147 | JGI IMG/M metagenome (GOLD analysis project Ga0209777, IMG submission 187147) | Freshwater lake sediment microbial communities from the University of Notre Dame, USA, for methane emissions studies -HBP12 HB (SPAdes)... | ecosystem: Environmental > Aquatic >...
CACCTTAAGGATAAGGGAGAAAGGAAGCGATGGAGGACACAAGGGGCTAAGGTCGGTTATTTACCAACTGGGAACCGAGGAGTTTCCCCGGCTGAGATTGGGTATAGGTCCAGCTCCTGAAGGAGTAGATCTGGAGGATTTTGTCCTGCAAAGGTTTAAAAAAGAAGAAGAAAAAAGCGTAGAAGAGTTAATTCAAAGAGGGTCAGAAGCAGTAGAAAGTTCGATAATTTTGGGTGTAAGAGAAAGTATGAACAGGTTCAATAAGAATCTTGACATAAGCATAGCAGAAGGACTTTAAGGAGGTGAGATTTGAGAAAGTACGAGACTGCATTTATCTTGGATCCAGGCCTGGATGAAGCTACTCTGGAAAAAGAGATTAAAAAGGTTGAAGAGCTGATCGAGAACAATAAAGGTATAATCATTCAGACCGACCGCTGGGGTTTAAGGAAAATGACTTACCGCATCAGGAAAAAGCTGGAAGGATACTATGTCATAACCCATTTCGAGGGTCCTACAGCTCTCATCCGTGAGCTTGACCGCTATTACAAGCTGGACGAGAACGTCTTGAGATTTTTAAACGTGGCCAAAGTGGAAAAAAAGCCTTCGGAAAAAGATAAGGAGCTTTCCTCCGCTGAAGGAAGTAAAGAAAAGACAAAAATCTAAGCTTTTGGACCGGAGAATAGAGGAGGTTGTCAGATGTCCAATACCAGACTTCCCCATCTGAACAGGGTTTTGATCGTGGGGAATTTAACCCGGGACCCGGAACTGCGCTACACCTCGACTGGTGTGCCGGTGGCTAATTTCAAGATCGCCTCTAATAAAAAATATAAAGACGATTCGGGCAACAGCAAAGAGGATGTCTGTTTCATAGGAATTGTAGCCTGGCAGAAGTTAGCCGAAAGCTGTAGCAGATTTTTGAAAAAGGGGAGTGCAGTTTTAGTGGAGGGGGAGCTGAGGAGCAGATTCAAAGAGAACGAGGATGGTAGCAAAAGGAATTTAATCGAGATCCGAGCCTTCCAGATCCAGTTTCTGGATAAAAAAACGGAGACCGTACCAGTGGAGGAAAGCATCCTTTCCGATTTTAAGTTTCCGGGAGAGGATAACCTCTCTGAACTGGGAAGCACCCTGGATAACCTGTAAAAGGAGGAAAAACTAAAAGTATGTTTGAAGATCTGGAAAGAAAAAGAAAAAAAACCTGTCGCTTTTGCGAGGACAAGTCGAAGATAATCGACTACAAGGATGAAAGGCTGTTAAGAAGATTTATCTCCGATCGAGGAAAGATAATTCCCCGGCGGATAACCGGGAACTGTGCAGGTCATCAGCGGGAGATGACTATCGCCATAAAGCGCGCCCGGCATATAGCCCTACTTCCTTTCACCACCGAGATCTTTAGATAAAAGGCTGGAAAAAATGAAGATAATCTTGAAAGAGGATTTGGAGAGTTTGGGAAAATGCGGGGAGGTCATCCAGGTCAAGGATGGCTATGCCCGGAACTATCTCTTCCCCAAAAATCTGGCTATTCCTGCCACCAAAGGAAATTTAAGCTCAATCGAGGAGGTCACCCGGCAGAAAAAATTCCGGGATGAAAAAAAGAAAAAGGGCGAGGAGAAGCTGAAATCTGACCTGGAGAAGATCTCCATAACCGCAGAGGTCAAAGTAGGAGAGGAAGACCGGGTTTTCGGCTCGGTCACCTCTCAGGATATAGCCGGGCTTTTGAAAGAGCAGGGATTCGAGATCGACAAAAGAAGAATAGACTTGGAGGAGCCGATCAAGGCTCTGGGAGTTTATACGGTCCCGGTAAAAATCCACGGCGATGTGGTGGCGAATTTAAAGCTCTGGGTGGTTAAACAAGGCGAGGAGTAGTCTCTGGTTACTTGAATTTGTAGAAAGGACAAGAAGTCTGTATGCTAGAGGTCAAGATAAATGGTTTGGCCCTGGATATGACCACCAACTCCCCGGTTATCATCCTGGCTCCCCTGGACTCAGAGGAGCTCCTTCTCCCTATCTGGATAGGTCATTTTGAAGCCTGGGCAATCGGGATGGAGCTTTCCGGGCTTTCTTCTAACCGGCCGCTCACGCATGATCTCTTGAGGTCTTCCATCGAATCCTTAGGCGGCAAAATTCTCAGAGTTGAGGTGACCAAACTGGTCAATCAGACTTTTTATGCCACAATCTACGTGGAGATGAACGGCACAGTAAAGGAGATAGATGCCCGGCCTTCTGATTCCATTGCCTTGGCTTTAAAAGCCAAAGTTAAAATCTATGTGGCGGATGAGCTTTTCCAGATGAAAAAAGGGGACGGGAAAACTCCCGGGGTAACTGATGCAGAGTCTTTAAGGGAAAGACTGAAAAGGATTAATCCGGAAGATTTTGGAAGATATTCCCTTTAAGTTTTTTTCTTTTCACTCTCGCGGGGTTCCTCTTTATGAAAACGACTCAATTAAAATTTGAATCCTTAAAGAAATCCCTTAAAAAAATGGGAAGGGTTTTGATCGCCTTTTCCGGGGGCGTGGATTCTTCTTTTCTATTGAAAGTCGCTCAGGATGCTCTGGGCAAAGATAATGTCTTAGCCGTTACGGCTGATTCTGAGACCTATCCCCGCACAGAGCTTAAGGAAGCTTCTGACCTGGCAAGAGATTTAGGTTTAGATGGAAGGCATCGGATAATCAAAACCTCTGAGCTTAAACTCAAGAGCTTCCGGAAAAATCCGGCTAATAGATGCTACTTTTGCAAATTAGAGCTTTTTTCAAAATTGAAAAAGATAGCTAAAAAAAATAAAATCGATTATGTGCTGGATGGCTCAAATTACTCAGACCGAAACGATTTCAGGCCTGGCAGAAAAGCCATAAATAAGCTGAAAGTGAGAAGCCCGCTTCTGGAATCAGCGCTTACCAAAGAGGAGATAAGAGCACTTTCCAAAAAGCTCAATCTCCCTACCTGGAATAAACCTGCTTTTGCCTGCTTATCCTCCAGGATACCTTATGGTGAGAACATCACTCTGGAAAAGCTGAACCGGATTGAGAAGGCTGAGGAGTACCTGAGAAGCTCAGGCTTCAAGCAGCTAAGGGTGAGAGACCATCAGGGCATTGCCCGGATCGAATTGGAAGCAAAAGAGCTGAGGAAATTGATGAATCGGGATTCGAGAAAAAAAGTGTATCAGAAATTAAAAAGTTTAGGGTTTTCCTATGTGACCTTGGACCTTTTAGGCTATAGAACCGGAAGTATGAACGAGGTGTTATCCGCAGGATCCTCGAATTTGAGTCTCATTTGAGTCAACTGACCTGTGGACAGATTCGGAAAAAGGAAATAAGCTTTGGATGAAAAAGAAAAGAAAGTCGCACTGAAGATATTTTTTGACGGCAAATGGAAAGAGATCACTTACGAGGAGCTTTGTTTATCCAACAATTTAGCCCAGGAGGCGCTGGTTACCCTTCTGGTCAAAAAGAAATTAATCGAGCCCAAAGAGCTTATGGAGATGATCGCCAAGATAAGAAAGGAAAGATATAAAACCCCGGAGGATAGAAAAGAATAAATGGAAGCAGTCGAAAAAAACCTTACGAGCCCCGGGCAAGTTTTAAAATGGATTGACCATCCTTTGAAGAAAAGAGGGAAAAACCTTCTGATAGTTGTGCTTTTTCTCATCATGGCACCGACCGTAGTCTTTTTCTCGACCAAAAGCATTTTCTTCCTTTTCCTTTCCATTATTTTTTTGCTGGGCTCTCTATCTACGTTCTTTTTTCCTACGACCTATGAGTTATCCGAGGATGGACTAAAAGTGAAATTCTTTTTCAATACCCGAAAGATGGAATGGGGAAAATATCGCAGTTTTTACGTGGACAAAAACGGGGTTCTGCTTTCACCTTTTGAAAAACCATCCAGGTTAGAGAATTTTCGCGGAATATATTTAAGGTTCAATCAGAACAAAGAAGAAGTTATAGATTTTATCAAAACAAAGATCAAAAGCTAATATGCCTTTCAGACACATCTTTTCCACCCAGCCCAAAGGAGCCAAGGAAGAAAAAGGGCTTACTCCTGAGCAGCAGGAGATTTTGGACAAGATTGCCAAAAAGGTGGTCCTGTGGAAGATGTCGATTCCGGCAATCCTTTTTCTGGAGTCTGTAAAACCCTTAAATTATATTGGTTCCCAGATGCTGGTCTTCTTCGAGCCTTTTGTGCAGACTCTTTTCTCCTGGAAAGAGTATGATGAGTTCAGGAAAATGATGGAAGAGCGGGAGAGTGTGGAAAGGCTCCTTCAAACAATTGAGAAATTCGATGTTGAGGCTTTAGCAAAAGAGAAAGAAGATAAAAAAAGAAGGAAAGAAGAAAGGAAGACTAAAGGCAGAAGGAATTTGTGGCAGGTAATAACGGGAAGGGAGTGATTTTGGAGTGCATCATCCGTGAAGATGCCCGACGTTAAAAAGGAACCAAATGAATCGTCGGGGATTAACCCCGACGCCACATAAGATTGAGCTATAAAGGAGTTCTATGAAGGATTTAAAACCAGAAGATATCAATGTAATCGTTGCTACCGACTGCGGAAGCACTACTACTAAAGCAATTTTGATCGAGAAAAGAGGTGAGGAATACCGCCTGATCGTGCGGGGTGAGGCACCAACCACTGTTGAGGCTCCATTTGAGGATGTGACTATGGGGGTGTTGAATTCAGTAGCTGAGGTAGAGGAACTTTCTGGAAGGAAGATTTTAGATGAAAAAGGGGCGATAATCTCACCTGCTAAGGGAAATGTGGGCACTGATATTTATGTTTCCACCTCCAGCGCAGGCGGCGGTTTGCAGATGATGGTCGCAGGTGTGGTAAGGAGTATGACTGCAGAGAGCGCTGAAAGAGCCGCCTTGGGTGCTGGCGCAATTGTGATGGACGTTATTGCATCGAATGACAAAAGGCTTCCCCACCAGCAGATTCAGAGGATCAGGCATTTGAGACCGGATATGATTGTGCTTTCTGGAGGAATCGACGGTGGCACAACCACCCATGTGGTGGAATTAGCTGAGCTTCTTTCCGCGGCAGACCCGAAGCCCAGGCTGGGTATAGGATACAGGCTTCCGGTCATCTATGCGGGAAATATCGATGCGCGCGAAGCCATAAAAAATACACTTGGAGATAAGGTAGATCTGACCATAGTGGACAATATCCGCCCGGTTCTGGAAAGGGAAAACCTTTTCCCTGCTCGTGAAAAGATTCACGATTTATTTATGGAGCACGTGATGGCTCAGGCTCCCGGTTACAAAAAGCTTATGACCTGGACCGATGCGCCGATTATGCCCACCCCGGGTGCGGTTGGCTTGATTATGAAAAAGATAGCAGATGAAGAGGGTATCGAGGTGGTGGGTGTGGATATTGGCGGTGCTACTACGGATATCTTCTCCGTGTTTCAGGGGACATTTAATAGAACAGTTAGCGCCAACTTAGGAATGAGCTATTCTGTATCCAATGTCTTCGCTGAGGCTGGCTTAAATAATGTGATGAGATGGGTTCCTTTTCACATGAACGAAAGGGATTTGAGAAACCGGGTTAAAAACAAGATGATCCGGCCAACCACCATCCCCCAGACCATGGAGGATTTGATCTTCGAACAGGCAATTGCCAAAGAGGCATTGCGCCTTGCCTTTATTCAGCATAAATCTTTTGCCACGGTTTTAAAAGGGATCCAGCAGCAGAGGACCATAGCCGATGCCTTTGCCCAGACCGCAGGTGGTCTGACCCTGGTGAACATGATGACGTTAGATATGCTCATCGGCTCTGGTGGGGTCTTATCCCATGCACCCAGAAGAGATCAGGCTGCTTTAATGTTAATAGACGGATTTATGCCGGAGGGGGTAACCAGGCTGTCAGTAGACAGCATCTTCATGATGCCCCAGCTCGGGGTTTTGTCCACTGTCCATACCAAAGCCGCAGTTGAGGTCTTCAACAAAGATTGCCTGATCCATCTGGGCACTTGCATCGCGCCGGCTGGTGAATTAAAAGAGGAAAAAGAGATTTTAAAATATAAATTTCATACGCCCAATGGCGAAACAATCGAAGGCATTTTAAAATATGCCGAGATGAAAAAGTTCCGCTTAGGCTTTGACGACAAAGGGATTCCGTTAAAGGCTAAAGCTATTTTAGAGCCGCTTAGAGGTTTTGACGTCGGAGCCGGAAAAGGAGCTAAGGTTGAAAGAGATATCTCCGGCGGCGTTACCGGAATTATTTTAGATGGCAGAGGAAGACCATTTAACGTGCCAGTTGATGATAAAATCAGAGTGCAGAAGCTTAAAGAGTGGATGTTAGCACTGGATATTTATACTAAAGAGGCCTTGGAGAGGTTGTAAAATTGAGTGGAGTATAAACCTTTAGGTTTATGTGGGAATTGTAGTTGCTCGCTTCATCGAGCAAGAAAGCCCAATAAATTGGGCAACTACATTGAAATCTAAAAGGAGTTTTTATGGGTCATGCATATACGCCGGGTCTAAAAGTAACTGAGAAACTTTTGGTCACCAAGAAAAGAATTTTACCTTTAAAGGGCGAGGTCTTAGTAAAAGTCGGTGATAAGGTAACCCCGGACACAGTGGTTGCCAGGACCAACCTGCCTGGAAACGTTGAGCCGATTAACATCGCCAATATCTTAGGGCTTCCGCCAGAGGATGTGCCTGAGCATATGCTTAAAAAAGAAGGGGAAAAAGTTAAGGAAACCGAGGTAATCGCCAGGAGCAAAACCTTTTTCGGACTTTTCTCCTCAGAATGCAAGTCAAAATCTGAAGGGACAATCGAAAGCATCTCCTCCATTACCGGGCAGGTTCTGATCCGGGGAAACCCTATCCCGGTAGAGATAAAAGCATATCTGGAAGGAGAAGTGGTGGAGGTCTTTCCGAAGGAGGGTGTTTCAGTCAGCACCTGGGGCTCCTTTATCCAGGGAATTTTCGGAATCGGCGGGGAAACTCACGGAGAACTTAAAATTGTGACCAAGGATAACACTGAAGTGCTAACTGATAGCCTGATTGATAAGGAATGTGCCGGCAAGGTGATTGTAGGCGGAAGTCTGGTTACCAGCCCCGCGATAAAAAAAGCGGTTTCTGTTGGTGCAAAGGGGATTGTGGTAGGCGGGTTTGATGATAAAGATTTAAGAGAATTTTTAGGATACGATTTGGGAGTAGCTATTACCGGCTCAGAGGAATTAGGTATAAGTCTGGTAGTGACCGAGGGTTTCGGACAGATAAATATGGCAGAAAGAACTTTTGAACTGCTAAAATCCAAACAGGGGAAAATGGTTTGCATAAATGGAGCCACCCAGATAAGGGCAGGAGTAATCAGGCCTGAGGTGGTGATCCCTTATGCTGGTGATATCCACCAGAAAATCGTGACCGAGATATTTGAAAACGTCGGTTTGCAGATCGGAAGCCCGATCCGGGTAATCCGCGAGCCTTATTTCGGCAAGCTGGGCAAGGTAGTTGACCTTCCCTCCCCTTTGCAAAAACTGGAGTCTGAATCCACAGCCCGGGTTTTGGAAGTCGAGTTCGCAGATAAAAAAAGAGCAGTAATCCCCAGGGCAAATGTGGAGATGTTGGAAGAGTGAAAATGTAGGGACAGAACAGTGTTCTGTCCCTACACAGGTAATCCCGCCTTTCCCTCAGGACGGGATTATTTATATAAAAACCTGAGTTCGGGCAGGAGTTGTACTCTTGCCCGTTAATTTTTACGACCATAAATCGGTAATCCCGTAGGCGGGGCTCCCAACCCCGCAAAACTTTTTTTGAGTTTGCAAGAAAACTCTTGACTAAAGAAACTTATTTGGTAAATTAAATGCCGAAATGAAGAAACCTTTAATGCCCGGAGGTTCTTTCTGAAGAATGGGATTATTCAGCGGAGAAGATTCGAAATAGAGGCCAGGGCAATTCATTTTTCTTTTTAGCCACTAATTTATTTTTAAGATTAGTGGTTTTTTTATTTTTGTGGGAACTTGGAGAAAATAGAGATTTGAAATCGGGCAAAGGTGCCCGGCCTACGAAGAAATAATAGTCTGTATTTTCGTAGGCGGGGCTCCCAACCCCGCAAAGTTTCATGAATCTCTTTACAAATATGTTAAGTAGATTCAGAGTCGTAGGCCCGGAAAAGAAACAGATGGTCCGCTTTTCTTTTATTTTTCTTTTCATTCTTCTTTTATTCAGCTCCGCAATAGGTCAAGAGGCAACCCTTCCTCCTGCCCCATCTACAGATGTGATGGCCAAAGATACTCCCAATGATGCCGGTGGCAGCATAACTATATCCTGGAAGAAATCTCCAGATGACATCGGTACAGTCAGGGAAGAAAATAAAGTCAAAGGGTATGAGATCCTGAGATCAACTGAGGGTAAAGGAGAATACGAGGTTCTGGGCAAGACCACGGCTGGTTCGGAAATATATTTTGATACTCACGCTCATAACGGAGTGCCCTATTATTATAAAGTAAGAGCACTTGGTATACAGTCGTTTTCCGAGTCTCTCCCCTCTGCACCAGCTAAAGCCAAAGCCCAGTGGATAGACTGGAGGCGAAAGTATACTTTCCTCTTAGCTTTGATCGTAGCTTTATCCATAGTCTATTTTATCAATCAGGCAAAATCTGGTAAACAGCTTTTCATCCGCAAGATAGCTGGATTAGAGGCAGTTGAGGATGCAGTGGGCAGGGCAACCGAGATGGGCAGGAAGATATTTTACATACCCGGCATATCGGATATGGACAGCATGCAGACTATAGCCGGAGTTACCATTTTGGGTCAGGTGGCAAAGAAAACTGCAGAATACGAGGCGAAACTGGAGGTTCCGACTTCCCGGTCTCTTGTTATGGTTTCCTGCAGGGAAACCATAAAAGAGGCTTATTCCAATGCCGGCAGGCCTGATCTTTACAACGAGGATATGGTATATTATCTGACTGACGACCAGTTTGGCTATACCGCAGCCGTAGACGGGCTTTTCGTCAGGGAAAAACCGGCCGCGGTTTTTCTACAGGGTCAGTTCTATGCCGAATCCCTGATTTTAGCGGAGACCGGTAATTACGTGGGAGCAATCCAGATCGCAGGGACTGCCCAGCCAGCTCAGCTCCCTTTTTTCGTTGCAGCCTGCGATTACACCTTGATCGGGGAGGAGCTTTTTGCTGCCTCCGCCTATCTTTCCAGGGACCCTAAGCTCCTGGGAAGTCTGAAAGGTCAGGACGTGGGAAAATTCATTTTCCTCTTTTTCATAATAGTTGGCTCATTGTTTTTGACTTTTGGCATTTACGATTTGAGTTTTCTGTTCCGTTAATAGTCAAGGAGAAAACTTTTAGATGCGTAGAGAAATCCCTTTAGCCATAACCGCCATAGTCGGGTTTGCCCTGATAATCGTCTATTTCATTCCCCATCCGCCATTTAATGCCTCCAAAGATTTCTTTGAAGACCTTTTCTTCATTATAGCCGCTTTTGCCATCTGGCTGGGATGCTTAAATCTTCTGAAAGTAAATGCAGATAAAGTCTATTTAAAGAAAAAGGGCTGGCCTTTTAGCATAGTGGTCTGGTTTGGTTTTTTCCTGATGGTCATAGTGGGGTTCTGGGAGGGAAGGGGATTTATGAACCCGGGCACCACTTTTTATTATCTGTATGACAAGCTTTATTATCCCTTGAACGCTACAATGTTTTCCATTTTGGCTTTCTTCGTAGCCTCAGCCTCTTACCGGGCATTCAGAGCCAGGAACAAGGAGGCAACTATACTTCTAATCGCCGCCCTGTTTGTAATGCTGGGAAGGGTTCCGTTTGGCTATTATCTTTCCTCCTGGCTGCCTGAGGGGTGGAGGTTGGGAAACATAACTGACTGGATTATGGATTTCCCTCAGACTGCTGCTCAGCGGGCAATAATGATAGGGATTGCCCTGGGAATAGTTTCCTCTTCTCTCCGGGTTCTACTGGGTCTGGAAAGGACCTTTGCCAGTGGAGAATAAGATCAGTTTTTGAGGAGTGAAGATGAAGTTTTTGGAAAAACTCTTAGCTGTTGACCGCAGGATAATCTTCCTTTTCATCGCCATTGCTGTTGCCCTGCCTTTATTCTTCGTAGTCAAGCTGCATATTGAGGTTACACCGGTTGTAAGGAATCTGCATAATGCACTGGAAGCGCTGCCCCCTGGTTCAAAAGTCCTGGTATCACTGGATTACGACCCCGGTTCAATGCCTGAGCTTCAGCCTATGGCTGAGTCTTTTTTCAGGTATTGTTTCAACCGGGATCTGAAGGTAATCATCATGGGACTCTGGCCCAACGGACCTATACAGGCTAATGTGGCTCTGGAGGTGGTCTTAAAAGAGCCGGAGATAATGAAGAAAAACCTGAAATACGGGATAGATTATGTGAACTTAGGGTATACTGCCGGGAATGAGGTGGTGATCGAGAGAATGGGAAGCGATATTCCGGTTACCTTCCCCAAAGATTACAGTGGAAACAAGACTGAGGATCTTCCCTTGATGAAAGGGGTAATGAATTTCAACAACATAGATTTTGTCTATAACCTTTCTGCAGGTTACCCTGGAACTGTCGAGTGGGTTTTATTCGCAGTTGACCCTTACAAAGTGAAGTTAGGCGCTGGAAACACCGCAGTCCAGGCTCCTCAGATTTACCCCTATCTCAACAGCGGACAACTGGTCGGGCTTTTGGGCGGTATGAAAGGCGGTGCAGAATTTGAAATCGCCACCGGATACCCGGCAAAAGCAGTCAGGTATATGTTCTCGCAGTCAGTGGCTCATGCGGTTATCTGCCTCTTCATCCTGCTGGGGAATTTCGCTTATTTTGCCACCAGGAAGAAGAAAGGCTCATAAAGTCAAGAGGAGAAGATGATGGAAACAATCGGAATCTGGATAGCAGCCCTGCTCACACTGGGGATTTTCAGCTTTTTGTACAAGGATAATCCTTTTTATAAATTCTGCGAGTCCTTATTCGTAGGGGTTTCTGCCGGATACTGGTTTGTCACCACCTTCTGGCAGGTCTTCATGCCCAAGCTGGCAGATAATCTTGTGGCTGGTAGGTTTTATTATATTATCGGAGCTATCTTTGGCGTGATGATGCTCCTGCGTCTTATCCCGAAGATCGGGTGGATCTCCAGATGGTCATTGGCTCTTGTGGTAGGGACAACTGCCGGGCTTTATTTCACCCGTTACCTGGTGAGCAACGGAATGGTCCAGGTGCAATACACCATCATCTCCCTTTACGTAAAAGGCAACTTATCTCAGACCATCGGGAATTTAGTCATAGTGATCGGGACCTTCAGCGGCTTGATCTACTTTTTCTTTTCCAAGGAACACAAGGGAGCTTTTGGCGGTTTGGCCAAGCTGGGGATCTGGTTTTTGATGCTTTCCTTTGGGGCCTCTTTCGGATATACGGTGATGTCCAGGATGTCGCTTTTGATCGGCAGGATGGATTTTCTTTTGGGGACCTGGCTGGGGTTGATTCGATAGAAATTAACTTATGTAAATATATCAGTTATAGAAAGGTCAATATGAGAAAGAAAAACCTGAAAATTTTTTTGATCTTGACGTTTTTCTGCTTCCTGATTTTACCTTTAAGTCAGATTTTAGCTCAGGTGGACACCCTGCCCCCTGCCACTCCGACTGAGGTCAGGGCCGGAGATACCCCGAATGATAACGGGCACTCCATCACCGTGACCTGGAAGCTCTCAGCGGACGATGGAGCGGGAAGAAAAGACGTGGTGGCATACGAGATTTTGAGGTCAGAATCACCTGCGGGTGAGTTTGTGGTTAGAGGAATGGTGCCTGCTGGTAATAACACCTATCAGGATAGAGGGGCTAAGGAAAAGGAGGATAAAAATTATTTCCCTCCTCACCATGATTTCTATTACAAAGTCAGAGCCAAGACTTTAAAATCTTATTCAGAATCTGAGGTGGCTGGACCTGCCACAGCTTATGGGCAGTGGTTCCATATCGGAAAGCTTCCGGTATTTGTGGGAACTTTAGCCTTTACCATTATGGTATTGACTTTTATCGGCCTTGCTCGAAAGGGTAAAGAGCTTTATGTAAGACCTCTGGCAGGTATAGATGCAGTAGATGATGCTATCGGCAGGGCTACGGAGATGGGAAGACCCATACTCTATATCCTGGGTTTGGGAACTGCAGCCGATATTGCCACTATCGCTTCTTTAACCATATTGAATAGGATTGCCAAAAAAACCGCGGAGCATAAGACCAAAATCATCGTTCCCTGCATGGACCCGATCGTTATGTCTGTTGCCCAGGAAACAGTAAAGGCAGGATATCTGGACGCTGGCAGGCCGGATATGTACCAGGAGGAGAATATCTTTTATATCACCTCAATGCAGTTTGCCTATGTGGCTGCGGTTAATGGTATAATGCTTAGAGAAAAAACTGCAACCAATTTTTATTTAGGGAAATTCTATGCAGAGTCTTTGATCTTGGCTGAGACCGGCTCAGTAGCTGGTTCCATTCAGATCTCAGGCACCGATGAGATCGCCCAGATACCTTTCTTCGTGGCGGCAACTGACTTCACTTTAATCGGTGAGGAGCTTTATGCTGCCTCTGCTTATCTTGGTAGAGAGCCTCTGCTTTTAGGAGCCTTGAAAGCCCAGGACCTGGCAAAGGCAATTGTGATGATAAGCTTAGCCCTGGGAGCTTTTGCTGCCTCCTTTCACTTGGATTTCTTTTTAAGGCTGTTCTCAGTCCAAATGTAAAAATCAAGGAGTAAGTGGATGCGCAGACAACTTCCCATTTTAATAGTTTTCGTCTCCGGGATCTTCATGATAATCCAGTATTTCATCCCGCATGAGTCGTTTGAGTTCATTTACGAATATGCTATGGACTGGATAATCATCATCGGGATTTTCGCCATGCTTCTGGGGCTATGGAGCTTGACACGTGCCAGCGTATCCAAGGTTCAGACCAAAGCTCCCGGATGGGGGTATTCGGTGATGACCCTTGCCGGACTGGTGGCCATGATTTTCTTGGGCGTGTACAAAGGGAACCAGAGCATAGCTGAGGGAACATCTTTTATGGACATCTTCTGGAACATCTACACCCCTATTCAGGCTACCATGTTCGCTTTACTGGCTTTCTATATCGCCTCAGCTGCATACCGGGCCTTCAGGGCCAGAACTGTTATGTCAACAATTCTTCTGGTAACCGCTTTAGTGATTATGCTGAGGTTGATCCCTTTGGGTCCTCTCTCCGGTATAAATCAAACCCTGGCCTCCTGGATTTTGACTGTACCAAATATGGCAGCCAAAAGAGCTATCTGGATAGGTATAGGTTTAGGTGCTACAGCTACCTGTTTGAAGATCATATTCGGCATCGAGAGAGCTTATATGGGAAAGGACTAAAAAGTCCAAGGTCAAAAAGCTAAAGTCTAAAGGCCAAAGGGAAATTGGAGGAATAAAAGATGAGTTTTTATGAAAAATTGATGAAGCTGGACCGCAGGTGGATCTATCTCACAGTGGCTATTGCAGTGGTCATACCCGTCCTGGTCCCTTTTAAGGTTCCGGTTTACGTCACGCCTGAGGCAAAAGCGGTTTACGACTTCGTGGAGAAT
>Ga0209777_10006186_pt1 | contig 13543 bp, 9 predicted proteins | sample FrelakmetHBP12HB_FD_187147 | JGI IMG/M metagenome (GOLD analysis project Ga0209777, IMG submission 187147) | Freshwater lake sediment microbial communities from the University of Notre Dame, USA, for methane emissions studies -HBP12 HB (SPAdes)... | ecosystem: Environmental > Aquatic >...
AGTCCTCCTATGGAATATTGGCCACATGCTACTTTTAAATTGAAATCGATGCAGGTCATTTTTTCTGTTTTGATATGCTATTTTAAATGCTTAATAGTTTTTTGGGAAATTTAACCGGCCACTTCTGTTTTTTAATAGTAAAAATATCGAAACTCTTGTCCTTGTCTGAAATGAACCGATAACTCACGTTTTTGCAGCTAGGCATGTTTATTAATAGTAAACCTGTTTATTTCAACAGAACTTGATTCCCTTCTGGCCTGGCGCACCGCTTAGACGTCTTCACTGCTTAACTATTTATATCCTATTTTCAATGGGTTTATCCGCGCCTTGGACATAAATTCTGTGCTATATTATGTACGCATCAATTGAGCCCTGTGGTTGAAGACTGAGCAAAATGGTTTGAAGATTTATATTGAGCTATGCGATAATCCAAAACAAACTGAGGAATTTCTATACATCAATTCTAAGGAGACAAACATGACACACAGAAGGAGAAAAATGGTTTGTGTATCTGCTGCGGTAATGTGTTGTCTATGTTGGTGTCATTTGGCAGATGCGGCACAGGAGAAATCAACGGACAATGAGCAGCAGGCAATTCCCTTCAACCGCCTTGGCGCCGAGGTTGATGCCAGATACGGCGGCAAGGCCGCAGGGCCGGTGGCGACAAAGAACGGCTTTAATCTTATGGCAAAGATGCAGGCCCTTGAGGCTGAGGTCGGGCCCACAGGGCTGCGGGTCACCTCGCTTTCAAAAAGTGAGGGCGGCGGTGCTTTTTCCATAGTTCCGGTTGCAGTTAACGGCATGAAGGGTGAGGGAAAGAAGCCGAAGCTGCAGGATTCCGGCAACAGTGTGCTGCTTGATCGGGGTTTTGTGGCCGAGCGGTTTTCGGCATCCTCTGAGGGCATACGTCAGGATTTCATCATCGCAGGGCCTGCAAAAAAAGCAAAAGACCTTGTGCTGAACATAGCTGTAACCGGCGCCAGGGTTGAAAAATACGGTAAGGATGAAACCAGCGTAATGCTTACCCTGCCTGCCGGCCGCAGGCTTGTGTACAACCGGCTTCATGTTACCGATGCTCAAGGCAGGGAACTTAGTGCGCGGATGCTGGTGAAAAATAAAGCTGCTTTTGATATTCAGGTTGCGGCAGCAGGGGCAGCCTACCCGGTAACCATAGACCCCACCATTACCGATGCCGACTGGATGTCGATGAATTCAGGGGTTCCTGGTGTAAACGGCGTTATTTACGCCTTTGCCCGAGACTCACATGGCAATATCTATGTCGGCGGTTACTTTGATGTTGCCGGAAGAATAAGCGTCAATAATATAGCCAAGTGGAACGGCTCGTCCTGGTCGGTTCTTGGATCGGGCATGGACAGCACAGTTTACGCCCTTGCCGTTGACGCTTTGGGAAATCTCTATGCAGGCGGTTATTTTACAACAGCCGGGGGCACTTCTGCTAATGGCATAGCCAAATGGAATGGCGCGTCATGGTCGGCCCTTGGCTCGGGGATAACAGGGACCAATCCTTATGTTCGCGCTCTTGTCATTGACTCTTCAGATAATGTTACTGCCGGCGGTTATTTTACAACAGCCGGTGGCTCTTCAGTAAACCATATTGCCAAATGGAATGGCACTACCTGGTCGGCCCTTGGCTCGGGGATAACAGGGACCAATCCTTATGTTCGCGCTCTTGTCATTGACTCTTCAGATAATGTTACTGCCGGCGGTGTGTTTGATACGGCTGGGGGCGTTGGAGTCAGCAACATTGCCAGATGGAACGGCACGTCATGGTCTGCCCTTGGCTCTGGAATAGCAGGGATCAGTCCTATTGGTATTTATCCTGTTTATGCCCTCGCAGTCGATTCTTCTAATAACCTTATCGCCGGTGGTCATTTTGCAAAAGCAGGGGGCAATTCTGCCAACAACATTGCCAAATGGAACGGCTCATCCTGGTCACCTCTTGGCACGGGAATATTTCCAGACGTTGAAGCTCTTGCGTTTGACTCCCATGATCAACTGATTGCCGCCGGTCGTATTTTAACAGCCGGTGGCAATTATGCCAGCAACATAGCCAAATGGAACGGCACGACCTGGTCTGCACTTGGCTCGGGCACCAGCGGTCCTGTATTTGCACTTACCCTTGACTCTTCAGATAATGTTACTGCCGGCGGTGTGTTTGATACGGCTGGGGGCGTTGGAGTCAGCAACATCGGCAAATGGAACGGCACGTTGTGGTCGGCCTATGGCTCGGGGATGAACGCTTATGTCAAAGCTTTTGCTGTCGATTCTTCTTATAACCTGTATGCCGGTGGTTGGTTTAAGTATGCCGGAGGCATACTGGCCAATAATATTGCCAAATGGGATGGCTCAACCTGGTCTGCCCTTGGCTCAGGGATGGGAGGGTATTCCTCTTCTTCGGTATATGCTCTTGCCCTTGATTCTTCAGATAATCTTACAGCCGGTGGTTATTTTATAACAGCCGGCGGCACTTCTGCTAACTACATCGCTAAATGGAACGGTACTTCATGGTCTGCTTTTGGCCCGGGAATGAACAGCGCGGTTCACGCTATTGCCCTTGGCTCATCCGGCGCTCTCTATGCCGGCGGTGAGTTTACACAAGACGGAAGCGGCCAGGATTTGGCTTATATAGCCAAATGGAACGGCTCGTCGTGGTCGGCCCTTGGCTCGGGAATGGGAGGGGTCAATCCCGTTGTTGACGCCCTTGCTGTCGACTCTTCTGATAACCTTATTGCCGGCGGTGAGTTTACCACTGCCGGAGGCTGCACGGACAATTGCACATATATTGCCAAATGGAACGGCTCAACCTGGTCGGCCCTTGGCTCAGGAATGGGAGGAAGCTCTTACGCTGTTTACGCCCTTGTAATAGACTCTTCTGATAATATTACTGCCGGCGGTGAGTTTACCACTGCCGGCGGCAATCCTGCCAGCAACATAGCCAAATGGAACGGCATTTCCTGGTCTGCCTTTGGAGATGGGATGAACAGCGATGTCTCCGCCCTTGTATTTGACTCTTTGCACAATCTTTATGCCGGCGGTCAGTTCACCACAGCCGGGGGGAATACTGCCAACAACATAGCCAAATGGAACGGCACTTCCTGGTCTGCCCTTGGCTCGGGGGTAGACACTACCGCTCTGGCTCTTGCAATTGACCCCTCAGACAATCTTTATGCCGGCGGGGAGTTCGGGATAGCCGGCGGGAAAATATCGCCCTTTATTGCCAAATGCAATTTAACCGGCGGTACTTTTAAAATGTCCATTAATAAAACAGGCACCGGCACGGGTTCTGTGAGCAGTAAACCGCCGGGTATTAACTGTGGTGCAGCCTGTGTGGCGAATTTTAACATCAATAAAAATGTAAAGTTGAACGCGGCAGCTGCTTCCGGCTCAACCTTTGCTGGCTGGAGCGGCGGCGGGTGCCCCAGCACGGGCCAGTGTATTATAACAGTGACGGACAATGTAACCATAACCGCCCAGTTTAACACAAGCGGTGGTGGCCCGGGCCCTGGACCTGGTCCCGGACCCAGCCCTGCAACGACAACGGTTAAAATGACCAGCACGACCACCATAAAAGAACCTGAACCGACAACAACCACAACCGGGTGGTGCCCGTCTCAAAAGGTGCTGGGGAAAGACAATCCCGATCTTGAAAACCTGCGCGCGTTTCGCGACAGCACCCTTGCGCACAGCGCGGTTGGTCGCAGGGTTACGCAAATCTATTATAACAATGCTGAGAGTATTAATGAGGCCCTTGACAGCAGCCCGGCTCTGCGCGCCGCTGCACGCAGATTTCTTGAAGCAATTGCAATGATGGTGGAGCCGTAGGAGCATCCGACGCGGCGAAACGTGCCCATCAGGGGCCAGGGTTCAGTAGTCGGGGTTCAGCAATGAGCCCCGATTTTTTTTAAGGTACCGGTATGGTGAAATTCAGCTGAAACACTAATGGGTTGACGTTGAAAACTGAAAAATGGTAGTTTGTTGCAGGACAAAATCACGAGGGGTCACCAAATGTTTCGCATGTTAGAAGCCGGGAGATAATTTTTAGTCTTTTGCACAGTGGCTTTTTAACGAATTATCGATAGTGAAAGGTGAACACAGAAAAGGTGAACAGGATGCAAAAGCAAAACTGGCTACAATTGTTTTCCCTTGCTGCCGCATTGGCTCTGCTGCTGCCGGCGCTTTCATTGGCGGCATATCCTGCAGAGGCGCCCCGCACCGGTCAGACAAAATGTTATGATGCCATGGGCGCCGAGAAATCCTGCTCTAATACAGGGCAGGATGGAGATTGGCTTGCCGGTGTGCCCTGGCCCGAGCCGCGGTTCACCGACTATGACAACAGCACAGTTACCGGTACTGACAACGGTACTGATAATGGAACTGACAACGGCACTGTTCCAGGCACGGTCACCGATAATCTAACGTGCCTTGTCTGGGCTCAAAATGCAAATCTCCTTGGCACAATTGATAAAGATAATGATACCGACAGCCCGGCAGGCGACGGCATGGTCACCTGGCAGCATGCTCTTGATTATTTAAAGAGGCTGAACCGGAAGAAATACCTGGGCCACAAAGATTGGCGCCTGCCCAATATAAACGAGCTTGAAAGCCTGGCGAATGCCGGCGCATACAACCCTTCGCTTCCTCCGCTGCACCCCTTCTTGAATGTGCAGCCAAGCAGCTACTGGTCGTCGACGTCCTATGCGGGCTATACGAACCAGGCATGGGACGTGCGCATGTACAGCGGCTACTCCTACAACGACTATAAGACGGAAAAAAACTATGTCTGGCCGGTGCGGGCAGAGCAGTGCAGGGCAGGGGACAATTCGACCATTTGCCTGCCGAAAACCGGCCAGACTATGTGCTATGACTCGAGCGGCAACACCATAGCCTGCGCGGGCACAGGGCAGGATGGGGAGCTTCGAAATGGAGTAGACTGGCCATTCCTGCGTTTTACCTGCCACTTTGATGATACGGTAACAGATAATCTAACCGGCCTAGTGTGGGCAAAAAACGCCAATCTTCTTGGCACGGTTGATTCGGATAATGATACCGATGGTGCTTCTGGTGATGGCCTGGTCACCTGGCAGCATGCCCTTAACTATGTGGCAAAGCTCAACAAGAAAAGATACCTTGGCTTTAAGGACTGGCGCCTGCCCAACAGGCGAGAGCTTCGAAGCCTTGTAGACTTTGGGCAGTATGAACCGTCATTTCCCTTGTGGCACCCCTTCTTGAATGTTGAAACGGGCCGGTACTGGTCATCTACCACCCATGCCGAAATTACGACCGTTGCCTGGAACGTGAATTTGATTATAGGCAGCGTAGACACCAACAATAAGATGGAATACTTTTATGTCTGGCCTGTGCGCAGAGGGCGGCATTATAATGCAACCACAACCACCACAATCACCTCAAAAACCACCACCACCACGACAATTTCAGATTGGCTGTGTCCGGCGCAAAAAGTTTTGGGTGAGGATGGCCCAGATCTGGAAAATCTGCGCGCGTTTCGCGACAGCACCCTTGCGCAAAGCGCAGTCGGGCGAAAGGTTATAGAGATCTATTACAACAATACCGACAGCATCAATGCGGCCCTTGACCGCAGCCCGGCTTTGCGTGCAGCGGCCCGCAGGCTGCTTGAGGCGGTTGCACCTTTGCTGGGGAGGCAGGAATAGGTGTAAGGGGTTAGGGGGCAGGGAACTGCAAGAGTTTTTCTGTTGTGGCGGACTCAGGATGATAAATCTGTAGTGATAGGGGAATCAGGGCAGGGGCGCGGTGCTCGCGCCACTGTTTGCTGTGGCCTATTTTTTCGTCCTCCACTGGAGGCGCCCCGGTTCTTCTGTCAGGAGTAGTACCTGCAAAGAAATGTGCAAATGATTTTTTCATGTTATATTTCAAACTAAACGGTCATCATTATTCACATGGGGGAATAATGGCTCCTGATCATGATACCGGAAAAGCTCTGATCTTACTTTTCTGCAGTTCCCTTTGTAATCAATTATAAAAATATGGTTTGTCAGATACTGCCTGCGGACTTTTCGAAGGGCGAGATAACCTTGCCCCGATCACCTCCGATTCTTGAGGCCCGGCATCTGCATCACGGCCCCTGACTCTGATCTTGCAGCAAGGAGTATAATGAAAAAACAAAAATGGTTGAGTATGTTGACGCTTGCCGTCTTGTGTGCTCTGCCGATGGGCGGCGCTGCTGTCTGTGCAGCCTCTGAACCTGAGACGGTTCAAGACCAGCCTGGCAATTTTAGCACGGCCACAGCTGCGCTTGATGGCGCCGTGATCGCACTGGACACCGCCAGCATCAGCAGCAGTTCAACAACCTCAGTCACTCCCGTGCCCACCACTGCCATATTTTCGGGTTCCGTGATGGCCTTTGACACGAAGGCCGGCCTTGAAAATGTTGATATCAGCATTCCCTTTGTTGGCCGTTCAACCCGCAGCGGTCCGGGCGGCGCTTATCAACTGGTTGTGCCAAGCGGACAGTATACCGTTTATTATAATCCGCCCGCAGACCTTGCCGCACTGTATCTGCCGCTTGTTAAGACATTCGATATGCCGCCTGGTGTTGTAAACGGTGATGTCTTTTTAATGCGGGCGCCCACACCGGCAATAGTCACGACAACCGCTTCATCTTCAACCACAACCGGACCCTGCCCGGCTCAAAAGGTGCTGGGTGAAGATAATCCTGAGATTGAAAATCTGCGCGATTTCCGTGACAGCACAGTAGCGCAAAGCGCCGTGGGCCGCAGGATAATTGAAATCTATTACAACAATGCCGGCAGCATCAATGCCGCTCTTGACCGCAGCCCCCTATTGCAGTCTGCTGCCAGAAAAGCGCTAGAAGCGGTTTCTTTGCTGGTACAGCGGTAGGGGAGGAATACGCCATGTTTCGCAGGCGCGGCAACTGCTTCCGAATAGAGGGTATCTGCAGATGCATATAATCATGCAGCGCTAAGTTATCTGAGAGGCAATGACGCGGCATTTATTGTCTTCAGGAACCATCGCCTGTGGCGATGGTTCCTGAAGAAGGCAACTAAAAACTCTACGAGTTTTTGATTTCGCCCTTTCAGGGCAAAATCAAGCCACCCGCTATGCGGGTGGTTGTTGACTTAAAACTTTTGCATGTATAAATCCTATGAAACTACCACGTAAAGAAAAACACATGATCAGGATAGCGATGATTAGTATCTTGGTGCTGCACCTGCAGCTTTCCAGCCTCACTTCCGTTTTTGCCATGCCAGCCAGTGACTCAGGTATAACAACAACTTCGACCACCATTCATTACCACCACGGCGAGACATCCATATTTTCGGGTTCCGTGATGGCCTTTGACACGAAGGCCGGCCTTGAAAATTTTGATATCAGCATTCCCTTTCTTGGTCGTTCAACACGCAGCGGCCAGGGCGGCGTTTATCAAATGGTGGTGCCCAGCGGACAGTATACCGTCTATTATACTCCCCCTTCAGACCTTGCATCTCAGTATCTGCCGCATGTTCAGACATTCGATATGCCGCCTGGTGCTGTAAACGGTGATGTCTTTTTACAGCGAGCGGCTGCGGCATCTCCAACAACAACCACAACCGGGCCGTGCCCGGCACAAAAGGTGCTGGGGGAGGATGACACCGATCTTGAAAATCTGCGAGCCTTCCGGGACAATACCCTTGCGCAAAGCGCGGTGGGGCGCAGGATCATAGAAATTTATTACAACAACTCCGAGAACATCAATGCAGCGCTTGACCGAAGTTCTTTATTGCAGGCTGCTGCCAGAAAAGCGCTTGAGGCTGTTGCGATAATGGTAGCGCCGTAGGGGCAAGGTATGCCGTGTCCATCAGGGGTCAGGGTAGGGGCGTAGGCCATACGCCCTTGTTTTATGAAAAAAGAGATATCCACTCCGCCACAGCGGATCTTTGCCCATAAAATGAGAGCAGGGAAGGGAAACGAAATATAATGCTCGTGTGAATTGAAAATGCCGGGACCTATAAGGGACCCGGCATTTTTGTTATTCTGAGTAGATGCTTACGGGGGGCAGAGCGCGCAGACCGAGCGGAACGCTTCGGTTGAAAGATAGCGGTCGCCGCGGTCTGCAAACAGCACCACCACGGTTGAGCCTCGCGGCAGATCCTTTGCCACCTCCATGGCGCCCCAGAGGGCTGCGCCGCTGCTGAGTCCGCAGAACAGCCCTTCGCGCAGAGCCAGATCGCGGAATAATTCAAAGGCATCGTCATCCTTGCAGACTATCTTTCTGTCAAGCAGGCCGGGCTCATAGATGGGCGGCACAATCGATTCCTGCATATTCTTCAGGCCCTGAATGCGGTGGTTCAGCACCGGCTCGATGCCGATGACCTTGGTGCGCGGGTGGTGCTCGCGGAAATAGCGCGAGCAGCCCATGAGTGTGCCTGTGGTGCCCATGCCGGCAACGAAGGCATCTGCCTCGCCTTTGGTGTCACGCACGATCTCCGGTGCCGTTGTCTCATAGTGCGACAGCCAGTTTGCGGGATTTGCAAACTGGTTGGGCATATAATAGGTGTCGCTGAAGTTTTCCATTATATGATGGGCGCGCATGATGGCGCCGTCGGTTTTGTCGCAGCCGGGGGTGAGCTCAAGTTCTGCCCCAAGGGCCGTCAGTATCGAGCGCCGCTCTTCGCTAACGCAGGCGGGCATGGTGAGTTTGATGCGAAAGCCCATGGCAGTTGCTATCATGGCCATACCGATGCCGGTATTGCCCGATGTCGGTTCAAGTATCGTTTTATCGGGCGTGAGCTCACCGGATTCAATGGCAGCCTTGAGCATGTAGTATGCTGGCCGGTCCTTTACCGAGCCGCCGGGGTTTGATCCTTCGAGTTTAGCAAGTATGCGCACACCGGTTTTGCCGGGTTCCCATATACGCCTGAGTTCAACAAGGGGCGTGTTGCCGATGGCATCAAGTACACTCATGACCGTAACCTCCTTAAAGCTTTACATTGACTTACGCAGCTTGTTAAATTATCTTTAAAAACCGAATCTGTAAAGAGATTTTCCATGGACCACGAGCAGGAAGCGCGGCAGCGCCAGATAGAAATTTACCGTGCCATGACGCCGGCGGAGAAATACCGCCAGATCATGCAGCTGCGGGCATTCGCCTGGGAGGTGAAGCGAGCCGGGGTGAAAAGCATGCACCCTGACTGGACAGTTGAGCAGGTTGAAGCCGAAGTGAGAGAGATATTTTTATATGCAAGAACATGATTTTCATCGTGCATTCATAGCCCCTATGGAGCGTCTGGGCATCCCCTATATGGTCACGGGTTCGATTGCGGCTATTTTTTACGGCGAGCCTCGCCTGACCCACGATATTGACATCGTCCTTCACCTGCGCCTGGCGGATATCGGAAGGTTGTGTGAAATGTTTCCGCTTGCTGACTATTACTGTCCGCCGCCTGAGGTGATTCATGTTGAAATGCGGCGTGAAAGCCATGCCCATTTTAACCTCATTCACCATACAACAGGCCTGAAGGCAGATTGCTATCCCTTCACCGGCGACCGACTGCATGCCTGGGCGCTGCAGAACCGGAGAGCTCAGAGCCTTGCGGGCAACCAAACGGTGCAGCTTGCTCCGCCCGAATATGTAATTATCAGAAAAATGCAATACTATCGCGATGGCGGATCGCAAAAGCATGTACAGGATATTCTAACAATGCTTGCTGTGCAGGGCGGGGCAATCGATATGCAGTTTCTAGGTCAGGAGCTGAAAGAGAGAAATCTTGACATGCTTTTCAATGAAATTTCCACGAAACAGTAAGCGCCTGCCGGCCAATAACTCTTTTTGCTATACCCCGCATGAAACGAAAGCCTCAGAACAATAAACCTGAAATCATGTCCCCTGCAGGCGACTGGGTCAGCCTTCGTGCCGCGCTTGACGCCGGCTGCGACGCTGTCTATTTCGGTGTTCAGGGGTTCAATATGCGGGCAGGGGCTGACAATTTTATCGCTGCGTCCCTTGGTAAGATTGCCCGGCTGTGCCGTGCCGCAGGCGCGCGTTCCTATCTTGCCCTCAACACGATCGTGTATGAAGGCGAGCTTGGGAAAATCAGGGCGCTTCTTGCGCGGGCCCGCGCGGCACAGATCGACGCGGTCATCTGCTGGGACTATGCCGTGATTGGTCACGCGCGCAGCCTCGGGCTGCCCGTGTTTGCCTCTACACAGATGTCTGTGTCAAACAGTGCGTCTCTGCTTGAGCTGTACCGGCAGTTCGGCATCAAGCGTTTTGTGCTCGCCCGTGAGTGCTCCCTTGATGACATGATGAAGATCAGACGGAGCCTGGCCAAAGCACTCGGCGCGCAGGCTCGCGAGATAGAGATAGAGGTGTTCGCCCACGGCGCCATGTGCGTTTCGGTGAGCGGCCGCTGCTTTTTGTCGCAGTTCGAACACGGAAAGTCGGCAAATCGCGGCGAGTGCCTCCAGACCTGCAGGCGGGAGTTCATCGTGCATGATGTGCTGCGGGGCCATGAGCTGGCAATTGGCAATCATTACATATTGAGTCCCAAAGATCTCTGCGTGCTGCCGTTTATCGAAAAGCTTATTGAGGCCGGCGCATCGAGCTTCAAGATAGAGGGCCGCAGCCGCAGCCCCGAATATGTCGCCACCGTTACCTGGGCCTACCGCAGGGCGGTTGACTTTTACTGCGATCACAGGAGCGAGCCCGATTTTAAGCCCCGCTTCGAGGCGTTAAAACACGAGCTGCTGGGAGAGCTTGCACGGGTCTATAACCGCGGTTTTTCCTCCGGGTTCTATCTTGGCAGGCCCATTGACCAGTGGCATGACGTTGAAGGCAGCATTGCAACGACGCGCAAGGAGTATGCCGGTGCGGTGACCAATTTTTATAAAAAGCATGGAGCTGCCGAGATACGGGTCGAGAGCAACGAGTTTGCCCCGGGTGACGAGATCATGTTTCAGGGAGCGACTACGGGCGTATTTTCTCAAACGGTCGAGGCCATCGAAATAAACCGCAAGCGGGTCGATCGTGCGCGCAAGGGCGCCTCCGTTGCGGTTAAAACCGACCGCCAGGTCCGGCGGGGTGATAAAGTATATGTGATTACATATGTCCCAAAAAAGCCTCCCGGCTAAAATTTACGGGGAATAAAAAAAGGTGTCAGGCGTCAGGTTCGTAGGGGCGTTCGGCGAACGCCCGATAAAACGTAGGGGCAGATCTGCGTGTCTGCCCTGGTTCGGATTCAAAATTGAAGATCGTAGGGGCGCGGTCGTCGCGCCCAGTGTGTGGCGTAGGGGCAGGTTTCAAACCTGCCCGGAGTTTGGAGCAAACAAAATTTAAGATCGTAGGGGCAGATCTGCGTGTCTGCCCTCAGACAACCTCTGAGGCTCTGGGGTGAATCGCATTTCTGTTAATCTGATGTAAGCATATAAAAACCCATGATAAGCATTGAAAATCTAGCAAAAGGCTTCGGCGGGCAGGCACTGTTCGAAGGGGTAAGCTTCAAGCTGGGAGAGCGCGAGCGCGTGGGCCTTGTGGGGCGCAACGGCCACGGCAAGACCACGATATTCAGCATTATCACCGGCGAGGAGCATGCTGATGAGGGGGTGGTCATCATTCCCCGGGGGTATCGCATCGGCTATGTGCGGCAGCATATTGATTTCACCGAGAGCACGGTGCTGCGCGAAGGGTGCACGGGGCTGCCCGACGGCGAGCAGCATAACCACTGGAAGGTCGAGAAGATCCTTGCGGGCCTCGGTTTTTCCGAGCGCGATATGCAGCGGCCGCCCGCGGAGTTTTCAGGCGGCTATCAGGTGCGGCTGAACCTGACAAAGGTGCTGGTGTCAGAGCCCGACCTGCTGCTTCTTGACGAGCCGACCAACTATCTCGACATCACCTCGATCCGTTGGGTGGAAAGCTTTCTGCTGTCATGGCCTCACGAGCTGATGCTCATCACGCACGACCGCGGCTTTATGGATAAAATTGTGACCCACGTGGTCGGCATTCACCGGCGGCGCGTACGCAAGATTCCGGGCAATACGGAAACCTATTATTCCCAGCTTGCCATGGAGGAGGAGGTGTATGAAAAGACGCGCATCAATGATGATCGGCGAAAAAAAGAAATAGAGCTTTTCATAAGCCGCTTCCGGGCAAAGGCACGGCTTGCCGGCATGGTTCAGTCGCGCGTAAAAAGTCTTGCAAAAATGGGAAAGCGCGACCGGCTGGAAGAGATCAAGGATCTCGACTTTTCTTTCCGCGAAAAGCCTTTCAACGGCAAGTACATGATGGCGGTGCGCGACATGGCCTTCGGCTATACTGCCGGCCAGACCCTTATCCGGAATTTTTCCATCAGCATTGCCGCCGGCGACCGCATATGCGTTGTCGGGAAAAACGGCAAGGGCAAAACAACGCTGCTGAAGCTGCTTGCAGGGGCGCTCAGGCCCCAGTCAGGCGAGATAACCTTCAACCCCAATGTAACGCCCGGCTTTTTCGAGCAGACCAATATTAAAACGCTGGTCGATGAGCGCACGGTCGAGCAGGAGGTTCTTTATTCCTCACCAGATGTGGACAGCCAGCTGGCCCGGAACCTTTGCGGCGCCATGATGTTCGAGGGCGATGCGGCCCTCAAGAAGATCGGTATCCTGTCGGGAGGCGAGCGGAGCCGCGTGCTGCTTGCAAAAATACTTGCCACGCCCGTGAACCTGCTGCTGCTTGACGAGCCAACGAACCACCTTGACATGGAATCATGCGACGCCCTTGTTGCGGCCCTTGACAGCTTTGAGGGCGCCGTGGTGATGGTGACGCACAACGAGATGTTTCTTCACGCTCTTGCCCAGCGCCTTATCGTATTTCAGGATGAGCTGCCCTCTGTGTTCGAGGGCAGCTACCAGTGGTTTCTTGAAAAGGGCGGCTGGGGCGATGACGACAACATTGCGCGCAGGGTTGAACAGAGCGGCGGCGGGGCTCAGGGGCAGCCTGAAAAGCTCAACAAAAAAGAGCTGCGGCGCATCCGCTCGGATTTTTTTACCGAGAGGGGGCGGGTGCTGCGGCCGCTTGAGGAGCGGATGGCTGATGTCGAAGCCGATATCGAGACGCGGGAGACCGAGCTGAACGGCTTATACAGCGCCATGCAGGATGCTGCGCAGGCACAGGATGGAGCCAGAATTGCGGAGATATCGCAGGCACTGCAGCCGTGCCGGCAGGCGATTGATGAAATGTATGTGGAGCTTGACCGCCTGACCGTTGAGCTCGAATCGCAGCAGGCCGGGTTCGAGGCCCGCCTTGCAGAGATCGAGAGGCTTGAGGCCGTTCAGGCCTGACCCGCATGCACGGGCAGGCTTAATTTTACACGGACTGCAGCACCCTGATGAAATTGTTTTTTAATGAAATCGGCCCGCTGCGCTTTGTGCGCAGCGGGCCGAACAGTTTTTGCGGCAATAAAGGCTAGCGAAGGCGTTTGAGCACCTGGCCGGCGTGCAGCGCAGTCTGTGTTTCCCATGCCCTGTCCCTGCCAGGCTGCTTTTCGGAGGACTGCCGTGCCCGGACCGCGGA
>Ga0209777_10006187_pt1 | contig 13543 bp, 10 predicted proteins | sample FrelakmetHBP12HB_FD_187147 | JGI IMG/M metagenome (GOLD analysis project Ga0209777, IMG submission 187147) | Freshwater lake sediment microbial communities from the University of Notre Dame, USA, for methane emissions studies -HBP12 HB (SPAdes)... | ecosystem: Environmental > Aquatic >...
CTGGAAAGTGGGTGTATATGCTGCCCACTCGGTATCATTGCTTAAAGTTTTATAACTAAATGGATTTGTCGTTATAACAAAATCGTCTGCCAATAAAATATTCCCTGCTATAGCAGTAACAACTTGAAAACCAAATCGTATATTCATACAAGTTGCCGGAACTTTAAAACTATCTGTGAATAAACCCATAGTGGATGCTTTCAAAGCACCACTATAAAGAGCAACACTATTAGTTACATCCCATATTATGAAATTTACATCGTTGTCAGATCCGTTATAAGTATACCAGAAATTTATCCCAACATATGATCCCAACCTCATTTTTGAAGTTGTAGCTATATTTGTAGGATTTGCTAACCAATCGGTTACAGACCCCGTAACTTGTGTATATTTTAAAGAATTAGTCCCTGTGATAGGTGTTGTAGTTTCTGTTGCTAATGTACCAGCGAATGAACCTGCTGTTAAAAATGTTGAATTATGTCCTGTACTCCAAGTTGTTGGTAAATTAATTTCAAAGTTTTCTTGCCAAATAACATCATAACCATTAGATGCACCTGTTGCTCCATTTAATCCTGTTGTGCCATTTAATCCGGTTGCCCCCTGGATTCCAGATAGACCTGTTGCCCCTTGAGGGCCTACATTACCAGAACCTACAACGGTGGCATTAATTCCACTTCCTCTCCAATCAAAATAATTAGTTGCCACACCTGAAGGAACAGCAACTCTGGCATATTTACTTGTGGAAGAATAAGAACTAGCTGTTTGATAAACCACGGATCCAATTAAAACTAACTCATATGCAGGAAGACCTACTTGGTACAAAGCTAAAACTTCAGCTTGCGCTTGGGCTAATGTTGGTAATGAAGTATAATCAACCTGTCCTTGAAAACCAATGATAGGTCGTGAATTATCATTAGTTGCGTAGTAGTGAACCATCACCCAATCATTATTACCAACAACAACTGTAAGAGAACCTGAACCACCAGTTATTGGGTTGTAGGGAATCCTATTAGTACCACTAGAAAATTCAGCAGTACCAGAATAAATAAATGGAAAGTTATCAACTGTAGCCCTTACTCTCCAATTAGTTCCATTTCTCCAATAAATTGGTATTTGTGCAGGAGCAGTCACCGCAGTTATGTGGTGATCTAAGTCTTCGTCCCACATGTCTCCGGCGTCATATCCCCACTGGGATTGAGTAGCTGTTCCAGAATTAATGTTAAAAGTGTTTAAAGATAAACCGTTTCCCCACACAGCTCCCCGAGTTAAATGTAAATAGAGATGAGTTTCTGGGGGCATTGTTAGTTGGTGTCTTTCTTCGGAAAATAGTATTTGTTTTGAATTAGTAGCATCCCAATAAATTATTGCTACTAAAGCATTTGCCATAATAAGATTTGAAGAAAATGTTTGAGTAGCGGTTAAAGTTGAACCATTAAAATAAATGTACCACAAACCCTCAGTATTTGTTGTTAAAGGCACTGACTGTGCTGTAGATTGTGTGTATTGTGTACCTTGAATATAATAACTGAATGAAGCACCAGTTGGTGTTATAGTTAAAGTTCTTGTTACATCCGTAAAAGTTATATTAGCGTCCGTTGCATATGTTGACGGAAAACCTGTTGGAAAATCGGTTAAAATACCAATATTGGCAACTGCTGCTGCTGCAGATCCTGCAACTCCAGTTGATCCTTGAGTTCCATTTGTTCCTGCAACTCCGGTTGATCCTTGAATTCCATTTGTTCCTGCAACTCCGGTTGATCCTTGAATTCCATTTGTTCCTGCAACTCCAGTTGAACCTTGAGTTCCATTTGTTCCTGCAACTCCAGTTGAACCTTGAGTTCCATTTGTTCCGGCTACTCCGGTTGAACCTTGAGTTCCATTTGTTCCGGCTACTCCGGTTGAACCTTGAGTTCCATTTGTTCCGGCTACTCCGGTTGAACCTTGAGATCCATTAGATCCTGCAACTCCGGTTGATCCTTGAGATCCATTAGATCCGGCTACTCCGGTTGATCCTTGAGTTCCATTTGATCCGGCTACTCCGGTTGATCCTTGAATTCCATTTGTTCCGGCTACTCCGGTTGAACCTTGAGATCCATTAGATCCTGCAACTCCGGTTGAACCTTGAGATCCATTAGATCCTGCAACTCCGGTTTCTCCCTGAATTCCTGTTGCTCCAGAAGTTTCACTAACTCCATAATAAGTAGCACCATTTGAAACAATAAAAGTACCAGATACATTTTTTGTAAAATTATCTATTGCTATGTTGGTATTTCCACCATCTAGAGTTAGTATCCCATTAACTCTAGATGTAACAATTTCTGAATAATTGTGATTTCCTAGGCCATCTGCCTTTAAAGTTAAGTTATTTGAAAAGAAACAACTTTTAAAAGTAACATTTGTATTATTAGCATTATCATTTACAATTATTGCACTTGAGGAACCCTCAAATTTTGTATTATATATAAAAGCATAATTAAAACCATCAAAAGTAATATTTGTATTAAATTCACAATCATAGATTGATAATTTACCAGAAGCAGATCCTATAAATGAAACAACAGTATTGTCATAAAAACCAACATTTTTAATAACAATATCTGATTCATAAGTATTAGTATTGTCCTCTATGTCTACAATGAATCCAGAGATTGTTAAATCTTGTATATTAAGATCACTTTTTCCTAAAATAAAACTAGAATCTAAAGCAATAGCTCCTGTTGTTGTATGCAAAAATGTTGAATCTTTACTTTCTCCTAAAACAGACACATAGGGTTTTAAAGATAAAGAAGCTTCTTCATAATTTCCTGAACCAACTCTAATAACATATCTTTTAGATGAGCTATTGTCTGTGATTGCAGATAAGGCAGAAGCAACAGTTAAAAATGGTTTAGAAAGATCACCAACTAAACCTATAGCATCTATTCCTGATTTATTAACAAAGGCTGTTTGGGCTATTGGAATAGCGCCACCATAGTGCTGAGCACCGCTTATAACTGTAAAGGTACCTATATTAGATAAAGTAGTGATGTCAATTTGAGCATCTACACTAGCACCATCTAAGGTCAATGTACCATTGACTGTGCAATATAAAATTCTTGAAGCGTTACCATAGGAGGTAGATTGAATATATAAATCATGAGAGAATAAGCAGCCTTTAAAATCTACGTCAGCCGAATGATAGTCAGAAATTACTTGTATTACGCTTGTGGGCCCCATAAATTTTGAATTATATACGTGGGCCCAAGCATGAGAATTAAAAGTGACTGAAGTATTAAATTCACAATCATGGATTGTTAAGCTGTCACCTGTAGCTGATCCAACAAAGGACACCACAGCGTTATCATAAAATCCTACGTTCTTAATAAAAAAGTTTGAGTCATTATTATTAACTAAATTGACACCTAAATTATAAATAATTAAGTTTTCAATGCTGTTTTCACTGTATCCTGCATTAAAAGAAGAATCTAAAGTGATTGTACCTGAAGTAACAGCCTTGATGACTGTAGAATTTTTACCTTCTCCAATCAAAGAGACATAAGTTTTTAAAGCAAAAGAATTCTCTTCAAAAACCCCAGATCCTACTTTTACTACATATCTTTTATTTGAGTCACTATCTGTAATTACAGCTAAAGCTGCACCTATAGTTAAGAAAGGTTTTAATAAAGTTCCATCTCCTGTTATATCACTTCCACCTTTATTCACATACACTGTAAGTGTAAGACCTACAGAAGGGAGCGTAGGTTGTGGGCCAGTGACTCCTTGGATTCCGGTTGCCCCATCAATACCAACACCTAAAACCCAAGTTCCTGCTTCTTTTTTATAAATGGTTTCAGGACCGTTATTGGTTCTGAAGTAATAATCTCCATTATTTCCTATAACATCTGATGGTACAGAATCTCCTGAATACTCATTAAAAGATAAGGATGAAAATTCACCATTTTCATTATTATATATAACTGGTTTTTGGCTCATAAGCAGGCTCCCACTTTTTTTATTTTTAATTTAAGAAACATAAAATAAAATTATTAGTTCATTATAAGATTCAGGTAGCGTAAATATTCTTATTTAACCTTATAAATCCAGCCTCTTCGAACTGTTTTTCCCACCAAGATTCTTTAGCTAAAAAGGTTCTAAAGGGGTCTTTAGGAAGGTCAGATATCCCAGAATAACTTTCTAAAAAAGGGCAACAAAGGTACACTCCTTTAATGCCTACTCTTTTAAATTGTTTTAAAACAGGAATTATTTGTTGAGGTAGTAGATACATGAAAGAATTAGTATAAATAACATCAAAGCTTTTATCTTTAAATGAAGAAAGATCCGTCATGTCCATATAACAGCAATATTCTGGAACAACACAAATATTAAGAATTTCTTTATTATTTTCAATACCAAAAGCATCAATTCCTAATCTACGAAAATCTCTGACCAGCTCTCCAGAAGCACAACCAACATCTAGTAATGTTTTAACATCAATATCATTATAAACTAAATCTTTAATTATCTTTTCAGGACTAAAAGTGTAAGATTTGTAGGTTTTTTGATAAGGCCCACCACCATAATTAGAAAAATATGTATCATCTATTTTCTTAAATGATTTATTAAACAAAATGATATCTTCCATCAATTCAACTCAAGTTCAACTTTTTGTTTTAACTTTTTAGAAAATCCATTTTTTCTAGCAATCTTTTTTACTTTTTCTTGTAATTTATCGACAGCTTTTTCTAATTCATTTAAAGAGCTATCTGTCTCTTTATCCTCAGTTTTCATTTCTAGGCTTTGTTTTTCTTTTGCTGATCTTTTCATTAAGATTCTCCTGTTCCTCTTTTTCCATTAGGTTTATAATTTCATCTAATTTTTCAATTTTTTTAGATAGTGTAGTGAATTTATCAGTCATCTTTTTTATTAATTCTTTACTCTTGACGCCAGCTTCTAAAACCTTTTCACTGTTTTCTAAATCTCTTTCAGTATCAGCAAAATGTTTTTCTTCCTTACGGCCATCAGACATCATAATAATTGAAGCTTGAATGCCTGAAAGCCAACTTAAAAAGAATCCACAGTAAAGAAAGCTAGAGTCTATTTGTAGAATGCCAATCTTGTGTAAAACAATCCAAAAAAGAATAGAAAAGGTATATGTGAGAACAAAGGCCCAAGTTGCTACCGCTGATGTTAAATAATCAGAGGCTTTCACTCTAAAGAAATCAATTAGTTTGTAGAACTTGGATTTTTTCATAGTATTCCTATAAAAAAGTATTCTTATTTATCTTGAAAATTAGTAGATAATGAGATACCCTAAATATCTATGAAAAATGCCTTATTTTTACAGGAAATTTTAACTTCCCAAGGGTATAAAACTTTAGCTGCTGGAGGTTTTGTACGAGATACTCTTTTAAAAAGAGAACCTAAAGATATTGATTTGGCTACAACAGCTAAACCACAAGAAATACTGGATATTTTAGATTATAATTTAATTATCTGCATACCTACTGGATTAAAACATGGTACAATAACGGCGCTAATTAATAGAATTCCTTATGAGATTACAACGTTAAGAGTAGACAAGATTTGTAAGGGAAGAGAAGCTGAAGTTGAATTTGTGACATCTTTTGAGGAAGATGCCAAAAGAAGAGATTTAACAATTAATGCTCTTTTTATGGATTTAAAAACTAAAGAAGTTTTTGATTATGTTGGAGGTATTCAAGATTTAGAAGATAAAAAACTTCGATTTGTGGGAGATCCTGAAAAAAGAATTCAGGAAGATTACTTAAGGCTCCTTAGATATTTTAGATTTTTATCTCAATTAGAATTTAATGAAGATAAACCTAGCTTACAAGCTTGTGAAAAATACATGCCTTTTCTAGTATACCTCTCTTCAGAAAGAATTAGAGATGAGTTATTAAAAATGATTGTGGGCACTGGTGTACAAAATGTTTTTAATAAGCATAAATATATGGTTACTAGTATACTCCCTGAATTAATTCCTATTCTTTCCTGTACCCAAAATTGTCAATATCATTTTACTTCTGTGCTTGAACACACTCTTTATGGATTAGACTATCTATCCAAATATAAAAACCCAATTCTTTCTTTAGCACATCTTTTACATGATGTGGCTAAACCTTTTTGTAAAACTACAGATGAAAATAATAATGACCATTTTTATGGTCATGAGATTGAAGGAGAATCTGTCGCAGATAGAATTTGCCAAAGATTAAAGCTTTCCACAAAGGATACTAATAAAATTAAGTTTTATGTTAGAAACCACATGAGACTTCATAATGATTTATCTAAAAAAGCATTAAGAAGATTAGTTAATGATACTTCAGTTTTTGAAGATAAAGAAAATACTCTTAAAGAATTGTATTTGATTTATGAAGCTGATTTAAGTGGAATGAATAAAAGTTTAGAAGTTCTTCCTTTTTCTAAAATAGAAGAAATGTTAAAGGAAGAACCTAAATCTTTTGAGAGCCCATTATCCGGAAAAGAAATTATGGAACACTTTTCTTTAAAAGAAGGAAAGATGGTGGGGACAATTAAAGACTTTTTAAAAGAGAAGGTTATTGAGGGTTCTTTAGAGAAAGATGATAAAATAAAATCTTTAGAGTTGATTGATTTTTATTTTAATATCAATAAAGGTACTGTGTGAGTATAAAAACTTTTGCATACAACTGGTTAAAGAAAATGGAAGATAGAAAAAAAGACCCCTGTTATAGTTGTGGTGTTAGATATGTTGTTAATTGTAAGGCGACTAATAACCAAGGTGCTCTTTGCGAAGAAAAAAAGAGATATGAGGAAAAGAAAGAGGAAGTGAAAAGTGTTTAAAGAATTTTCAAAAGAACATTCTTATTTAATAGGTTTTTTTCAAGCTGACGGACATTTATCTTTTGGTACCCAAAATAGAATGAAACTTGCAATAGAATTAAAAGACAGTGACGTTGATATTTTGAATAAAATAGAAGAGTTACTTAAAGATGGGGTGCATGTTGGTAGAGGATTTAGAACTAGGGATACAAATTTTAAAAAAAATTATAAATCTTGTTCCTTAACTATTACAGAGGGGTCTTTTTTAAGAAAGTATTTCAACCCATATATTCCAAACGGAAAAAAAGATATGATAGTAAAAACTCCTGAATGGGTAGATTCTTCAAACTATTTAAGAGGATATTTTGATGGAAATGGTTCTATAGGCTTTACTAAAAATAAAAAGGATTGTTTTATTTGTTTCTGCACTAAATCCGAATATATAAAAAAATATTTAACTGAAGCTATTAAAAAAGAAACAGGTGAAATAAAAGAAACAGCTAGAAATAAAAGAGATAATATTTACAATATCTCAGTTATGAATGAGAGTGCAATTAAATTTTCTGAGTTCCTTTATCAAAATAAAAATTTATATTTAAACAGAAAATTTGAAAATTATAATGATATTAAAAAATGGGTAAGAACATTTCCAAAACGTAATTTTGAAGTAAAAAAATGGAATAAAGAAGAAGACGCTGTTGTGTTGTCTGAAAATTTAATCCTTTCTGAGAAAATGAAAATTTTAAACAGAACAGAAAAATCCATAAACATAAGGATATGGAGATTAACTGGTAAATATCCTAATAAAGTATTGGAGACCTCATGCAAATAATAACTGGAAAATATACCAAAATAAAAGTAATGGCAGATAATGTTGAAGAATCTGCTTTTAAACAACTATTAGATGTTGCAAATCAAGAAATTTTTAAAAATACAAATGTAGTAGTGCAGCCTGATGTTCATGCTGGGGCAGGGTGTGTTATTGGTTTTACAATGCCTCTCACTACCTTTGTGGTTCCCAACTTGATTGGAGTTGATATTGGCTGTGGGGTAGACGGTTTTTATCTTGGAAAAAATTTAAATATTAATTTTCAAGAATTTGATACTTATTTAAGAGATCATGTCCCAGCAGGTTTTAATATACACACTTCTAACAAAATTCCTAAAAGTTCAGAACTGTATAATCAAGTCGAAGATGTAACAAATAGACTAGAATTAAAAGCTGAAAGAGTTTTTAATTCTATAGGTACTCTGGGAAATGGCAATCATTTCAATGAGTTAGGTAAGACTACTGACGAAAAATATTATCTATTTATCCATTCTGGGTCTCGTAATTTTGGATTACAAATAGCCAATTATTATCAAAAGAAGGCAAAAGAGTATATTACAAATAATAATATTGTTGGAGTGCAGAAGGGTTTAGAATATCTTTTATTAGATTCTGATGAAGGTAAAAACTATTTAAGGGACATGTCTATTGCTCAGGAGTATGCTTCTCTTAATAGAGATCATATGGCTCATGTTCTTTTAAAATATTTAAAACCCAACAATTTAGAAAAAATAGCAACTACTCATAACTATATCAATCTAAAAGATAAAATAATTAGAAAAGGAGCTATCCAAGCAAATAAGGGGCAAAAAGTTCTAATACCCCTCAATATGAGGGATGGTGTAATTATAGGAGAGGGTAAAGGGAACCCAGATTGGAACTACTCCGCTCCCCATGGTGCAGGCAGAGTTCTTGGAAGAGGCGCCGCTAAAAAAACATTAGATTTAACTCAATTTGAAAATGAAATGAAAGGTGTCTGGTCTTCCTGTGTATCAAAAGATACACTAGATGAATCCCCAATGGCTTATAAGCCCAAGGAAGAGATTTTAAAACATGTTGGAGACACCATAGACATTCTAGAATTTGTAAAGCCTATTTATAACTTTAAGTCTTCAGGAGAATAAGTATGTTAAATTTTATTGGTGAGTTTGAAACAAAAGGGGATCTTCTAGTTACAGATCCCTGTTATGATCCAGGAACTTGGTGTTCTGGCGAAATAAAAGTAAAACCTGGAAAATATAAAGCCTATATTGAAAAAAGAAAAATTAAGGGGTGGGGCGAAAGGGTTTGCTCTTTGTATATTGTTAGAAAAGGAGAAAGCTTAAAAAAGTTATCCTTTAAAAAAACCAAAATTGATGTTGGGGTAGATAGTGGTTCTGCTGGTTTTTTTAATAAAGAATTATATCAAAAACCACTATCAAAAAAAATACCACTAATAGGTAAAAAAGAATATGAGCTAAGAGAGGATTTATTTAGGATAAAAACAATTCCAATGGATGACGTTATCTTTGTTAATAAGACGATGGATGATATTTTAAAAGGGAAAAAAAGCAACCCCAAAGAATGGAATTTAGAATTAAATAAAATGAAAAAAGAACACAATAAAGAAATAAAAAGAATAGAGAATCAGCTTAAAAATATAAAACCAAAAGATTGTGACAGTTCAGATGATTTTGATGAGGTTTGCTTTTCTTTGAGATTAATGGGTTTAGGATCTGGGGTAGAAAACTTTGGAGTTGTATCAAGTTCAGGGTATGGGGATGGGTCCTATAATTGCTATGTTAATAAAGGTAAAGAAATCGTCGCCAGCTATATTAAATTTATTTAACTTTAATTATTTTAATCCTTCAAGTATAATAATTTACAAATAAGTTATATTTTCGGGACATCTTTGTTCTTTTTAATGGAGTTAGCATGGCTAGTGATCTAGAGGCTACAGTAAATCAATTATTAGAAACATTAAATAATAAAGTAGGTTTTGAAGTAGAAGCTAAGTTCTCTAACCAACTTTTTTTCAAAATTCGTCTTATAAAGGAGCTTGGTTCTGAACGCCAAGTAAAGGGCCCTGTAAACTCAGAAATGATCTTTTTTGATGGACTTTGGATGCCTAAAGATTTTTATGTAGCTATCTCCCCCCCACCTAAAACATTTCATACAGATGAGTCTGAAATTAAGATTTCTGATCTAGATACTATTACAAAAAAGCTAGATGAAGTTACAGGTAAGATTGAAGCAAAGAAGTATCTTCCTAAATTAAAAGAGTTATCAGAAAACTATTTTGAAGATCCTAAGGATTCTACCGAGAAAAAACTTTTAGATTTTTGGAAAGAAATTGAAGATGAAAATAAAGCAGCATTAGAAAGCAGAGAAAAAGCATTAAGTGGGATTGAGAAACTTATAGGGCACACTTTAGCAGAGAATGTAAAGAAAACATTATTAAGTATCCCAGACCCAAAAGAAGCAATAAAACATTTAAAAGATAATTTTAATAAAATTAAAGAGAAAAAAGAAAAGAAAGAAGAAGAGAAAAAACCACAAGGTTATGTTCCAGAGATGGATAAAGATAAGAAAGAATTTACTGTTGATGATGTTAAATATATTTTAACTGTAGTTAAAAAAAATCATAAATCTGGAATAGATGGAATTATCAATCCTCTTAAAAAATACTTTAACCCTGATTTATTAAATACTCTTGTTATGGCTTATAGAAAATATGAAGGTTTAGAAGGTTTAGTGGACTTTTTAAAAAATTATGACACTAAAAAAGATCTTTTAGAAAGACAGCAACCTCATATGAAATTACCAGCAAATATATCTGAGGTTTTAACTCCAACCGAAGATACTTTGGAACTTTTAAAAGAAGTTAAAGAAAGTCACCCCAGTGAGTATAAGGGTTCTTTCTTAGAGTACACAGAAGATGTTATTTCTTTACTTTTAAAATATTTAAGACATGGAGAAAAAATTAATAAGTTTGAAGAGCTATTTAGCAATCTTTTTATTTCAGGAATGACTGGAGATGACAAGGGTATTTTAGGACAATGGTCTGCATTAAAGTATCCTAGAATTTATGATAGGTTAAAAAAACTTAGGAACCCATTAAGTGATATTTTTAAAAAACCTAAATCTGAAAAGGTTGAAGATGTTTTAAAACATCTTTTAGATGTTTCTAAAGGTAAAAAGAAAATGGTTACCTTAGAAGATGATGAAAAAAATAAGTATGTTCAGGATATGGCCAAGTTAATTAATAATGAAGTCTATATGTCGGAAGAAGATGAAGAGTTAATAAAAACGATAAAAGATGAAGATAAAGATTTTAATAAAAATGTGACTGAAAAAGGTCTTTCAGAAAAAGAATTAAAAGAAAAAAGAAAGAAATACAGGGAATATCAGAATAAATTAAAGGAAAAAGAAGAAAAAGAAAAATATGAGCTAATGAGCCCAGATGAACAAAAAGAATATACCCTCAAGAAAAAACAAGAGGAACATGCTAAGGATAATAGAAAAAAACAAAGATCTGAAAAAGCCAAGGAAAGGGCTAAAGAAAGGGCAGAAAAGATGAAAAAAGAACAAGAACCTAAAAAATCATCCTCTGAATCTGAGGGTAACTTACCCCTCTTTATTAAAATTGAGAATTTAATTAAGGCTTCTACAAATCCAATAGTTAAGGCAGAGTTAGAAGATTTGCTCAGTACCTTAAAAACGGTAATTTAATTAATTTCATAAGACCATCTTATTTTACCACAATCATATATACGAAACATTTTTTGGGCGTCTCTTAATTCTTTTTCTGTTTTACCAGTAAGTCTTTCTTCTTTAGTTTTACGCATTGAAGTTTTAGACCTTCTTAGAATGTTAGCCGTATCTACATAACTATAGTCTGGATATAACCTACTTTCTATTTTAAAGTTTAAATTTTTGTAAATTCCCCCGTCACTCCATCGGTTATCTGACCAACTTTTTATTGTGTTAAAATTGTTATTTTTAGCCCAAGTCAAACAATGTTGAAATAGTCTTTTTGAACCACCTAAAATTAAAATTCCTTTTTTAAAACAAAGTCTTGTTAAATAAATGACACTCTCTTCTTTTTTCTGTCTAGGGTGGGACCCCAAACTCATTGCTGCAACTAGCTCATCCTTATCAAAAAGACCTAAAGAGAATATAGACTGCTCATTTTTACCTTGTAAATGATTAGCCTCATAAAAAATAGAAGCCTGTGCCCGATTTATTTCTTTTACTTCTAGTTTTCGAGCCATTTTCTTTTTGTCATAGATATTTAACAATGATCTAATTCTACTTTTTACTTTTTCTAGAGTATGTGTCCACTCATCTTCAAAGATCGTTATGAGAGTTATTCCTTTTTTTTCACACTTAACCATTTTGTTATAGTGGTAATTTTTATCTTTTTTATAATTGATGCTGTGATAGAAAATACCACCATATTCAAAAGCTACCTTATATTTTGGATTATAAGCATCTATTTCAAAATTGTTTCCTATGATTTTTCTATTAGAATACCAAACCTCTCCTGTAATCTCTTTTAAAAAGTCTTTTAGCTCTATCTCTCCTTTAGAATGGTAACCTCTACACTTATTACACTCTTGAAAATGCCTATCAAAGCTATTAAAGGTTTGTTCCCACAGATAGTTACATTTTTTACATTGAAATTTATAAAAGTTATCATAACCCTGATATGCGTCACTTAGACAGACGCAATTCTTTTTTTCGGCAATATCTTTAACATAATCTATGTTGAATTTCTTTTTTCCAAAGCAAATAGGGCACCCTTGTTTTCTTGAAAAGAAATTGTTAAGCCCAATGTCAAAGGGATTTTGGCATTTAAAACATTTTAAAATTAATCTTCTTTTTTCTGTTATTTGTATTAAAGTATAACCTCTTTCATAAACGCCCCGATTAATATCTTCAAAAGATCGTTCTCTTCTTGGAAAACACTTTGGGCACGGATTTTTAATATCCCTTAAGATAACATAAGATTGTGTTATTATTTCATTGCAAGTTAAACATTTCCAAGAATGCAGATGGTTGACATTTATATATTCTTCATCATTAAGTATGATGTTTTTATTTTTCGCCCAAATATTTATCTCTTTTTTTGTTTTTTTCTTATTTTTCACACAGCAGGGATTTTTTTTACTTGCTAGTGCTTTAGCAGCACTTTGTTCAAAAGTGGAACCACATAGCTTACATTTAAATAACAACTTCTCATTAAAATTAATATATTCTTTTGAAAGGAATTCTGCTCGAAACCCTATTTTTTTTAATATTTTTTCTTTTATTTCAGATAAAGTCCAAGATCTTGTCATATTTTTATATTATAACATATTTTATGTAATTTCCAATAATTATCTCGTTTTTTAATTTAGATGACTAAATTAAAAGTTAACTAATTGTACCCCCCTCCTTAAATATACTATTTTTATTTAATTTAAAATATTATCTTAAATTTGATCATTTTAATATTTAACTAATATAAACATTTATGGAAACACAATTTAATTTACAAGGAGGTTTTATGAACCTAAGTGAAGGATACATATATCGCAAGGGTATGGCTCCCCAGACTAGAAGTGTTATATCGTCTAAGAATAAAATTTATTCTAAACCCTCGGGAAGTAATAAATTTTTACAAATTGGGGTAACAGCTACTTTTGATCCAAGTGATAGTCGTGCAGTAGAAACTGTTCGTGGTATCGGTTTTGGTGATCAAATTGCAGAATTAGTACCAAATGCTTCTGAAGCCATTACGATATCGGTTACAAGAAGCGCCTTATATCTTTCGTTGCTTATGCAGGTTTTTGGATATAACGCAGGTACAGATGGTCTTGTAAGAGCACTAAAACACCACAGATGGCCTTTTGATATCAAACAAGAACTCGTTTTCAGTGAAATTGCTACTAA
>Ga0209777_10006188_pt1 | contig 13541 bp, 20 predicted proteins | sample FrelakmetHBP12HB_FD_187147 | JGI IMG/M metagenome (GOLD analysis project Ga0209777, IMG submission 187147) | Freshwater lake sediment microbial communities from the University of Notre Dame, USA, for methane emissions studies -HBP12 HB (SPAdes)... | ecosystem: Environmental > Aquatic >...
TTCTAAAAAAGAATCCGCAATGATTGTTGAGCAAATATTTGAGATCATACGGGTAGCACTTGAAAACGGTAAAAAAGTTAAGATTTCAGGTTTTGGAAATTTTAATATCCGCTCTAAAAAAGTGAGAAAGGGTAGAAACCCTCAAACGGGAGAGGAAATGGAAATTTCCGCAAGAACAGTCCTGACTTTTAAGGCAAGCCATTTACTTAAAAAAGCCTTAAATAGCTGATTACCAACCCTGCATATTTAATCAAAAGGATTATTCATCTATGAAAATTTTAGCATTTATGGGAAGCCCACGTACCAAAGGTCTGTGCGCTCAGTTTACGCAAAGTGCGTTGGATGGTGCAGCAAGCAAAGGTGCAGCGATTAAGTTGTTTAATCTTGTGAAGCACAATATCAAATTTTGCACCGGCTGCCACAGCTGTGTATATAACAACCACGAGTTGCCCATCGGTATATGCCCGCTCAAGGACGACATGGCTGGTATCCTTGAGGAATATCTGGCAGCAGACGGCTACATCCTTGCGTGCCCGGTGTATGATTTCACGGTTACCGCTATCATGAAGATGTTTATTGAAAGGCGCTTTCCAATCTTTTTCAAACAAAAGGGACTGCACGGCAAGGTTCCCGATGCGCGCGTGAAGCATGGTTTTAAAAAGAAAGCTTCGCTCATTGCCACTGGCGATGCTGCAGATGAATTTGCAGCTATTGCTGAACCGTGCTTTGAAGTCATGTCAGGACACTTCATGATTGAAGAGATTGATGTGGTTGAACAGAAGTATGTAGGCTATATCCATAACGTGGATAAGGAGCGCTATAAAGAACTCATGCAGCAGACCTTTGACATGGGCGCACGCCTGGTAGAAGAGATTGAAAAATCACGCCAGTAGGTATTACGAGTCAATTTAATAACGCTACATGAATCTAGTCCCAAATCAAGCGAACATAGAAGGCAGTTGATGAAAAATCGATTTTCCCCGCTGTGTTCGGCATAGCACGGCAACAATTTCAACAGCGTATTTAAAAAATGTTTTTTGGGGTATCCACTAACATTTATTTAAGCTGAAATAATACAGGGACAAGAGGCCTATATCTTAATCTTTCAAAACCCTGCCACTAATAAATAGAACCATGTACTGGTCGGAAAAGGGAGGTTTGGTTCAATAGTAAGAATTTTGTAGTGAAAAATCAAACACTTTGTCTGAAAACAAAGACATTCCATAATCCTTCGTTAAACCTGCTGTTGTTTGCTTACCTGTTTCATTCCTGTAGTTAAATCTAAAACATCCTCCACAGGTATCAATCCGGTTAAAATAAAATCATAATCTAAATCAGCTGGTTAGCAATAAACAGCTGAATGGCATAGCTCTTGCGATACAATTAAGTAAAATAATGCAAGCTAACTTTTAAGAATGAGGTGAACCATGAAAAAGACAGTATTATTTCTAAGCATAGTAGTTTTAGCCAGTGCCAGTGCGGCTTTGGGTGCAGGAAACACCATGCCTCCGTCGCCTGCTTATCCCCAGGGAAATTACCAGATGCAACCACAGTATCAACCAGCACCTGCTTATGCTCCCGCACCAGTCGCTTATGCTGCTCCCCCGGTTGCTTATTATACACCTGCTCCAGTGGTGTATTATACCCCGGCTCCAGCTTATTATGCTCAGCCTCCCGTGGCATATGCTCCTCCTCCGGTAGCCTACGCTCCTGCAGGTGCATACGGGGGATACGGGGGGTATCAAGGGTATGGATGTGGTCCCCTATCCGGGCTCGTGAGCTTAATTTTCAATTATGGTGGCGATGATCATTATCGCTCTTATAATGATGGGGGTGATGGGTACTACGGCAACGGCGGTGGTTATGGATACCGGGGTAATGGCGGTGGGTACGGATACCGCGGCAATAATGGCGGTCATTATCGCTCTGGCAAGGATGGCGGTTATGGACAACAAGGCCTTGGCGGATTGTTTTCTCAGCTATCTAATAGTGGCGGTAAAGGGCACCATGGCAATGGTAGCGGATATTATCGCTCTGGCAAAGGCTCCGGTCGTCATAACAATCCTAGTGGGCTTCTTCGTGCAGTTAAAACCGGTGTTTTTGGTCAGCATGGCAAAGGTGGCAGTTATTTTCGATAGGTAGCAGCGAAAGCTATCTTTATGGATTTAACAAATCAAACCAGGTGGTCTTTATATAGCAAAAGAGGGACCATCTGTATTAACAAAATGATCCGCAGATGAATATTACCTGATATTAATAGGATACAAAGTGGGTCACTCCAAAATTATAGGGCAGGAACAGCAATGGTCCTGCCTTTGCTGCTCCTGCTTAAATAATTCCCTACTTCATTATGAAGTCAGCATTATTCTTTTGTTGAGTTGCTATAGGCTGATAATTCTTTCCACAACATCTCTTATATCTTAGTCCACTGCCGCATGCATTATGTAACCTTTTTACTGTGGCAGGGTTCTATTATATATAAATTTCATTGACCCCCAAAGTTATCAGCATTATAATTTAAATATGAGGTGCAATATGAAAAAAACATTACTTATCCTATTACTATCGGTATTGATGACTGCCTGTGCAGGCATGGATCAGCAGTATCAGCGAAACATGGCAGTAAATGCTACCGGATATGGGATAGTCGGTAGTGCTGTCGGGGCAGGCATTGCAGCAGCAACCCATGGAAGTGTGGGCGCAGGTGCTGGAATTGGTGCAGCAACCGGGGCACTGTTAGGCGCTGCCTTTACTCCTCCTCCACCTGGGCAATATGCTAGTGCTCCTGCACCGTATCCCTATCAGGCATATCCTCCTACTTATTACGCTTATCCACCTGCTTATTACGGTTATGGACCTCCTGTAGTTTACGCCCCTGTTCCTGTCTTTTATGGTGGATGGGGTTATTATGGAGGTCATGGTTATTATGGCGGGCATGGTGGTGGACATGGTGGTTGGCATCATTGATAAGAGATAAAAAATCAAGGTAGATTTTTTAAAAAACAAAAGAGGCTCTAAAATAAAAAGAGCCTCTTTTTAATTCTACTGTAATTAATTACTTCCCAGCCGGAGCAGGTTCGCCTTCCTTTTTCTCCACAGGCTTTTTTTGTGTTTTAGCCTTTTTTGTATGCTTTGTTTTCTTTACCGTTTTATTGGCTTTAGCAGGAGGAGCCTTTTCTTCTATTTTGGGCTGATCTGAAGCAGGTTTTGCTGCCTCCTGTGCGAAACAAAGACCTGAAATAGAGAAGGCAAACAGAATAGCAACGAAAATTGACAGCGTCTTTTTCATGGTATCACCTCCTTTCCCTTTCATAGATCATCAACTGTATTACATTGTAGCAGAGTAACCATTAAAGAAGCATTAAGGCAGAATTAGAACATTCTAATGTTTTATAGAAGGGTTTCTTATGTTAATGGATCTTTGAAGAATTACTGGGGGGATTATTTTAAACTCCTCACCCCGTTACTTTTTAGAAGTGCGAGGAAGATTGCCAAAATTTCTACAGCCAGAAAAAGAATGGTGAGATACTTTTGGATGATTACCTGAGATATTTTTTTTTGATATTTGGAGCGTTATAGTTTATTTGGTTACGTGACAGAGGACAGCAGGCGGGAGTATTTCGTTAATAGTAACAAAGGAGATAATATGACACAAAAAAAGGCGTTAATAGTTTTCTTGCTGTTTGTGTTTATTGGATACACCGTAGGTTGTGGGAAGAAACCTGAAACAAAGGAAGAGCGTTATCCCGATGGAAAATTAAAAATAAGGTACACTTATAATGCTGCTGGTTTACTCGATGGAGTGGTAACAAGATATTACCCAAATGGGAAATTGCAGAATGAAGCAACTTATAAAAACAACCTTCTGGAGGGTATAATGAAGGGGTACTATGAGAGCGGCACGTTAAAAGATGAGGTGAATTGGAAAGATGACAAACCGGAGGGCATATCTAAGGGGTACTATGAGAACGGCAAATTAAGGACGGAGGTGAATTATAAAGATGGCGTGATGATGTGGAGAAGATGCTATGATGAACAAAAGAACACAATTCAATGTCCCGGGAAATAGCATTGTATTCCCGTTAATCAGCTGCGGACATAGAAATCACCCTCCCCTGAACCGCTGCAAATCTACAGTAAATTGAAACAGATTAAATTATTAGTCCCCCCTTTTTTTTCAACTTCAGTGCAATGCGTATGACTTTATTAGCAAACAAAAGTTTTCAAACTGTAACAACTGAATTATCACTATTCCCAAAGGGACTTCTTACGTATTTATCAGCATGATAGTCGTTTTCCCATTTAGATTGATCTATGAGATAACGAAATTCATACTCCTTTCCCGGTGCAAGTTTGAGAGTGATAGTATACGCTCCATTCTTTGATCTTTTCATCTGATGAACGTTTATATCCCAATTATTAAACTCTCCAACAAGATGAACGCTCTTTGAATCAGGAGCAGCACTGTTTGGCAGTGTGAAAGTTACCTTGCACATGTTTGCGCTCAGAAGGTATTCCTTCTTTATGCCGTTAATTTTTTGTACTTCATTGTTAACTTCGGCGGTCTTTTTTTTCTTAAACATATTCTTTCCTCCTGATTTTCCGTGAAAGCAGTTTACTTGTATGTCTGAGTTCTTGCCACCGAAAGCATTCTCACTTTCATGAGGATTTGCCGCGGGTCAGAAAGCCATTCACCATGAATTTAAAGTGATAATTATAAAAAAAGCCCCCGGACTTATAGACAGTCCGAGAGCTTACGTGATAATTTCAAGAACTTCTAATCCATATTAATTATTTAATAAATTTATATAACAATAATATTTATATGTCAAATTTATAATATTTAAATATTTTTGACAATTATTTATCTTAAGTAAATTCAATTAATTATAAGCAAATAAGACAAATAAAATGTTAATTATCAGTAAAGTTTATTCACCCCGCCTCGTTGCCTGCTCTTATAGTTTTGATTTGACCAATTTCAGGTATTAGATTATTTAAAATGAAATGAGCAGAAGTAGAGAGGACTGAAGTGATATGAGTAAAGAGGATTTGTAAAAATACTACAGAGTCTATTAAAGACTGATGGCCCACTTAATTTTCTTTTGGATCTGAAAATAGATGACCTCCAAAAATTGGTGGCGGTAGTGAGAGATAGGGTAGAGGGCTGTAATCCAAATTAGAGGGAGAATACTCCGGAGGTCATTTTCCCACCCAAACACACCACCCTTGCCCGGCATATAAATTATGTCTATCATTAAAATTCCTTTCAACCGACTCAGTCCTGAAATCTTGGAACGGGTACTTGAAGAATTTGTTACCAGAGACGGAACCGATTATGGAAAAACTGAAGTTCTTCTGGAAACAAAAATAAGACAAATAAAATATCAGCTTGAAGCCGGATCGGCAATCCTGGTATTTGACGAAAAGACTGAGACCTGCAATATATTTTCAGCTGATGATCCTGTGGTGAGCTTTCTGAAGGATTAGCCTGAACAGAAGTTAAATTGACAGAGGATCACACCTCTAAGCATTGCCAATGAAAAAAATATTAATTCTCTCATTTTGCATCTTAATTGCCTCACCTTCCCTCTATGCTGTTGATGTCCCATTTAACGGCACTACAGCCCACACCTCTAAGCATTGCCAATGAAAAAAATATTAATTCTCTCATTTTGCATCTTAATTGCCTCACCTTCCCTCTATGCTGTTGATGTCCCATTTAACGGCACTACAGCCCATGTCTATTTCAGCCCTGATGGCGGCTGTACAGAGGCTATTAAAGAAATAGGCAAAGCTAAATCTGAAATCCTCATTCAGGCATATTCTTTCACTTCCAAGCCGATTGCTGAAGCCATAGTTAAAGCTCATAAAAGAGGCATCCATGTCGAGATAATCCTGGATAAGTCTAACAAATCAGCAAAATACAGTGCTGGAGACTTTACCGCACACATGGGCATCCCTACCTTTATAGATGCTGAGCACGCAATTGCACATAACAAGATCATGCTTATTGATAGGGAAACGGTTATCATGGGGAGCTTCAATTTCACAAAGGCGGCAGAGGAGAAGAACGCTGAGAACCTGCTGATATTGAAGTCAAAGGAGTTAGCTATCGTTTATTTGAATAACTGGCTGGAACACAAGAAGCATTCGGTGGAGTATAAAGGGAAATAAGGAGGGGTGCCACTCATGACAAAAGCAGACTTGACTGACAATCTTTATGAAAAAGTTGGTATTTCAAAAACAGAATCTGCAATGATTGTTGAGCGAATCTTTGAGATCATACGGGTAGCACTTGAAAAAGGTGAGAAGGTTAAGATTTCAGGTTTTGGAAATTTTAATATCCGCTCTAAAAAAGTGAGAAAGGGTAGAAACCCTCAAACGGGAGAGGAAATGCCAATTTCCGCAAGGACTGTCATGTCTTTTAAGGCGAGCCCTGTACTTAAGAAAGCTTTAAATAGCTGATTATCAAATCCTCCTATATATAAAACGGAAGGGAATCATTATGGATGTAATGGATGCAATAAAACAAAGGGAAAGCGTTCGCAGTTATAAGAATACTCCGGTGGAAGATAAAAAATTACAGTTGCTGCTTGAGGCCGCCCGACTTGCTCCATCAGCAAGCAACCGGCAGGAATGGCGGTTTGTGGTGGTAACAGACAAGAAAACTCGACAGAAGCTTATGGAGGCTGCTGCCAACCAGGGTTTTGTTGCAGAGGCACCGGTAGTAATTGCTGCCTGCGCTCAGACTGACAATCATGTCATGATGTGCGGACAGCCCTGTTACCCTATTGATATTGCCATTGCCGTTGATCACATTACTCTCAAGGCTGTGGAAGAGGGGCTGGGTACCTGCTGGATTGGAGCTTTTGATGAGAAAGCGGTACAGGCTATTTTGCAAATCCCTCAGGAAATAAGGGTTGTTTCATTACTGACAGTAGGCTACCCGCAGACACTGCACAGAAAAAAATCAAGAAAAAAGCTTGATGAAATAGTCAGATACGAATGCTGGTCATGAGAGAGGCTCTGCATACATAGTCAATATCCGGGGAAATATTGTCCCTCGCATCAAGATTCCTGAACAAGGATGATTTAGATGCCGTAGCCGACAATGAGTACACTCACAATCTTTGTGGCAGTTTTGTGGCAGTACCAGGAGAAAATAGTGGTTGATAATGGACTGGGTGTATGATAATGTAAAATAACAAGTTACTGAAATAACGGAAAAAAATGGAAAAGCGGTGGACTATTAATTAGTTGAATTTTACCGTAACAAACTACTCTTAATCAGTAGGTTTGGGGTTCGAGTCCCCGATGGCCCACCAAAAAAATAAAGCTTAAATAGGTAGATAGCGCGTTCAAGCTTCTGCCTCTTTTTTATTTGGGTTTGCTTGTGGCAGTTTTGTGGCAGTTTTATATAACCGCTCACACAACGCATCGACACCATCCTTCTTGTGTTTCAAGGAAAGATGGGTATATCTTCTTGTCATAGCAGTTGTTTTATGCCCAAGCAGCTCGCTTAACCCTGTTTGATCATTCGTCGCCATTTGATAATGGGAAGCAAAGGTATGCCGCAGGTCGTGAAAACGGAAATCCTTAATACCAGCATCTTTTAAGGCTTTTTGAAATGCCGCCTTAATTTCTTTAATGGGTGCTCCATCGTTCACAGGGCTTGCAAAGATGTAGTCACTTTTGTTGCTCTTTGGTATCTCACCCAACACCTCCACCGCTCGATCATTTAATGGGACTAACCGAGGCTCACCATTTTTGGTTTCACCAACATGTAAGCACTTGATACCATCAATGTCCACAATGTCTTTCCACTTTCTCGTGAGCAATTCGTTTCTCCGGAGACCTGTAAGGACGGCAAGTTCAACCAATTGTCGTAAAACTGTTATAGGTTGTTTTGTGGTTTTGCTCTTGAATGGCGATGGTTTATACTTGCAGGCATTGAGTAAAGCAACAAATTCATCTGTCTCAAGATACCGTTGCCGTTGATTATTCTCCTTAAAAAACTCCACTTGATGAAGAGGATTCACAGTTGTCAGCTTCCACTTTATTGCCACATTAAACATCCGCTTTAGACATGCAAGATCTCTATTGATGGTTGATGGTTGTCTGCCCTGTTTTTTTCGGTCATTTTTAAATTTCTCAACCATCCAGGCGGTAACTTCATTGATTGGCTTTCCTTTAGCATAGGGAGTAAAGTTTTCAATACTATCAGAATAACCCTTAACAGTTTTTGCCTTAACATTGCTTTCGGCAAATTCTTTAAATCGTTCAACTAACTTTTCCCACATAACGTTTTCGCACTTCTGCTTCATATCAAACAATTTCCCCTCTTTAATTTGTGTTTTCCGTGCAGATAGCGCAGTCCTATCTTCCGTCTTACTCTCTCCGATAGTCTCCCTATAGCGTTTCCCATTTTGGAAATACTGGATACACCAGTTATTCCCACGTTTAAATAGTCCTCGTTCACTCATGATAGACCTCCTATCCTTTGAGGTCCACCGCTTTCCATTCCTCCGTTATCACCTCCCTCGGCATGCGATTCGAGGAACGCGTTGAGATCCTTGATGTGAAACCTTCTGCATTTCCCAATCTTGTAGCTGCGAATCTTCTTTTGAAGTGCCAGTGTCGAAAGCTTTGATTTGGAAATACTCAGGTATTCACTTGCTTCACTTAAATTAAGGATCAGTTTATCCACCGAGTTCCTCCTATTACTATATAAAAACAGCTGGTGATAATCAAGCTAATTATTCCTAATAAGAATATTTTAATTCTCATGTTAAGCTCTTTTAAACTTATTGATAATATGAAAGTACTCATCAAAATCCATATCATAGCGAGAATTCACACGTGCTATAACTGTTCTACCAACCAATAACCCCGCTAATTCTTCTAATGCATGGGTCCCAGAAATATTGAGAGCATTGCAGAGATTCTTGAGCAGCCATACCCTTTTAGGATTCAGACTGATATTGAGAAACAATTTTTTACCCTGGGATTTGTACTTTTCCTTCTCACTTATATCTCCACACCGATTAACAATTATCAATTCAAGGGCTATCAACTCAAGGTCTACCAACTTAGGTTTTTCAAGGCTACGGTGGTCACAGTATTCAGCACTGGTTATCTCAACGATATAGTAATCCCCCTGCAGGCGCTCATAGGGGTCTAGTATTTCATCAAGATTTATGAGGTGTGTTTGCGTTTGATTGTTATTAAGTTCAATTTGTTTCATTAACCTCTCTCCTCAGCTTTATTCTCATCACCACCAAAAATCATAATGTTCAAATACTGATTCCCGTCTTTCCCTCTGTTCTTATAGATTTTACCGACGAGTCTACTTTTTGTATTTTCGTCAGTCTTTGGGAGAAACACGAAATAGTCCGGGTCTTGTTTATGATGTTTGTTGTGATTTTTTGTTGCAAAATATGTTTTCATGAACTGAGCCCCTTTGATTATATTGTTATTAGTGATATGTAGGATTTTGTGTTTTCCCCTCGCATATATTCTCAAAAGTGTGCAAAAAGATTTCCGGGATATATAAATCTAAAACTGATGCTGCGTAACCTAACCTATCGAATAATAAGTCCTTCAAAGGATTATCCACCACAGAGCAATTTATCCGGAATCCAAAACCATCCCATCTTTCCGAATAATAAAAGCAACCATCAGTGATTTTTTGATTTATATGGAGGATGTATTTGAAAAGTTCCGCAGAACATCCTTTGGCAGGCAAGTAATCTACCGTAGAAATGATTAGGGTTTTATCAATGCATGCTATTAATAATTTATGGATTTCAAAATTACCCTTTACGGCTAAGACTATTCCACTCAGAGGCTCATAATAGTCTGGTTGTTTCCCATTATTGCTAAACAAACCCCTCACTTCTTGCATTATTTCCCTATCCTTTTCGCTAAACATATAATCTCTCCCTTATTATGTTTGTGCTACCTTTACCCACTACTGATTAGTCTTTGCTGAGGACGAAAAATTGCAAAATAAGATTTATTTTTTTTGCGCTGGCGCATTTTCCCCTCACACATACTAAGTCTATCTATGTGGCTATTTATTTGCTGGATTTATGAAGTTTTATTAAAAGGGATTTACTGAAGAGCTTTAGCGGATGAAAAACTTAATTATTATGGAGGCAGAATTCCTGAGATGAAGGATAAGCCGAAGAGAGCGGCTTTGTGCTACCCTCTCCGGCCTTTTTTAAAAACCTACTTTACACCGCCCATATCAGCATAATCATACTGACAAACACAGCTGCACTTTGATCTATCAAGACCTGTGCTATCCCACACCTCTGCCGATTCCTTACACAGGGCAATGGTACAATCCGAGTACTTCCGAATTTCATTTATGATGTACGTGAATATTTCTGTTCGTTTATCCGCAGGAAAACTGTATTTCCCGGATTTAGGCCTTTTTGAACCAGCAAAGGCTTTAGGTTCAAACATAGGCTCCAGGTGGTCTATATATTCCTTAAGAGCATCACCCGTACTGAGCAGTCTGTTCCGCATATTATAAAATCCACCTTCAAACCGAAGTGTACCCAGGGTCATTCTCTCAGGCGCTACCTTCTCAAAGATCCTCTTTACGGTCCCTGCATAGGCTTCTTTCCATCCGTCAAAAGGTAGAATAGGATCTAACCTGAGCCGTAATGGATAATCAGCCTTCTGTACTTTATAGGCTGCCTCTAAACGATCTTCAAAACACGGGGCACCTATTTCAAACCGTTTAGATACCTCTGCATTATTCATACTCCAGGCAATAACCGTATGGCCGTTATGCTCAAGATCAAGAATCGAATCAACATTCGTACTCTTGGTAAGCATAAAAAGGTATCCATTTTTTAGCGTTCCAAACAAAGGGATGAATTCCTGGGCCGCGCCGGTGAGATGTTCAAGAGAAAGAGAGTCAGCAAGCTCCCCGGAATTAAACATGATCGGCTTTTCTGCCTCAGCCATTCTTTTGCTAATCTTTTCTTTGATCAGATCATATTGGACCTTAACGGTGATAAACGGATATGCCGCCCTGTAGGTTAATTTCAGGTAACACCAGTCACACATATAAAAGCACCCGTTTGATGCAAGTTTCAAGCGCTCAAAATGGGGACATAATAAACGATCATCCGGCATGGTAAATACATCCACTACATCAGTTGCAGGTGATATATACATCACACGCTTCCCTGCAATAATTTTATCAAGCATACCGGATCCCGATTTGTTTAAAACCTCAGAGCTGCAGGTAATTGATGAAGCCTTGCCATCCTTCACATATCTGACCGGCACGCCAGGACACTTACGAAGAATTGCTATCGTAGCACGATCATCTTTTACTTTTTCATTAACGATAATTTCACTAGGCTTCCACTTCATTGTGATACCTCCCTTTGATTTAAGTTAGCGATAGAAATAGTCCAAGTTTTTATCCTCATCATTATCACAAACCTTCTCAATCAATCTTAATTCACTAGCACGAGCAAATATTTCAGGGACAAACAGGTCTAATGCATAGAGTGAATAATCAATCAGAGCAAAAACAAACGGCGGCGGCGGTTTTTCATATAAAGGAGCTGTCAAACTAAATAAAACTACGTTCTTGTGTGGCAAATAGTCGAAGCTTCCCATTTTGAGAAAAATGTTCAGACCTGCAATATCCTTTAATAGTTTTTTGGTCCCCCGCGTTACATGAAAGACCTTGTCAGAATAGATTATTAAAACATTATCCCTGCAGGTTACTCCAATATGATGTGTAAGATAGTAGGGCTTGAAGACAAAGATTAATCTGTTTGAATCCTTGCGATATTCTTTAATAGTGAACTCGTGCTCAAATGAATCCCGAATATATCTGATTATCTTGCGGTCTTTTTTAGTATATACGTCATTAGACATATTTTTCTCCCTTCTTAATTGGCTTTTTTAAAATCTCTTATGATCCGGTAAAACGACTCTGCCTCTAAATCAACGTTTGTCATGACGCTTGCCATAACTCTTTTTCCGACTAGCATTTTGCAAAACGCATCTATTTGATGAGTTCCGGATAGCTCCAGAGCAGTGCAGAGATTCTTCAAAAGCCAGACTCTCTTAGGATCAAGACTTATATTCATAGATAAAAGCTTCCCCTTGAATTTATATTTTTCTTTGTCATCCAACCGACCGCATTTCTCCTGTATCACTAATTCCAACGCTATTGATTCAATACATTCATTTACATTTCGTCGATATGGTTCCGCCTTCACTATTTCAGTAATGTAGTAACTTTCGGACCTGTCATATGGATCAAAAATATCCTCGAAGCTGATGCTGCCTTTTATATCTTTGCTTATGAGTCAAAGTTTGTTTGGTTTCGCGGCCTTACTTTTTTTACCGCCGCTGGCATCAAAAAAAGTTATTCTAAAGCATATCTTGCCGTCTTCACTGGTGTCCTCAAAAATACTGCCAACTGCAGTTCGTTTTTCATCCTGAGAATTTTTAGGTAGGAATAAAAACCAGTCAGGGCTATTTTCACCTTTTTTGTTTTTGTTTCTAAAACCAAAGTAAGTCTTTCTAGCCTCGGGATCACCCTCAGCGCCCTCCATCATGACTTTTAAATATTCAACGCCGTTTTTGCTTTCAGTCCGGTAAATTATCCCAATATTTCGTTCCTCTTCCTGATTCACTTCTTTGGTAGGGGAAACGAGGTAATCCGGACTCTTTTCCGTGACTTTGTTCTTGTTTTCCAATCCAAAATAAGTTGTCATGTGTTCTCCTTTCATTATGAAGAATGTGAAGTGATTGTGTTGTTCCTACCTAATAGTCTGTGCACCATCAGAAATATTTCTAAAATATTCAGTTACACAGCGGTCTCTTTGTCTATAAAGTCTGGAAAGGGGTAGAAATATTGTTATTTTTTTACTGACGATTACGCCTATGTGACCCTTCTCTCCATTGAGATGGGTCAAACAGTGACAGCTCTCGGAGGTAAGGAAAATGGAAGGCGAACAGGTAAGGCAAATACAGGTGCAGGAAGAGACGCAAGAACCCGCAACCATACGGCAGGTTCATTATATAGAGGTATTAGCAAAAGATATGGGATTTCAGATCAATGCCCAGAATATGACCAAATATGAGGCAACAAAGAAGATAGAGTTATTAAAAACCATGCTGAAAATGTGTAACTCTCAGAGGAATAAAGAGCACGAAGTAAAGCTGGGGATGGTAAAAAAACTGGTTTATAAAAGGTGGGTTGCCCAGAATAAAGAGATTAATAAGCAGACAGAGAAGTCATTTGTGAAGGATGTCTATTACCTGAATCAACTTTTTGACCGGATAGATCAGCTGATACTTTCTGAACAGGCTGCGTGAGGCAGTCTTTTTTTATTTTTCAGTTACAGTATAGATTGAATTCCATTAGGCGCTTACGGCGCTCACATCGACAATTTTTTGTCGATGTGATTAAGCAGCAACACCTATTATGTTAAAGATTTTCTGCATTTCACTTTGCATAGTATCATAATGGATATCTATCGGAGATTGATGGT
>Ga0209777_10006189_pt1 | contig 13539 bp, 13 predicted proteins | sample FrelakmetHBP12HB_FD_187147 | JGI IMG/M metagenome (GOLD analysis project Ga0209777, IMG submission 187147) | Freshwater lake sediment microbial communities from the University of Notre Dame, USA, for methane emissions studies -HBP12 HB (SPAdes)... | ecosystem: Environmental > Aquatic >...
CTATAGAAGCTGTTGTTAAGATGATATTTTTTAAGATAGACGAACAAGATTATCATATTATCAAACCATTTCTAGTATATTTAAATTACCTACCAAAAGTTGTTCATAATGTAGACGGAAAAGATATATGGGCTTCCGATATTCCTGATAATCTAATAATACAAAGATTATTAGAAAAATTATGATCGCGTTCAAGCAATTTCTATCAGAAGAAAAACAATTCCTATTAAATGTTACGATACTCGCTGGTTTGTACATTTTTTTAAGGAAGATGAGCACGGTGATGGTTATAGTGAGAATCAAGTTGAAACAGATTACAAACTTTTTATTTGTTAAGTATAAAAAAAATTATTATATTTAAATAGTAACAAAAACAAATCAAAAGGAGAATAGCATGAAAAAGTATCAAGACATGGTGCTATAATATTTCTTCCTTATGATAAGCCTCATACAGAACATTTTAATGGATTAACAGCGTGGGTAAAACCTATCGAGTTATGCATAGGTTTATTAGTAACAATAGAAGTTGGTAGAAGATTTTGTAATGATGTAAAATTTGAAGATATTCCTTAATTAAAAAAATACGAAAATGATTAGTTTTAGATATTACCTCTATCTCATAGAAGATAGAATTGAGTACTTAACGAATAGATATAAAGATATTAATGCTCATCATGATACTTATGCAAGTTATAAAAAATCAGAAGATATTATCAAGTTTTGGATTAAAGTGGATCCAACACCAAATAAAAAATATTTAGATTGGCTGTTAAGGCAATATTCAAGACAAGATTTTCGTCAAGAAGACGCTCAAAGAGTCCATGATGCACTAGAAAATTTTGAACGTTATAAGGCTCGCCTTGCACAAAAAGATATTAACCATTACTATCACCTATCGGATCTAGAAGATACTGTTGAAGCGGTGAATGGAACTAAATCAAAGCGAGAGGAAATACGAGATATTAAACATGATGGTGCTGATAAGATATTCGACAAAGGCGGTGTTAAAGTTTATCATATAAAAACAGAAGCAGCAGCTAAATTTTACGGGAAAGGTACAAAATGGTGTACAGCAGCTGATAAAAATTGTCTATTTAATAAATATAATCAATTTGGTCCATTATATGTTGTGCTTTGTAAAGGGATTGATAATAAACCTGCTAAATATCAATTTCATTTTGATCCTGCACAGTTTAAGGATGAAAAAGATAGAGAGATAAGCATAACAAGTCTAGTAAAGAGAAATCCTGAGTTACAAGATGTACCTGAGTTTCAAGGTGAAAAAGTTGTACTTACTAAAGCTAAAGATATTAATAAGTATTTTGATAAATTATTACTATCAGACCCTAAAAACGCTATAAAGGATTCTAGTATTACGCCAGAAAATATCTCGAAAGCATTGAATAATCTAGATTCTGAGGTTAGAGGGATAGCAGCCAAACATCCAAATGCTACAAGTGAACATATAACGAAAGCATTGAACGATCCAAGCTCTGATGTTAGATTGAGGGCAATCAGATACCCAAAAGCTACAAGTGAACAAATTTCGAAAGCGTTGAACGATTCAAGCTCTGATGTTAGAGATACAGCAATCAGACACCCAAAAGCTACAAGTGAACATATAACGAAAGCGTTGGATGACTCTAGTTCTACGGTTAGATGGACGGCAATTAGACACCCAAAAGTTACATTGGAACATATAACAAAAGCATTGAACGATCCAGATTTAGGAATTAGACGGATGGCAATCAGCCACCCAAAAGTTACACCAGAACAAATTTCGAAAGCGTTGAATGATTCTAATCCTGAGGTTAGACGGGAGGCAATTGAACATCCAAAAGCTACAAGTGAACAAATTTCGAAAGCGTTGAATGATCCGGACTCTGATGTTAGAGATGCAGCAAAAAGAGTAATTTCCGGTATTACAAGACGTTCTAGATATTCAAGATAAAAAGTTGTACTTACTAGAGATTTTAATAAGTATTTTGATAAATTATTACTATCAGACTCTAAGAACGCTATAAAGGATTCTAGAATTACACAAGAACATATTTCAAAAATGTTGAATAATCTAAATCCTGATGTTAGAATACAAGCAATCAAACATCTAAATGTAACGAGTGAACATATAACAAAAGCATTAAACGATTCAGATCTTGAAGTTAAAGTACAAACAGCGAGGAGATATTCAAACTATATATAAAAATGATCACATTCAAACAGTATATAGAATTTCTAGTAGAAGATAGAATAGATTTTCTAAGAAAGAAATATCATAATCTTAATTCACAACATGAATATCCTGCTGGTTATGTTCGTCAACACGATTTTACTGGTGAATTAGATCATATATTTGATGATTCGATAGATATAATTGACTGGTTTGATACCACAGATGAAACAAACACTAACAGCAAATATCTCGATTGGGTGTTAAATCTTTATAAGAAAAAACTTATACGACAAGAAGATGCACCATTTATTTGGGAGTTGCTGGGTGAATTTGAACAATATAAGAGTAAAATACCCAATAAGGATATCAATTCTTATAAGAATAGTGGAGAGTTAAGAGCTGCTATAAATCGTGCTAAAGGGTTACTGTTGCAAGATATTAGTATTCCTGTAGATCATAAAGGAGCTAAGAAGATATTTAGTGAAAAAGATGTGACTGTATATAAAATTCTAGATCTTCAAGCGGCAAGATTTTATGCTGAAGGAACTGAGTGGTGTACTAAAGCAAAAGAGGTGTTTGATAGATATAATAATCAAGGCCCATTATATGTTGTATTTTGTAAAGATCTAGAGGGCAAGCCGTCACGTTTTCAATTTCATTTCCCATCAAATCAATTCATGGATCCGAGTGATACTAATGTGAATCTATATATGTTAGTACAATGGAATTGGCCGTTAATGGATGTGCCAGAGTTTCAGGGTGAGCGAACCAGTTTAACTAAAGATGTCAATAAATATTTTGATGAACTTTTTCATAATAAAATTAATCATTGCGCATTAATAGCAAGTAAAAGATTAAATGATAAGAATTTTAGAAAAATGATTGATCATAGCGATGAATTAAGTACCGCAGCATATTATCAATTGTTATTTAGTTCCTCTTTTAGTAAAAATGATTTGGATTATGTTATAAAACAACCGCATATGAGGAATTTAAAAACGACAATATTTAAAACTTCAAAAGCACACGAACTTACTACAAATCAGTTAAATTATATTATAAAGCATGAATCAAGAGAACTTGCTGCTTTAGCTACAAATGAATTAAATAGAAGAAAAAGTAAATGATTACGTTCAAAGAGTATTTAATAGAAAAGAAAGATCATTTAATTGATAAACTTAATAATCTGTCACCTAGTCAGAAAGACGAGATTAAAAAATTTTTCATCTTAAAGCCGAATCTAGAGAATAAGATTGACTGGAGAAAAAAAGATCTTACGTATAATGATTTTGTAACAGTGATGTATACAACAAAAACTGAGCGTGAAAACAAAGTAAAAAGACATGGTATTCAGGGACTAGTAGAAGGTTCTGATTATTTTAATGTTAATGTACCTGATTATTTTCCATTTGAAGCATATATTCCTCTTAACTGGGAAGCATCGAAATTAATTGCATCCAATAGAATAGGGGATTGTGTAGGTGATTGGTGTATCTCATACCAGAAAGGTCCTGAATTTTGGTATTCACATACGGTTATAGATAAAGAGGTTTTTATATTTCTTGTCGGGCAACATAAAAAAGTTGCTGTATCAGTTAACCAAAAAAATGAAATTGTTGAAATTATAAACAAAGAGAATGATTTTGTTGAAGAACTATGGCCAGAACTAAATATTAGTATTCAATCTCTTATTGATATTATTAATAATAATAGAGTAAATATTCATAAAGCTCGTGAAATTCTTTTAGAACATTGGTTTGAAAAAGGAATACGTCGTGGTGAAATAATAATAAAAAATGCTAAGTATGAAATTATTAATGGTCTTTTAGTGTGGTGGGGTGGCGATTGGATAAAAGGAACTTGGTGGGACGGTAAATGGGTAAGAGGTAACTGGAAAGGTAGTAAATGGTGTGGTGGATTTGATGCAAAAGGTAATAGGCATATTTCTAGTGATCCTCCCTCTCATTGGTCGCGTAGTGATTGGTATGAGGAAGGTATAGAAAAGGGTACTATTGAAACAAAGAATGCAAATTATAAATGGGAATTTGCTAATAAAATATATAATCACACTTCACAAAAAGATGTCGGGAAAACAGAAATTAAGTTTCATTGGTTAGATGGTACATGGTTGGAGGGTACTTTTTTGAATGGTGTGTGGGAGAATGGTGTGTGGGAGAATGGAGTTTTTGAAGGAGCGATTTGGAGAAATGGTATCTGGAAAAACGGCACATTTAGAGGTAAATTATGGATTGATGGTGAGTGGTATAATGGCAGATTTTCTCGACGCAGTCACTGGAATATAGGAATTAATCAGCACGGCAAAGAACTTATAATACCACCATATATGTGGTAGGTAATTATATTTCCTATTAATATAGGAATTAATCAAAAAATAAAAAAATGATTTCTTTTAAACAATATATATCACTTCTAACAGAAGATAGAATAGAGTTTCTTAAGAAGAAATATAAAAATCTCACTAACTGGGAACATATAAAAAGAGATGTTGGTATAGAAAAAAGTGATGCTAACATTATAATTAATTTTTGGGAAAAAAGGGACCCATCTTATAATAATAAATATCTCGATTGGATTCTAAGACAATATTCAAAGCATGATTTTCGTCAAGAGGATAGTATGAGAGTTCAACATACACTAGAAAATTTTGAGCGTTATAAGATACACTTAACACAAAGAGATATTAATCATTATCATCATCTATCGGATCTAGAAGATGCTATAGAAGCAGTTAATGGAACTAAATCTAAACGTGAAGAAATAAAGATAGTAAAACATGATGGTGCTGATAAAATATTCGATAGGGGTGGTGTAACAGTTTATAAAATAAAAACTGAAGCTGCAGCTAAATTTTACGGGAAAGGTACAAAATGGTGCACTGCTGCAAACGAAAATAATATGTTTGATTATTATAATAACCAAGGTCCATTGTATGTTGTATTTTGTAAAGGGATTGATGGTAAACCTACCAAGTATCAATTTCATTTTGAGGATGATCAGTTTATGGATGTTAGAGATGATGATATTGATTTAGCAGAATTAGTAAAGAAAAATCCTAAGTTACAAGATGTACCTGAGTTTCAAGGTAAAAAAGTTGTACTTACTAAAAATTTGAAAAGATATATTAATAAATTAATACGTTTAGATCCTGAAGTTGTTTGGAATGATTCTAGAATTTCACCAGAACTTCTCTCGAAAGCGTTGAATGATTCAAGTGCATATTTCGAAAGCGTTGAATGATCCGGATCCTAATGTTAGAAATGTAGTGATAAAGAAAAAGTTGTTAAAAAATAAAAATGAAATCATTCAAACAATTTATAGAATTTCTAACAGAAGATCGTTTATATTTTCTTAAGAAGAAATATAAAGATCTTAAAGCTCATGAACTATTGCATATTAATTATGATACAGATTATGCAAGTAAAATTGATGATATAATCAGTTGGTTTTATACAGCGGATCCAACACCAAACAAAAAATATCTTGATTGGATTCTAAGACAATATTCTCGAAAAGATTTTAGACAGGAAGATATAATAAGAGTTGAGAATGCATTGATAGGATTTGAACGATATAAAGCACACTTAGCACAAAAAGATATTAACCATTATCATCATCTAGCAGATTTAGAAGATGCTATAGAAACAGTAGCTGGAACTAAATCAAAACGAGAAGAGATAAAAGATGTAAAACATGATGGTGCTGATAAAATATTCGATAGGGGTGGTGTAACAGTTTATAAAATAAAAACTGAAGCTGCTGCTAAATTTTACGGTGCTAACACTAGGTGGTGCACAGCAGCCGAACATAATTGTCAGTTCAATAATTATAATAAAAAAGGACCTCTGTATGTAGTATTCTGTAAGGATCTAGAAGGTAAACCTACCAAATATCAATTCCACTTTGAGACTGATCAGTTTATGGATGTTAGAGATAATAATATTAATTTAGAGAAGTTAATAAAGAAAAATCCAGCACTAAAAGAAGTTCCAGGGTGGCAAGGTAAAAAAACTGCACTTACTAAAGATTTTAATAAGTATTTTGATAAATTATTGCTTTCAGATCCTGAAAACACTATAAAGGATTCTAGATTTACACAAGAACATATTTCGAAAATGTTGAATGATTCAAATCTTGATGTTAGATGGCAGGCAATTAGACATCCAAAAGCTACACCAGAGAATATAACGAAAGCATTAAACGACTCAAATCTTGATGTTAGAATACATGCAATCGATCATCCAAATGTCACACTAGAACATATAACGAAAGCATTAAACGACTCAAATCTTGATGTTAGAGTGGCGGCAATCGAACATCCAAAAGCTACACCAGAGAATATAACGAAAGCATTGGATGATTCAGAACCTTATGTTAGACGGTTGGCAATCAGACACCCAAATGCTACAAGTGAACAAATTTCGAAAGCGTTGAATGATTCGGATTCAGGAGTTAGATGGAGGGCAATCGAACATCCGAATGTTACACCAGAACATATAACAAAAGCATTGAATGATAAAGATTCTGATGTTAGAAGGGTGGCAATCAAACATCCGAATGCTACACCAGAACATATAGCAAAAGCATTGAATGATCCAGATTCTTGGGTTAGAGATGTAGCAAGGAGATATTCAAACTATATATAAAAATGATCACATTCAAACAGTATATAGAATTTCTAGTAGAAGACAGAATAGAGTTTCTTAAGAAGAAATATAAAAATCTTCCACATGAACATGAATATGGAGATGATATTCTTAAATCTCCAGAATCTATTATTGATTTTTTTAGTAGACGATCTGATCCAACACCTAATAAAAAATATCTAGATTGGATTCTAAAATTATATTCAAAACATGATTTTCGCCAAGAAGATTTTTATAGAGTTCGTGAAGCTTTAACTAATTTTGAGCGTTATAAATCTCGTATGCAGTTTAAAGATATTAATCATTACCAAAATCTATCGGATCTAGAAGATGCTATAGAAGCAGTTAATGGAGCTAAATCTAAACGAGAAGAGATAAAAGATGTAAAACATGATGGTGCTGATAAAATATTCGATAGGGGTGGTGTAACAGTTTATAAAATAAAAACTGAAGCTGCTGCTAAGTTTTACGGGAAAGGTACAAAATGGTGCACAGCAGCTGAGCATAATAATATGTTTAAGACTTATGATAGGCAAGGTCCATTATATATTATATTCATAAAACAATCAGATGGGAATATTTTTAAATATCAATTCCATTTTGAATCTAATCAGTTTATGGATGCTAAAGATAGCACTATTTTTTTAAATTCTTTAGTAAAAAGATTTCCGGTACTAAAAGATGTACCAGCGTTTCAAGGAAAGAAAGTGTGCTTAACAAATGATGCGAATTTTAAAAATATGGATACAACTCTTTTGAGTAATGATGGAGTAATGCTTATTCGTGATCCAAGATTGACAACGAAACAGATAGATACTATTGTAACAGGTGGTATTTCAATGCCGTTTGTAGCAGAAATCTTAAGTAAACATCCTAATATGACAAGCGATATTATAAAAAAATTAATGCAAAATCGTAATGTTGAAATAAGAAGTCATGCTATTTGTAGTCCTAAAGCGACTGTAGATATTCTTTTAGATGCATTAAAAGATAGTAGCAATCAAGTGCGTGAAAATATATCCCTCAATTCTAATATAACACCTGAGATTCTTATCAAGTTAATGGATGATAAATATTACTCTGTGCGAGAAAGTGTTATGAATAGTAATGTAAAAATACCAATACCGGATCAGGTTTTTGAAAAAGCGATAAATGATAAAAATGACAATGTGAGATTGGCTGCAATTAAACAAAAAGATATCCCTTTAAAGTATGTTCGTGAGGTAACAGACAATGATAAGAATTCAACATTAAGAGCAATAGCAGCAAAAATCTTAGAAAAAAGAAGATTATTTTAAAATTGATAATAATGAGTATATTCAAACTTATTTAAAATGTAGAGCGTTCTGACTGGCTACATATTATGGCGATTCACCTATATAATTTATCTGTTGAGGACAGGTATGCTTTTATAAATAATATGTACAGATATATGTTAATTAAAAAATCACAATTATGAAAGTAGAAATGGATAATATACAACTCAAAGCTCCGTACCAAGATGGTTGGTATATATTTAGTAATCACACAGAAAAGCATACTACTGATATAGATGGTTGTGATCGGATATCATACGAGGCTGATGCAATCTGGCAGCTTACCGATCCTGATCTAACAACAGAATGAAAAACAAAAAATGTCCAGACTACATTTACGGAAACCTAGTGAAATCGATGTTCGATAATTATCATCAATTGTTAGTGAGACTTATGAAGAAATTAGACTAATATCAGGAAGTTATTTTATAACAACTCGTATTAGTTAGTATTATAAGAAAGAAGAATTTATAAAAAAGATAAGTACATGATCGATTATAGAGAATTAAAATCACATTTAACTGAGAGCGTTGATCCATTGATTGATCGACTAAAAACTCTTACAGCTAGGCAAAAAGAAGAGATTAAATATTCTTTTGAAAAACGACCACATTTAAGAAATAATATTAATTGGAAGGATAAAAATCTTAAATATGAAGATTTTGTAAGAATATTTAGTCCACCACCTAGACCATCAGAAAAGCCATCATTAGTTTCTTCGTTTTTTAAAAGAGATAAGGGAGGGAAATCGGAAATTATAGATGAAAATAATTGGTTATTAAAGGGGCTTAATAAAGGTTCTATAGTTATTAATCAAGCAAAAATAATATCATATAATCCTTTGATATGGGAGAAAGGAACATGGAAAAAAGGAAATTGGATTGATGGTGAATGGAGAGGTGGAACGTGGGAGAAAGGAAATTTTAAGAATGGTTCATTTAGAGGTACATGGTTAGAGGGTACATTTAATGGTGATTTCTTATTAGGAAAATGGAAAAGTGGAACTTTCAAAGGAGGACGTTTTAGAATGTTCTCGACATGGGAGGATGGAGTTTGGGAGAATGGATCTTGGGAAGGTGCGACATGGCAAGATGGTGAATGGAAGGATGGGGTATGGCAGAGTGGTACTTGGAGGAAAGGGAAGTGGTATAAAGGTCAATGGATTAAAGGTGTATGGAATTCTGGTTCTTGGTATAATGGTATTTGGGAGGATGGTATTTGGGACAACGGAGTTCATTATGATGGTATATGGAAAACAGGTTGGTGGATAAGAGGGGTGTGGGAGGATGGTGAATGGAGAGGTGGAGTTTGGGATTCTGGACAATGGAAAGAAGGAACTTGGTTAGGTGGAAAGTGGAAAGGTGGTTATGATAAAAATAATATATATCACCCAAAAGGTGATTCACCAGATAAATGGAATCTAAAATATTAAAATTCATGGATAACGAATTCGCTGTAAAAAGAATTGTAGAATTATTAAGTGAAAATCCGATAAGTAAAACTCCAGATAGTTTATTTACTATGATTCATAATGCTTTTGATTTTATTGCTAAAAATTATTCTGGCGGTATGGAGAAGATTAGAAGAGCTTTTCTAGCTATTGGTATTGAACCAGATATTATTATGAAACATGGTGGTATGAAACATCCGTTTTTAGTTCTTAGGAGATGGAAGAAAAATGATATTTCTAGTATTAAATTTGAATTAATTGTTTGTTTTACTTCTGATAAAGATAAGGTAGATTTTATTGGTAATTGTTATGTTGTTATGGATCAATTAACTTTCGGATTTAGGTCATTTATTAATTCGAATGAATGGGGAGAATCGGAGAATCAAAGCTTATACGGTAATATATTTGATGGGCAAGAAGTAGAAGTAGAGCAGCCGTTATTATTAGAATTTTCGATGCCAAAAGATATTATTTCTGATTTGATGAGTATTGGTCGAAATCTTGATAATGCTCAAAACAATTTAGTCGTAGCAGCACGTATTTTAGAAAAAATGGGATTTAGTGTTCATCTAAGATGGAAAGGACTTTTAACTCCTTTTCTTATTGTATCTCCTCTCAAAGAGGGTAAAATGAGATCATCTGGAAAAATATTTATAGTTTGTCTTGCGCATGAAGCTGAGAGTTTTTATTTTGTTTTAAACACGTATTGTGTTGCTAATTATTTTGCTTTCGGGTTAGGTAAAAAATCTGATTATAGTGAGTATAATATAGAAGATGAAAATAGATTTGGTGCCTCTGATGATACAGAACAATATTTACATTATCCTAGTCAATTTTACAGTCGTCATGAAAGTGTATTAATTGATACTTCTTATGATGTAATTAATGAACATCTTGGTGCTAGTGCAGAAATGAGAATGCTTGGTCATCATCAAAAAAAATTATCTTCTAAGAAACAATTATCGAATGCTGATATTATTAATATGGCTATGAGAGAGGCAAGAGCAAAGATATTGAAGAAGGAATTTCTACACGGAAGACATTATGATAAGTTATCGAAGAGTGAGAAGAAGCACGTGAGAGCAGAAATGGAAAGTTATAGTAATATTATAAAACGGTTAGCGAATAATATACTACCAAAATTAAGAAAAAAATATGAGTGAGAAAGGATTTCTTGTAGAAGGAAAGTGGTGGGACCTCTTATATGCATACCAATTCATAAGACGTCTGGTAACTCCATTTAATAAAACAAAAGCGTTTGAGCTTGGTATTATAGATGCTACTGGGAAAGTGTTGAAAAAAAGAGAGTCGTTAGTAACACCTGAAGAAAAGAATGCTTATACATATTTTGATACATTAGTGTTTAATCTAAAGAAGTTGCTAGGTCTGTTACCATTCGGTAAAACGTTGCTAGCATCTATTACTGCTGCTCTTCTTCTGTTAAAGGAGGAGAGAAATCTTGAGTTTCAGATGATTCAAGAACAAGATAATACTTTATTGGATCTTGAATATAATAAACTCTATACATATATGTTAGAGAATCAAGAGAATTATAGAGATTCTATTAGGACTATAAGAAGTATGTTAAATGAAGAGAAGTTAATGGAAGAGATGACAACAGCTTCTGTTCCAACGACACAAGAACCTATAATGTCTAAAGATAATGCTGCGAAATATAAACGCCGTAATATTGTTGATCGTTTAATAAGGCGAAATCAAGAAGATATTGTTGATGGAAAAAATCCAGTGAAGAAAATTAAGAAAGAAATCAAAGAATCTATTGAGTCATTAATAGATGTTCTTAATAAATCTATTGCTGATGAATGGTTAGCTATTTTTCTCTATACAAACTCTAGTATGATAACCGATTGTGATCTTATTAAGAAAGAGTTCATACAACATGCTCAGGAAGAACATACACATATAGAGATATTATTATCAATTTTAAAAGATCTTGGTGGTAAGAATAAAATTACCCCTGATAATACCTCCTCGTATGCTTCTATTACTTATTATGATCCTAAATTAAATAATGAAAAATTGTTAGATCAGAATATTGAATGGGAACATAAAGCTATTAAAGCGTATGAAGATTTATTACATAATTTCGATTTAAGTAAAGTTCATAGAAAAAAGATTGAAATTATTCTTGATAAAGAGAGAGAGCATATTAAAGATCTTAAAAAATTAAAATGAAATCATTCAAGAAATTTCTAGAAGAAGTTAAGAAGCACCCTCACATCCCCGCCAAGAATCAAGGTGGGGATTGTTATATAGTTGCATATAATTACTTAATGAATCATCATAATGAGAATCTTAGACTTGTGCATGGTCTAGTGACCGGTCAAGGAAGTTTAAAAGGAATTGTTTATGGACATGCTTGGGTTCTTGATAAAGAAAAAGATGAAGTATATGATGATACAGTTTCTTCTTTAAAAGGAAAAGGATTTAATGCAAGACTTTATTATTGGATAGGAAAGATTGTAGCAACATTCGAATATACACAAGAAGAAGCACGAAAAGAAGCATTAAAAACAGGGAATTATGGCCCGTGGAATAAGAAAATTTTAGATAACCTTTACTGATGATAACATTCAAACAATTTATAGAATTTCTAACAGAGGATCGTCTAGATTTCCTTAAGAATAAATATAAAGATCTTAATTCAAAGTGGGATACTTATCGTACAGCAATAAAGCCTAACGATATTGTTGATTATTGGGCTAAAGTGGATCCAACACCGAATCATAAATATGTTGATTGGATCATGAGACAATATTCAAAGCATGATTTTCGCCAAGAGGATTTTAATAGGGTTCAAACTACACTAGTAAATTTTGAGCGTTATAAAACACACTTAGTACAAAAAGATATTAATCATTATCATCATCTATCAGATTTAGAAGATGCTGTAGAAACAGTTAATGGAACTAAATCTAAACGAGAAGAAGTAAAAGCCACAAAATACGAAGGTGCTGATAAAATATTCGACAGAGATGGTGTTACTGTTTATCATATAAAAACAGAAGCTGCTGCTAAGTTTTATGGTGCTAACACTAAGTGGTGCACAGCTGCAAACGAAAATAATATGTTTGATTATTATAATAACCAAGGTCCATTGTATGTTGTATTTTGCAAGGATCTAGAAGGTAAACCTGCTAAGTATCAATTCCACTTTGAGTCTGAACAGTTTATGGATGTTAGAGATGATGATATTGATTTAAAAGAATTAGTAAAGAAAAATCCAGCATTAAGAGATGTACCAGATTTTCAAGGAAAAAGAGTTGTACTTACTAAAAATTTTAATAAATATTTTGATAAATTAATACGTTTAGATCCTGAAAATACTATAAAGGATTCTAGATTTACACAAGAACATATAACGAAAGCGTTGAATAATTCAGATTTTGAGGTTAGATGGATGGCAATCACTCACCCAAAAGTTACAGCTGAACATATCTCGAAAGCATTGGATGATTCAGAACCTTATGTTAGATTTTTAGCAATCGGTCACCCAAATGCTACAAGTGAACATATAACAAAAGCATTGAGTGATTCGGATCCTACTGTTAGAGATATAGCGAAAAGGAAAATGATGTAAAAAATAACTAAATGAAATCATTCAAGCAATATATAGAATACTTAGTAGAAAATCGTCTAGAATTTCTTAAGAATAGATATAAAGATCTTAATTCAAAGTGGGATACTTATCGTAAAGCAACCAGACCTAACGATATCGTTGATTATTGGGCTAAAGTAGATCCAACACCAAACCATAAATATGTTGATTGGATTCTTAGGCAATATTCAAAACATGATTTTCGCCAAGAGGATGATGTTAGGGTTCATAATGCACTAGAAAATTTTGAGCGTTATAAGATACACTTAGCACAAAAAGACATTAATCATTATCATCATCTATCAGATCTAGAGGAT
>Ga0209777_10006190_pt1 | contig 13539 bp, 23 predicted proteins | sample FrelakmetHBP12HB_FD_187147 | JGI IMG/M metagenome (GOLD analysis project Ga0209777, IMG submission 187147) | Freshwater lake sediment microbial communities from the University of Notre Dame, USA, for methane emissions studies -HBP12 HB (SPAdes)... | ecosystem: Environmental > Aquatic >...
CCCAGGTGGACTGCAACCGCCTCGCGGCCCAACTCAACCGGCGGCCACGGAAGCGCCTCGGCTACCGCACCCCGGAGGAATGCTATGCCCGCTGACGCTCAGTGTTGCACTTCAAAGTTGATATCAGACCGCAACCTAAGCCACCTCGTCGCGGTTGAAGCGGCGACGCAGGTGACGCACGGTCAGCACCGCGACCCGCCGAGCCTCGAGCCGATAGATGACACGGCAACTGCCGAAGAGGAGCTCGCGCATGTCAGCGCGCGGTAGCTCCGGCACGCGGCGGCCGCGGTCCGGAAAGCGCGCCAGCGTCGCGACAGCCGCGAACAGGTCGTCGACCCACCGGCGCGCGGCGGTGGGATTGTCCTTGGCAATGTAGGCAGCGGCTTCGGCCGCCCGCTCGATCGCGAGGGGCGCCCAGACGACGCGCATCAGCGTACGCGTGTCAGGACTGCGTCACGTGCCCGCGAGTGCGCGACCGCCCGGCCGCGCGCAAGCTGCTTCTCGGCGGTCTGCACGTCCTGGAGGACGTCGAGGCGCTCGAGGAGCGCGTCGTACTCCCGCACGCCCACCAGGACGGCGGCGCTCCGGCCGTGTTGCGTAAGGATGACGGGCCGGCGGGTGCGTTGGACGCGCCGAACAACGGTGGCGAGCTTGGCACGGAATGCCGCGAGGGGCTGGATATCGGTCGCAAGGCGAGGCACGGACATCGGAACTCCAAGGAATATGTACTGAATATTGTACACATCTGAGGAGCACGGCGCAAGCGGTCGGTTGCAGCCTAACGGACCCGCGCATCAGCTGCAGCGCGCAAACGGGATCCTGCCGACCACGCCAAGCGGATAGCGTCTAGCTTGGCACGCCGCAAGCCGGCGCGCGCTGGCAGCTGCATGCGCTAGTTGGGCGGCACATCAGCAGGCAGGGCACGGCTGCAGCATTGCGGCGACAAAGCGACCTTCCATCCGCATGAGCGGAGTGACCGAGTCGGATCTGGTCCATACATCGACGGTGCCGACCAAGAACGAGCCCACGACAGCGAAGACCACGCTGCCGGAATCGATCCGCACGGTCCCTTGCGCGAACACCACGCTGCCGCCAAGACTGCCCCAGTCGTCCGTGCCGATTCGGAGTGACTGCTCTCCTCTGGGCGGGCAATCATCGAAGTGGAGGAGTTGAGCGCTGAGACCGATGGCTGGATTGTCGAAGCCGCCCGCGCGCCCGGGAGCGATGAAACCTATCCACACGTGGCAGGCGGGGCCTGGCACCGCGCCGTCCTGACGGTCGGGATACCACGAGGCGATGTCACTGCTGAAGTGACTTGTGCCCCACGCGCCCGTGAGCGTGAACTCGGCGGAGGGGCCGGTCGGTCCTGGCTCGGTTGCGCAGGAGAGCAGCCATGGCAGGAGCACCACCGTGGCCACAGCACGAACGATACCGGCCATCGCTCGATCTGAGTGCGCCATGGAATCGTGCCGCCTAACGGACTCGCGCATCGGCTGCAGCGCGCAAACGGGATCCTGCCAACCACGCCAACCGGGTCACGCCTTGCTCGGCGAGCCGAGAGCCCGCGCGCGCTGGCAGCTTCATGCGCTAGTGAGACGGCGCGGACACCCTACGGCCGGCCCATGAGCGCCCGATACGCTGCCATGAACGTGCGAATGCTGTCCTGCAGGACCACTTCTGGCAGCACGCCCCGGATGAGCATCGGCCGGATTCGTGGCGCGGCCAGCACGTAGCCGACTACGACACCCGGAGGGAGCGTCGAGATGGCGGCGTGTGCCCGATCGACGATGGTGCCGCCCGGGTGGAGATGCGAACAGGGCAGGGAAGCGGTGCGGGCCGCCGCACACCCGTTGGTCCGCACGGAGAGCGTGTCGGGAGCGCTCGATGGCGCGACCACGATGAAGACGGGCGCTTGAACGACGACGCGGGGCGGCGCTGCCGGGAGCCGCTGCCTCATGGAGTCTGGTTGCTGTGCGAAAGCGGCAGTTGCTAGGACCGTCAAGGCCAGGCCGATGGGGATGGTAGAGTTGATCGTGTGGCCTCCTCCACAGGACGTCCGCGTCCGTCTAACGGACTCGCGCGTCGGCTGCAGCGCGCAAACGGGATCTAGCCACCCACACCCCTTGGATAGCGCTTGGCCAGTGACGCCGCAACCGGCGCGCGCTGGCAGCTGCATGCGCTAGTTAGACAGCTTGACGCCACGGTACGCACCAAGTATAACTGAGGTATGAAAACAGCCATCTCCCTGCCCGATAAGCTCTTCGAGTCCACCGACGCGCTGGCCAAACGGCTCGGCCTCTCGCGCAGCCAACTCGTCGCGACGGCGCTTGCCGAGTTCGTGGCGAAGCACCGCGGCCGCGACGTGACACGACGCCTCGACGCGGTCTACGTTCGCGAGCCCAGCGCCCTTGACCCGACGACTCGTCGCCTCCAAGCGCGCTCTCTCGGCGTCGATCCGTGGTGATCGAGCGAGGGGAGGTGTGGTGGGCGAGCCTTCCTGAGCCGAGTGGCTCGGAGCCCGGGTATCGGCGGCCGTTGCTGATTGTCCAGGCCGACTCCTTCAACCGCAGCCGTCTGGCGACAGTGGTCGGGGTCGTGCTGACTTCGAACCTGCGCCTCGTGGAAGCCCCCGGCAACGTGCTGGTGCCTGCCCAGGCATCGGGCCTGCCCAGAGACTCGGTGGCGAACGTGTCCCAGGTGGTCACAGTGGATCGGGAGTTTCTCACCGAGCGGGCGGGCCGTCTGCGCGGGCGCACGTTGGAGGCAGTGGAGGACGGGCTTCGGTTGGCGCTCGATCTCTGAAGGTTGCGGCGTCAAGCTGTCTAGCGGACTCGCGCATCAGCTGCAGCGCGCCAACCGGATGGCACCAGGCGCTCTGCGGGGCTGGCGCGTCTTCCTCCCAAGTACGCCTTGAGTGGTCATTTGCCAAGCGCGCTGCGGGTCGGCGCGCTCTGTCAGCTGCATGCGCTGGTTAGGCAGCTACGGGTACACCTTGGTCGAGTCCAACTTCGTGAACCGTTCGCCGTCCCATCGGTAGTAGAATGTCCACGCCAAGTCCCGCACGTCCTGGAATGTCCTCGTGGTGTCATCGAGCGCGGCGTGCACCTGAGCCGCTGGGTCAACGAGCAGGAGCGTGCTCGCCAAGCGGTACTCGGTGGCAATGATCGGATCAAGCCGCGTGACCCAGGCGCGGCCGGTGCGGACATCCACAAGCGCGAATACCCGCCCGACCGGCCACCCAGCAGGCCAGTCGGTGGCGACGTAGTGCCCTGCGAAGTTGGGTCGGGATCCGATGAGCGGTGTGAGGTTGGCGAGCCATCGGGCCGACGACGAATCCGGCGGTATGTCGATGTGGGTCAGCGGCGCGGTCGACGTGTCCGCTGTGGGATAGTCGGAAAAGGCTGGCAGCGCATGCCGCGGGTGCCGGCACGCGAGCAGGAGGAACAGCGAAGCGCAAAGCCATCTTCCGGACTGACGCATAGCGTAGCTGCCTAACGGACTCGCCCATCAGCTGCAGCGCGCCTGACTGAACCTGCAAACCGCAGTGAACTACTCCTCATTCGCCAGGCGCTCCAGAGGTCGGCGCGCTGTCAGCTTCATGTGCTGGCTAGGCAGCGCACCCACCCTCAGGGTTCCGGGCATGGAGCATCGGTGCGCCTCAGGGTGGCCAGCGGATACGGTACCCACACCACCGCGGCGGATTGGGCGTCCCGAGAGCGCAGCCGGCGTCCGGTCGAGTCGACGCCGACTTCTAGACTGTCAAGCTGCGGAATCTTCAAGGTCGCACTGTCCATGCCAGGTGGCTCGGCCATGAACCGAATGCAGACAGCGCTCCCCCACGAGGACTGCCACTCGTAGAAGAGTCGGCCGACCGTCCAGTCCGTGTTCAGTGCTGAGTGCGCCAGATGGAAGCGAACAAGCCCAGGTCCAAACCGCGCGTCCTGCGTTGGCGCCTGCGCAGCAAGGGGATGCGCTATGGCGACCAGGGCAACGAGAGCAACGAAGGGCTGCCTCATACGAATCTCCACACGGCGACGCATGCGCTGCCTAACGGATTCGCGCATCAGCTGCAAGGCGCGGCCCCGATCTCGCGAACCGGACCCACTGGGTAACGCCCTTCCAGCCGAGCCGAAAGCCCGCGCGCGCTGGCAGGTGCATGCGCTAGTAAGGCCGCGGCCTACCCGATCACGTGCGATCAGAGCCCGTGCTACGGCGAATGATCTGTTCCATTCCCAGGCCGGGCTCCACGGGGCCCTGTGTGAACGTGAGCACAAAGCCGTCGGGATCCTTGATGCTGAAGTCGCGGGCATTCCACGGCTGGTTCGTGGGCTCGCTTTGCAGCTGAGCGCCGAAGCGGCGCGCTCGCTCGGCAATGTCATCGACTCGGCCGTCGGACACGGCGAACGAGAGTGTGATGCCGACGCCTTTGGGCGTCGCATCGGGTGGCGCCGGCTGCTTCTGCAACAAGAGATCCGCGTACCTCGCCCAGCGCAGATGGACGAGGACGGGACCACCGCCGGGACCCGGGATTGTGAAGATGTGTTGGAAGCCAAGAGCTTCCTGATACCACCGGGCGGAAGCCTCGATATCCCTTACGGAGAGCGTCGGGAAGGAGGGCATCGGATAGAAATCGGGCTGCGACTTTGGGTTGTTCATAAGCCTCGAAGTAGTTGGGCCGCGGCTTAGCGGACTCGCGCATCAGCTGCAGCGCGCAAACGGGAACCTGCTAACCCCACCCCCTGGGTAACGCTCGGCCAGTCACGCCGCAAGCGCGCGCGCTGCCAGCTGCATGCGCTAGTTAGACGGCCCACGTAGCTAGCGGGGTGTCAGTAGTGCGGCGTTCAGATAGTGCACCGCTAGCCACGCGGCCGTGGCCGTCGCGAAGGCGAAGAGGAGCGTGCGCCCACGCGGGCGCCGGGAGGGCATAAACACTCCCTGGGTGATGGCCATGACGAAGAAGAACCCTGCCGAACTGGCGTCGATGAGGTGCGGCCACCCGCGGGCCTTCCAGAGTACGTCAATGAGGACGCCGACGAGCACCGCGAGGGCGGCACCAACGAGCGAGACAATGATGGACCGGCGCTTCGCCAGCTGTGGATCTGTGCTCTCAGGGGCTCGCGTCTCCATTTCCACTCGCTTCCCGAAGTCCGAGCTACGTGGGCTGCCTAACGGACTTGCGCATCAGCTGTAGCGCGCCAAGCTGACACTGCAAACCGCAACGAATCACTCCTCATTTGCCGGGCGCTCCAGAGGTCGGTGCGCTGTCAGCTTCATGCGCTAGTTAGGCCGCGCCGTACCGGACCACCGGCGGCTGAGCGGCTGGATCTTGGTGGTAAACACGCGTCAGAGCATCGTACAACTCAGGCTCCTCACCCTTGAGCTTCTCTGGCTGCTCGAAGAAGCTCTCCGTTGCTACGGCGAAGAACTCTGCCTTGTTGGTCGCTCCGTAGTGGTCGAGAGTGGTCGGGCGATCCCGCCGTGCGAGCCGTAGCAGGTGAGAGTAGTGCTTGTGCAGCACATAGGCCCAGGTGGCGACGTCACCGGTCTCGAGCGGAGGCACTCCATCGGTGTCACCAGTGCTGCTGTCCAGTACGTGAGCGAACTCGTGCAGAACGACGTTGTGACCGTCGCAGGGGTTGTTCACTCCCTGCTGAACGCTGGACCACGAGAGGACGACGGAGCCGTTACTCCAGGCCTCGCCAAGCAACGGGACTTCGTCCCGCTGCGTAGTAGCGCCGGGCGCGGTCTTTGGCACGAAGGTGTCAGGATAGAGCAGGACCCGACGGAGCTTCGGGTACCATGGAAAGCGGAGATTAACGAGCAGAAGGCACGCCTGCGCGGCGATTGTAACGCGCATCTCCTCGGTGACGCGGAGCCCGGCGCAACCCTCGAATCGGACGTCCCTGAGGAAGACGCCCACAAGTGACTCAAGGCGGGCCCCTTCTGCGGGAGTAAGTCGATCGGCGAGTGGGATGTTCCGTGTAATGACCTCGCCCCACGAGGCGGGCAGGGGAGTACTGGCGCTTGACCACTCCCGGGCGGATGTCAGAAAGCGGAGCACGCGTGTTGCCAGCCCAGTGAAGCCAGCCGTCGCGAGCGTGATGCCGGCGACGGCTCCGAAGTGGACGAGGCGATCGAAGAGGAGGCGCAGCAGGCCTAGCAACATGTCTCCTCAGCGCGGCCTAACGAATCCGCGCATCAATTGCAGAGCGCGCCCACGGGATCCGACCAGGCGCACTCCTGGGTCACCGATTCGCCGCAAAGGTAGGACGGACGCCGCCATCCGCCAAGCGCACGCTCGGTCGTGCGCGCTCTGGCAATTGCATGCGCTAGTTAGGCGCCTTGGAGCAACAGGGCTACGGCCGGAAGAACGTCCCCCCTATCGCCTCGAACAGATAGGCGGTGTCTCCCGTAGCTCGGTAGACACGCACACGGTACTGGGTGCCGACCTGGAGCGGCCCCCCCGCACGGACCAGCGTAGTTGACCCGCTTGGGCTCTCACCGTATCCGATGGGTGGCTGAAGCCCATTTGTGTCACCGACGGTCTTCACGCTCCATGCGGCCACGAAATCGCTGTTTGGGTCAACGACCAGAAGGCCGGCGCGACAGCTCGGGGTCCAAGAGAACAAAGGCGTGGTGCCCGGGCCAACGGACAGGGTGACTGGTCCGGAACACGCTGGCAGCCCTTGCGGGCCCTCGCTGTTGGCGCAGCCGAGGGTGAATGCGAGAACGAGGCCGGCGGAAATGAGAGTGTGCGCGCGCATTGTCCCGTGCGATTGTGTTGTTGTCCGGGAAGCCTCGGGCCGCGGGGCGACGGCCAAGGCGCCTAACGACTCTGCGCATCAGCTGCAGAGCGCGCCAACCCGATCCCTCTAGGCGCACTCCTGGGAAGCGTCTTCGCGGCTAAGGTAGGACTTGGCACGCAATCCGCCAAGCGCACAGTCGGTGGTGCGCGCTCTGGCAGCTGCATGCGCTGGTTAGACCGCTGGCGCAACGCCCCCCGGCGCGAGGATCCGGGCGACTCTCCATTCCAACGGTCACCGGGTCTGCGGTGTCGAAGGGGTAGCTCTCACCGCGGAGATTGGCATGCTTCCGACCGTTCGGCGAGTCGTCGCCGCCACGACGCTCCTGACATCGATCGTGGCGACGAGTGCCTCCGCCACCTGGTCCATCATGATACTGGACCGAAGGACCGGGTTCATTGGCTTGGCCGGCGCGTCGTGTACCCCCGATGTGTTTGGCATCATGGCAGTCATCCCAGGGAAGGCTGCACTCCTCGCGCAGGCCATTGGGAATCCGGCCGCGTCGCGGGAGGCGTTCCGGCTGCTCCGCGAGGGGGTCGCGCCAGACTCTGTCCTGCGTCTCATCACGTCGCCAGCCCTGGACACGGCAACGCAGTTCCGACAGTACGCCATGGCGGCGATCGCCGGTGGGCAGGTGCAATTTACAGGCACCGCGACGACGGACTATCACGGCGAACGCAGCGCCGATGGCATTCTGGTCCAGGGGAACACGCTGCCCACTGCGGCTGTTCTCGACCAGGCGATGGCGGCAATTCAGAGGGCACGCGCTGCTGGTCAGTCGATGGAGGACGTTCTGATGGCGGGGTTGAGAGCCGGTTCAGACGCAGGGGGCGACATGCGCTGCGGCGCGCAGCGGGCCACGAGCGCGTTCCTGTCGGTCGCGAAACCGGGCGATCCCGCTTACCAGCGCTTCCTGACCCTCAACGTCTTTGGGGTCCGCCGCGGAAGTGCCGTGAACGCGGTGGAGTTCCTCGAAGGGCGGCTGGCTCGGTGGCACGCGTCTGGCGGACCGACAGCCCTGATAACCTCCGAGGCCGTACAGCCTGATTCCACTCCTTGATAGCAGGAAGGGACTCGGGATCGGGCAAGGCGTCATTGTCAACACCGATGCGCCAGCGGCCTAACGACTTCGCGCATCAGCTGCAGCGCGCAAACAGGAACCTGCCAACCCCACCCACTGGGTAACGCTTGGCCGGGCACACCGCAAGCACGCGCGCGCTGTCAGTTGCATGCGCTAGTTAGACGGCGCGTTGAGGCCAGGCACGGGTGCGCCGCGATGCCCGGCCGCAGTCACCGCCGACGGGGCCGCCCCAGCGATCTAGAGACGCGGTGATGGTGCCCCGATGTTCCATCCAATAGCGAAGCTGGTGAGAGCGACTCCGGCGAGGCCCGCGAAGACGATGGCTACCAGTGCAATCACCAGCCACGCGGCAGCGGGCGGCCGGATGAAGTACAGCGGTACCAACGGCGCGAGGCCTACGACGATGCAGTACACGCGATACCGCTCGAGCTTTTGAAGATGCCGCACCTTCTCGGCATTGGCAGCGGAGGCCTCCAGAAGCGCGACTTCCGCTTGCGGGCCGAAGGCCCTCTTTGCGCTGCGGGCGAGGTAGGGCACCGCAACCAAGGCTACGAGAACAAGGAATGGCGCCGGCCAATGTGCTGTCATCGCCTCGATCCCGGTGGCGCAGGTAGCACGGCGAGCGTCGGGCCCAGGCTTCCTGCACGAGGTGCCACAGTACGCGAGATTGGCGGCCTTACGAAACGCGCCGCCTAACGACTCTGCGCATCAACTGCAGCGCGCAAACGGGAATCAGCTAACCACACCCACTGGGTAACGCTCAGCCAGTGACGCCGCAAGCAGGCGCGCGCTGACAGTTGCATGCGCTAGTTATGCAGCGACGCGCACCGCCACCTCACTCGAGCTCACCCCATGCCGACGCGACCGCAGCGACGCCCAGCACCTCGATGGCCCAGGTCTCGGCCGGCACGCCGCCCCCGAACAGGCCCGCGATGCAAGGCGCGGCGAAGATCGCCGCAGCCGCGTATGCGCCAGCGCGCGACCTGTGCGCGAGGCCGCGGGCTGCGAAGAGAAGACCCGCCGCTCCCACCGTTGCGCCCAGCGCCTCCAAGGGGTGCCTGGTAAACAGGGCGCGTAGGGCGTGATCGCCGGCTAGGGCCGCAATCGCTGCCACGCCAATGCCGGCCAGCGCGAGGCCGCCGTTGAAGCGGAGATAGCCGACGACGAAGTTGAGCCGCGAGGACGGCTTGCTGCTGATAGGAGCGAAGTCGAGCTCGTGCTTCATAGGCGGAGGCGCCAGCTCTCAAGTCGCTGCATAACGACCTCGCGCATCAACTGCAGCGCGCACACGGGATCCTGCCAACCACATCCACTGGGTAACGCTCGGCCAGTCACGCCGCAAGCACGCGCGCGCTGACAGTTGCATGCGCTAGTTATGCGGCGGCCTACGGATCGGGGTGGCCCGCGCGGGCAGGGAGCGCTCGGGCCTGCTCTAGCGACAGCGCGTATTGGCGCTCCGAGTCCTGCCAGAGGCGCTTGGGGAACAGAACGAGGAGAAACCACGCCCCGACCCCGAAGGGGACGGCCAGCGTTCCCAGAATCAGGGCGACGCGAGCAACAGTGAGGGGATGGTGGCTGCGAACGAGTGTGGTCACGACGCAGGCCCCCCACATCAAGACCCAGCCCAACGCTTGAGCGTTTCGCAGTGAGTCGAGGCAAGTAGGTCCAGCCTGGCGCGCATCCTCCCAGTCGAGCATCGCGTGGGCTCGACGGATCGCCCGAGCGCGGCGAAGCCGGGCAATCCAGCCCACCGGTCGCGGCGTGGCCTCGAGGTGCTCGACGAAGCGTATCAGAAGGTCTCGGTCATTGGCCACAGAGACACCGCCGCGGACGGCGCGCCGCCGCATAACGACTCCGCGCATCAGCTGCAGAGCGCGCCCACCGGATGGCACCAAGCGCTCTGCGGGGCTCGCGCGGCTTCCCCGAAATACGCTTTGACTCGGCATTTGCCAAGCGCGCCGCGGGTTGGCGCGCTCTGTCAGCTGCATGCGCTAGTTAGACGGCAAGCCGCTATCGAAGCTCAAACGGTGCGCCGATCGTGTTGCTGGTGTTCGTGTTGTCCGGCGAGACGCCGAAGTAGACGCGCAATCGGTAGCGGCTCGGATAGTCCCACTCGACGGTCGAGTGGTAGATCTCGCCGGGCCGAAGTTCGAGACCCGCATATGCCGGGCTGTCGAGGCAAATCCGGTTCGAGATATAGCTGTGCCAAGTGCCAGCGGAGTCGCGCTCCCAGTCGAGCGAGATGGGATCGATGCAGCCGGCGAAGAAGGCCGAGCGACCGCCCAGGTTGGCCACCTCAAACCCGATCGTGGCCATCGCGTGCGGATCGGGCGGTCGATGGAAGGCGGTCGAGTCCATACGCACTTGGACGATCAGCCGCTTAGGCGCCAGCAAGCTGCAGGCTTGAAGGCCGAGCAGAAGGGCGACCGACACGACCAGTCGAGCGGACATGTGCGGTCCTCGGGCCGGTGTACCTGTCAGACCCGCTGCTATCCCGCGGCGTCACATCCCGACTGGAGGGAGGGCCAGTCGGCTTGCCGCCTAACGACTCCGCGCATCAATTGCAGAGCGCGCCAACCGACTCCCACCAGGCGCACGCCTGGGTCACCGATTCGCCGCAAAGGTAGGACGGACGCCGCCATCCGCCAAGCGCACCGCCGGGCGTGCGCGCTCTGGCAATTGCATGCGCTAGTTAGACGGCGCTCCCAGCCACTTCATGGTGTTCGCTCCAAGGCCACGCCGTCTAGCACGAGGCGCCAGCGCCCCTCCGCTTGGTACGGCCCACGAGTAATCCGGTAGTCACGGGCGTAGAGGTGAGGGACGATCAGCCGGAGCGTCCGGTCCTTGGGGAAGTGGACCTGGATGCGTCGGACGATTGGCCCCGCGACCTTGATGCTCAAGTTCTCCGAGTCGGGCAGCTCGGGACGCAGCGTCTGGATGACGTTGGCAAATCCGGACGAATCGATGACGAGGGTGAAGCCAGTACGCGCCGTCCAAGTCCCGACGAATGCCTGCTTGTCGCGCGGGATTGGAGTCTCGCGAGTGCTGCAGGAGGCGCCGAGGGCGCCTAGGGCGAGGAGCAGGGATATCCATCGCAAGCGACTCATGTCGGGCCTCCGAGCGAGCGCCGCCTAACGGACTCGCGCATCAGCTGCAGCGCGCCAACAGGAACCCACCAACCACGCCCACTGGGTAACGCTCTGCCAGTCACGCCGCAAGCCAGCGCGCGCTGGCAGCTGCATGCGCTAGTTAGGCAGCGGAGGGCACGTGAACCTCGCAGAAGAGGCTCGACCCGTCCACTTCCGTCAGGTGTGGCGCCACGACGAGTTGCGTACAGATGCCCTGGAAGGCAGCGGCGCTCATCGTGCCGACGGCGAACCCGTCGCGGCACACAATCGTGTCGGGCCGGGTAGCGAGCTCGTCGAGGGGGCCGACGAGGCCCTCGGCGGCTTGGCGGCGAAACCAGTCAAGACGAGCGGGCCAGAAGCGCTCTGCGTAGCTCGAAAAGAGCACGCGGCCGGGCGAGCGGACCACGCGCAGCGCCTCGGCGAACAGGACCGCCGGGTCCACGTGGAAGGCGCAGACGCCGTTCTGGACGCACACAACAGCATCGAACGAACGCGGACGGAAGGCGAGCCGTGACGCGTCCATCTGGGCGAATGTGCAGCGCTGGTGTGGGTTGGAAAGTGCCTTCGCGAGCCGAAGGCTCTCGGCAGACGTGTCGATGCCGACCACCGAGCGGGCAGCCTGTGAGAGCTGCCCCATGATACGGCCGTACCCACAGCCAAGTTCCAGCACGGTGTCTGACGGGGCGAGTCGTTGGCAGACGAACCGGGCTTCCTCGAGGAGGTACTGCTGCACGCGAGGAGGCGCGATCTGATAGCAGCGGCGAAGACGTTCGCCAGCCAGTGTTGTTGAGTAGTAGCCGCCCACATCAGCACCCGATCCGCTGCCTAACGGACTCGCGCATCAGCTGCAGCGCGCACACAGGGACCTGCTAACCCCACCCTCTGGGTAACGCTTCGCAAACGACGCCGCAAGCCGGCGCGCGCTGGCAGCTGCATGCGCTAGTTAGACGGCGGCCCAGGCCTCAAGGTGCGCCCATGGGGAACTGTCCTCCGATGAGCGCGCCGACGCCGAACCCGACGAGGCCAAAGAGGGCGAAGCCGCCCACAGCGAAGAGCGCGGGATTGTGGCAGGGTCCGTCGTAGCTGCACAAGCTGACAAAGGTGAGTGCGCCCAGGAGGCCGAGAGCGCCGCCGCCAATGAGCGCGCCTTGCTTCCAGTGGGTCGGTGGAATCGTGGTCGAATCGGACGCGCTCAGAAGCTGCTGGGGCGCAAGCAGCGCTGTGCCACCGTTCTGTGGTGCGAGTCGCGCCGGGACAGCACGCCAGACCGAAGCCGAGTTGAGAGCGCTAGGCCACCGAGTAGGGCTGGGGCCTTGGGCGTCGGCGCGCGAGCTGGTCCCAGCGAGGAGCGCCAGCGCAGCGATTGCGTGCCAGAACGTCACAGCAGACCTCCCACCCCGAGCGCCGCCGCCTAACGAATCCGCGCATCAATTGCAGGGCGCGCCAACCGAGTCCCACCAGGCGCCCTCCTGAACAGCCGTTTCGCCGCTAAGGTAGGACCGACGCGGGACCGCGCAAGGCGCGCCGCGGGTAGTGCGCGCTCTGCCAGCTGCATGCGCTAGTTAAACGGCGGCGCCGCTAGCGGGGCCTGTGGACGAGTTCCCAGAACCCGCGCGGGTCGACAATCGGCAGCGGCGCGCGAGCGCCGAGCTCCAGGAGATCGCGGTCGCCGGTGACGAGCACATCCGCGGCGCCCGCCACCGCCGAGGCGAGGACCCACCGGTCATCCGGATCACGCACGGGGACGTCGAGAACCGCGGCCGGCTTGGGGACGATCGTGTGGGTCCGCAGGACGGCGTCCAGCTCGCGGACGGTCCGTGCGGGAGCGCGCAGCTTGTCCCGGAGGACCCGCTGCAGCTCGACCAGGTTCACGGCGCCAGTCAGGAGTTCGTGCTCGGCAAGCACCAGGCGGACCACATCGGCGCAGAGACCGCGGGTGGCCACCGCGCTGACGAGGACGTTCGTGTCGAGGAAGACCTTCACGACACGATGCGGAAGATGTCCTCGTCCGTGAGCAGTCCGGCCGCCTCGGCCAAGGGCATGAGCTGGCGGCGGCTGCGCTCGAAGCGGAGCAGGGCGAGCTGGCGCCGCAGGGCGTCGCGGACGACGTCGCTGCGGGTGACGCCGAGCTGGCGCGCCACGCGGTCGAGTTGCCGCTGGAGCGGGGCGTCGAGGCGAATCGTGAAGGCGGCTTTCATGTATGACAACGTAATACGGAACAGGTGGCCGGGCAAGCCGGCCGGCGCCGCCGCCTAACGAATCCGCGCATCAGCTGCAGAGCGCGCCCACACATTCCCGCCAGGCGAACTCCTGAACTGCCAATTGGCCGCTAAGGTAGGACCGGCGCGGGACCGCGCAAGGCAGGCCGCGGGACGTGCGCGCGCTGGCAGCTGCATGCGCTAGTGAGGCCTGCATAAGTAACGTCCTAGTCTAGGCAAAAAGAGAGAGCGGTGGGCCGGCGAGCAGGGCGCGGAGCAGTGGGTAGCGGCGACGGAGCTGTCGGAGCGCCCGGCGGGTCGCACGGTGG
>Ga0209777_10006191_pt1 | contig 13539 bp, 11 predicted proteins | sample FrelakmetHBP12HB_FD_187147 | JGI IMG/M metagenome (GOLD analysis project Ga0209777, IMG submission 187147) | Freshwater lake sediment microbial communities from the University of Notre Dame, USA, for methane emissions studies -HBP12 HB (SPAdes)... | ecosystem: Environmental > Aquatic >...
CATCACAATAGACCGGAACCTTTCAAGAACTTCACGATTGTAATTCCCCTGACTGTCTTTCAACAAAATAATGTTCATAAGTTGTTCAACCAACTCATAATCCTGTTTCTTCTCGGTTACAATATTGAAGTTGTAACAAACATCGAGCAGTCTGTCGTGGTCATTTTCAAGTGAGTAAAGTAGCATTTCAAGTTCTGCCTTTTCTTTTCCCGCTGCAATTTTTTCTTTTAACGTGGCTTCTTTTCGGACAATGGTATATTGCCACATCCGCCTGTTGGAAATTTCGTTCTGATATTGTTTTAATTCGGGCAGGGTTTCACACTGCGGAGCAACAAACAAAGTAAAAAACACCTCATCAGTAGATGACCCTTGTAAACTCTTACTTGTACCATCGAAATCAAGTTGCATAGGAAATAACTTTTCATTATCGCCACTTCCCACAATGGTTTCGTAATATTCAATCCTGTAATCAATCCCATCGTGCCGGTACAATTGACTACAATTCATCCAACAACCATTTGAATGCTGTTTATTGCCTTCCGCATCTTTAGATTCTTTTGTCTTTACCTCTTCAATGGTAATTGTAGGCAACCGCATCATTTTTAATAATTCGGCTGCACCCTTCCTTATCTTATGAAAAGGATGACTTTGTTCTAATTGTGATTCTAATATTCCGTTTACTCTTAACATAATGTTTTGGTTTTAGTTCTTCTGTTTCTCCTTTATTAAAAGAAGGGACGGGCTTTCGTTTCCCGTCCCTTTAGATTCAAAAATGTTTATACCGGGTTGGTTACGATAGCCTGATTTGCTCCCATAAATTCCAATCCAACGTGTCCCCTCATGTAGAGTTTGGTTGCGTCATATTCGGTTGTATAAGGACGGAAAGCGTTGCCACCGGCTGCGCCCAATGTCCATGTTTCAAGTTCCCTGTTATAACCAGCATATTCACCATATTTGTAAACAAGGTTGCTGATCTTTACTTTCGGGTCTTTCGAGGAAGGTCTGCTTGTTACCGGAATAGAGATTGCAAGATACTGTGTGTTGAATCCCGTTGCAGCATAACTCATCTGGTCATCCCACACAGGAACTTCGGACAATACAAACACGGTATCGCCTTCACGATAGGTTGTGAAATTGTTGCCAAATGCCAATGCACCATTTTCTCCAAGAACGGTTTCAACATATTTGTCAATACCGTTGCCCTGCCCTTTGGCTTTGATGGCTTCACGCATAGCATAACCAACCCTGGAACCAACAAAAGATAATACAAAACCGGAGGTTACTCCCTGCTGACGCATATAAATTTTGTATTCGTTCCATTTGGAGGTGTCCCATGTTCCCATTGTATTGGTATCGGTCTTGCCGAGTTCGGTAACCCACGGGATCATTCCTTTGGTAAAATAAACGGTATTAGAATCGCCGTCCTGATTCAACTGCGTAATTCCATTGGTGTTTTCTTCACCCCATGTAAATGCGCCGTCAACTTTGCCATCGTACAGGTATTCCATGTGTTTCGTCCCGGTAAGATACCATAACCTGTATGAACCGTTCTGATAAATAGGAGCCCACGGTTCATAAATGAACTGCGAACCTTCAAGTCCTTTAGATTCGTCAATGATCTGAAGATAGAACTGACGTTTGGTAGTTCCGATGGTCGTAGAAGCGATCTGCCCTGTTCCGGCGGCTTTACCCCCTGTGTAGATGATGATTGTCTGTCCCGTCAAATCGCCAAAGGCTGTTCCTTCGCCAAGTGGCTTGATAGTAATAGTGTGTGCGGAAGCAACAGATGTGTCTTTGTCAATGATCTGTCCCTTGAATCCGTCTTTTGTCATAATGACCTCTGTTTTACGGGGCCATGATTTCGTTCCCGTAAATTCATGTTCTGCCGCAGGGAGTGTACAAACGATTGTTGCACCTGTACCCCCTGCACCTGTCTGTGAATAAACGGTGATAGGGCGTTTCATCCTGTTGTCTTCGCTTGCAAACCATGTATAAGAAGCAACGGCTTCTTTCATCCCCATTAACTGAAGGGTTTGGTTGATCCCATTAAATTGAGTACCGTAACGTGCGAAAATTGTACTTTTCCACTGCGGTTTTAAATTCCTCGAACTAATGAACTGATCGGTTAGGTTGGAGGAAATAGGAGTTGTATTCGTATCAAAAGTTGCCATTTTATTTTTAGTTTTTACCTACTTGGTACGTGCGGTTCTCCCGTTTCAATTGTCTCATTGATTTGTTGGTCAATTGACTTTTTACCATCGGTTGAGATAGTTGTAGTGCCAAATGGTTGGTTGTTGTTTCTTGTTTTTTGCCACGCTGCATAACGCTTGTCAAATTCTTTTTGGAAAGTTGCCTTTAGGATTTCAGGAAATTTTTCACGAATGACTTCACCCATTGCATAATCACGAGCCTTTTGAGCGTTTTCTGCTGTTGGCTTTAAGTTATTATGCAGGATGAACAATCCCATCGCTTCATTATATTTCTTACTGTCCTCCGGTTGTATCCCAAAATCCACATCAATTTCACTCTTATCGTCCAATGCGATTTTTTGACTGACTTTGATCGGATTTTTGGTCATCTCGGAAAAGGTAATCTCCCACGACTTCGCAAGTTCGGTTTTCTGTTGCTGCTGTGTCTTTTCCACTTCCTGCGGATCTGACACTGCAATAGCCTTAAATTCGGCAAGATTCTGCGCCTTGATTTGATTACCTGCAATCTTTAAACGATTTTGGGCAACCTTGTATTCTCTCGATTCGGTATCAACATCTTCACCAAAATAGTCCTTAAATTCTGCTTCCAGCATCATCTGAACTGTTTCGGGATCGTCTTTGTATTCCGGGTTTTTCTGGATAAAATCCATCTTCCATAAATCGGCGGCATCTGGATTTCCCCAAAGTAACTTGGTATAAAGAGAGAATTTTTCAGGGACAGTTTCTTTCACAACTTCCAAACGTGAAAGGTCTGAATCTTTATGCGCAATAGGTGGTGGTTTTTTTTCGTATTCTGTAATTTTGGATTCATGGTCTCTTATCTTGGCCAAGTAATCCTGTTCTTTTTTCGTAAATTCTGTTTCGAGAGTTTTATGTTTTTCCTCCCAATTTACGGGTTCTGTTTTTTCGGTTTTATCCGTCTTTTCAACCTTATCGGTTTTTTCAGTCTTACCCTGTACCTCTGCGGGTGGCATATTCATCGGGTCTCCGGCCTGATGCTGTGCATTAATTTCCGCAAACGTAACAGGTGCTAATTCCTGAACCTGTTCTTCTTTCTCTGCCATGATTTTATTATTTGTTTACAAATATACAATTATTATATAGTCATTGTCAAGTGTTTGTTTATTTCACTTAAAGTATTTGTTTAAGTTGTTGTCGATGTAGATTCGGGTTGCAGTGCCGCTTCGTGGGTCGCTTCCTGTTGATTTAATGTACTCTGTTGTGCGTTTTCGTTTTGATTTAATGCACTTTGTTGTGTATTTGCCAAACCACCAAGTATATGCTGATGTGTATTTGCTTCAAGTTGAATTATATGCTTCAAATAAAGTTGTTTCAACACATTATCCGATTTATTGTTGTCAATATCCTTTTGGTTCTGTGTTTTTTGTGCATCTAATTGTGCAGCTAATGCCGTTTGTTGCTGTTGCCTTGCCTGTTCCTGTTGTATGGCTTCTTCTTCCTTTTTCTTCTGTATATATTCAATATACATACGAACATCTGAAATATTACCCTTCTGTAATTTATCGAAAATAAACAAGGCAGGCCCCATTTGAATCTGAGGAACCCCATCCTTTCCGAGTCCCATCCCGGCTTCAACAAGTTTGTATATCTCCTGCTTTACAAGGTCAGATACTTGCTTTATCATAGAGATTCCCCACATCACGGGCGGATGCCCCCCTGCTGATTTAAGTGCCGCATATTTCCCAGCTCCCAATATCTGAAAATAAGGACTACTCCTATCATCATCCCCCCAAACCAAACTCTGAATTTTTAAAATGGCAAAATTGGCAATACGTTCCTTCATCGAAGTCCAACCGTTAAAGATAGGCTTCAAGGTGTTATTATTGGTCTGCAATACAATTTGGCTAACACCCAATCCCTGTCTGTCTGCCGGACTTCCTCCCGTCAAAAAGTCTGAGATACCCCCTTGGCGTTCAAGTTCCTTATACCAATAATCCATCATTTCTATGTGTACCTTCAACGCATCGGGGAGTCCCGTCATTACTTCTGAAATGGGTTTTTGGTTCAATGGCCCCGGATTATGCGGATCGGGTGGGGAAATAGTATAAATCCACCTCTTTGTTTTTTCGCCAATGGTAATCATGTCAAAGGGGTGTACAAATTTACCATTGTCTGCCGGAACAGAACTCATGGACTTCCAATCAATCGCAATACCTGGAGGCGGGGTTGTGGCAAGTGTGTCCTGAATTTGAATAAAGGTCATTTCTATTTCATCAAGAATCGGGATCACTCGTTCAACGTAAGAAACGCCTTCAAGTTTGAACGATACTGCCGGGATTAAGGCATTGCGGCTGAAATAATCAAAAGCCAAATCTTGCTGATAACCATATTCTAACAAGTGGGGTGTCCCCATTATCCACGCACCACAAAGTACGTTCCTTTCGCTATTTACTTCTGTTGACCTTTTCCCCCGTCCTTTATACTCACGGGGCTTTAATACCTGTCCGGGTTTTCCTTCCTGATCCCGCCAATCAATGTATTCGGGTTTCCAATTTACAATATCGCCTACCCCTTTACGGAATCGGTATGGTTCGGAATATTTGTCGGTTGACCCATCTTCATTACTAACATTGGTATTATAATCGAAATCAATGGTTTTAGACCAGAAATATAGAACGGGGATCTTGGTGCTTTCAAACAAGTACGTACTGTCCCTGCGTTGCGTTCCATAGGTGGGGCCGTTGTCAAATAATCCTCTTTCATTGCCAAAGTCTTTAATAAATTTCTTTGCTTCATCGTCTGAAATCCACGGACATTTTGCCCTCACTTCGGTTAATGTCAGATATTTCAGAAATGCGAAATATGACGGGTCACGGTTTATGGATTTTTTGGTATCTTCCATAATTACGTCTGTAATATCCTTACATTCGTATTTTACCAACCCGTCAACATCGTAAATATAACAAACAGACTTTCCTATTGTTAATAAGTCCCTTGCTACATCTTCCTTTACTTCGCCATTGTCTGATAGTCTTTCAGTTTCCGTCCAAGCATCCTTTGCAGCCGCTTCATACCCAAGTTTAAATGTCCCCACTTTCTTCCACATTTCCAACTCCTCCATCGTGGAAGGTTTTGGGGCCATGTCGGGCGGTGAACCCATTTCCATAGTCATCTGCATATACTGCGTAGTGGGAGCAAACATTGAATCAACCAAACCGCCAAATTCCAACTCTTGCCGTAATGACGTACTCCTTTCGTCAATAGCTTCACATGAAATATCAACCTCCTGATCGGCAAGAACGCCAATCATGGCAGACATGAATTTAGGTAACGGATTAAGTGGTTGCTTGAAATTGATATTATCCTTCCCCAATCGGGAAACATTAAGCCTTTCAAAACTACTTTTGCTTGGTGCATCATTTGACGTTGCACCGTTACCGTCCACGGGCATCGTTGGAGAATCCCACCTCTTTTCATAGATAGACATATCCTGACGGCCATAACTGTAATTACGGTTCGTCAAAATCTGATCCTGCTCATATGCTTTTATAATAGTATTGTTAGAACGATACATACTATACAACCACTTGGCAACATCAAGTCCGTGTGCGGTACTTTCTTTTACCTGTCTCGGAAGGTCATCATTGGGTCTTGAACGGGAATCTGCGGGGAATCCTGGGATCAAATACATCATAACCTATTGCTTTTCTGCAATTTGTGAAACTTACTTAAAGTATTGCTACAAATATACAATATTCCGTGCCTTAAAGTCAAGAAAAAAATAAAGCGACCATATTTTTGATCGCTTTACCCGGAGAAAACGTATGAGAGAAGAACTAAAAACAAAATAACAACATTGACTTGTACTTTGTCAAGTTTTTTATTGACTTGGGTGAAAATATATCGTATATTTGCAGTCACTTCGTTTGTGTTCGGTTAATTGTAGTAGCGGCTACATGACCACAAAAGATTTCATAAGAACCTGCATGATGGGAGCCGCTACTTCCTGATTGCAGGTTTTTAAATTTAAAGAAACATGGGTAAAAGAACAACAAGATTCTATGACGGCTATCCAGTTACTATTAATAATGGAAGATACGAAAGAATTACAATAAATGATGAAAGGATATACCTACACATTTACATTTGGAAAAAATTCAATGGCGAATATGATGTGAGTAAGTTTGACATACATCATATTAATGAAATTGTCACAGACAACAGATTGGAGAATCTTGAAATATTATCTAAAATAGATCATCATAGATTACACCATGGGTGGAAAAGAGAAAATGGAGTTTGGGTGGCAAAACCATGTTATATTTGTCACGAAGTCTTATCTCTTGATCTTTTCAATGTGCGTCATGGAAATAGTTATAGAGGGGCGTGTCGGAAATGTGAATCAGTTGTAAGTAGAAAATATATGACAAATAATCCTGATAAAGTAAAAGAATATGGCAAATCTAATTATAAAAAGAACAAAGGAAAGTACATAGAACGGGGCAAAAAAAGATATGAATTGAAAAAAGAAGAAATCAAGGCATACGCCAAGCAGTATAAAAATGAACACAAAGAACAGTATGCCGAATACATTAAGAAATCAAAGGAAAGAAAGAAACTTGAGAAACTCAACGCTGCCCAAACAACTCCCGATACGTAACCGTTGCCGTCCGATCAATTTCACCCCTTGCGTAATCATTTTCTATGCTCATACAGGCTCCGCAAAACGCTGCAATCAAGTCCATGTCGGTAATATCTTCGGCAGATTGGAGTTCTTTGCATTGAATGAGTAATTCCAAGTAGTTCATTCGATGGCCATGCAATTTCATGAAACGAGTTCCATGGGTCAATAAGATATTTCCCGTATTCCCTGTCTTGCTATATCCCGGAGTTGACCTGAATGTCATGTCGTCATTCCTGAAAAAGAACAAATAACCGGAATATCTATGCTTTCTAAAAGCATTGACCACATGGGGATTGTTTATTTCAGGCGAGTGCAATCCCCCATAATATTGTGTAATCTTAATGGCATCCATCGCCATTTCATCAACCGTTGCCAATCTGTTTGAATAGGTGTATAAAATGTCGGGTACTTTCCAGTTTTTTATATCTTCATCGGGGTCTTCGTGATATGTTATCCTTCTTTTTATTCCTACTATTGCTCCTTTAGATTTTCTCCTGCCCTCTGTTTCGTTGTAATTCCAAGGGTCTGAACAGTGCATTGCGAACAATGGGTCTTGTGGGAACCAATCCCCGTTGCTAAAATATTTCCTATTTGCTTTTTCAGCCGGAAGTATTAATGGGTTAATAAATCTACCATTTGGATTTTCCACAAGAACAACGTCACTTCCTATCCCGTGCGACCATTCGGCATTATATCTTAACGGAGGTTTTTTAAACTGAAGTTCAGCGATACGTTTGTCACAAATTATTTGATCGAACCCAATATTTGATTCAGCCCTCATAAAACAATCCATAAGAAACAACGGTGTTGTCCTTTTTGCCTCCCTGTATTTTTTTAAAGATTCTTCCGTGTTTTGTTGTAAAAAATGATTTAATTCTCCAAAATAATGTTTCTTTGCTTCTTCGTGCATTGACTCCCCAAACCTGTCAATAAATCCAGGTGCACCATAAGCCGAAGACTCCCAATAATTCACAAGACCAGAAATTGTGCGTCCGCTTTCCGTTCGTTCATAATAATTTGAATCTTTAATCATATTTAAAAACGCCTTACCTCCTCCTTTCTCAAACTCACCTGCCGTTGAACACGCAAAAGCAAAACCATTAATTACCTTACCCTCTGAATGAGCAAATGTTTTTTTTGCTGTATCCCAAGCCATATGCCAATCTTCTTCCCTACGTTTGGCGGCTTCGTCAATTATTTGATCTTTCATTTCCTCCCCGTCATATGCGGAACTTGAACCGGAATTAGCCCAATCAACCCTGTTCCCCAATCCAAAAGAACCCATAAATTCTTGACTACGCCTGTACCTTATCGTGGTTTCTGGCGAATAGTCAGACCCATCGAAATATGGCATGAAAAACCAAGGAACGGTGCGCCATACGGTTGTCCATTTTTGCCAAAGTTTCTTACTTTTAACTCCGGTTTCCGCTTGCATACCATAATAATCCTCAATACCGAAATTATGAATCTTGTTAAGCTGCCTTGCTATTGCATTAAATGTTGCAGAAAGACGGCGACCTTTTCCGTAGATCACCCCAATCATGGTTCGTTCCCCTACGTCAACAAGTTCATCCCCATATTTATTTGGCAACCTTTGTCCCTGTGCGTCATAATTTTTCTCTTTAAAATCATAATGATAATCTTCCGCCCAATTCATAACAAGATGCAACCTACGGCTTCTTTCCCTCACCTGCGGAATTAATCCAGTATGTGTACGAAGAAACGCCACTGAATCATAAAATGCAGGAGGAAAATAAGTGGGCTTCCCGTTGATAAAAAACCATCCGCCATTTACATGGTAATAAATAACCCGTTTTAACCACTCAATTTCTTTTTTCAGGTTGTGTCTTTGATTTTCAAGTGCGAGCCACTTTTCATCTATTGAACGATAATCCTGACCGATTTTAACCAATGCTTCCGGGATCTTCGGTCTGACGAATATCTGGTCGTAAGGATCAAGCCCATACCCTTCGATCAAGTCCAGGTCGGGAGGTTCCGGCATGGGAATGTCGATTTTCTGAATAAACGGATCATTTTCGTTGATCGTAATGAACTTGTCTGCCGGACGGTAACGGGAATCCTTATACATTCTTTTTGGGTCTCCCCCTGCCTTTCTTTTGGTAAATATCGTATGCCAATGCGGGTTTTCCTTCCAAAATACGAGCAACACGACTTTCCGGGCGAAGATCCTGTAACCGTTCTTCTTCTATTGATTCAAATACTTTTGATTCTAACCGTTTATCATCATTGGTTATATCTGAAAGCAATGACGCTATACGGGTATCAAGTTTATCAATATTTTCAAGAATTGCTCCCGTCCTTTCACCGCTGCGGGTCTCGTCACCGTGTAATCTTCTAAACAAATTAAATTTCGATTCCCTATAAACCGATAAAGTTGTCCATTTATCGTTTTTACAAAATCTTAAATATCCAATAGTAAAAGATGAACTATTTTCTAAATCATCCTTATTAATACGGCTATAATCAATGGCATATTGCCTACGTTCATCGTAATTAGATATTTGTAATAGTGGTGTGTTGGGAGTATAAAGCAAAACAATGTACCGAAACATTGAATTGAAATTTTTTACTTCTTTTAAATTCTGAAATTCAGGTATTTTTTGTAAAGTGGGATATTCGGTTAAAAAATCCTTACAGTTTATATTATATGGTAATTTTTCAAGTTCGTCTGCTGTTATATCCATATTTCTCCGATATTTTTACAAATATACAATCATTTGAAAGTAAAGTCAACAAAAAACCGCCCCCGGTTACGGAAGCGGTTTAACCACGAAAAAATGAGCAGGTAACGAGAAAGAAATTATGCGGGAACCGATACAGTTACTCCACCATGAACAAAATCAAGGTATGTTTTCCCCGTCACAAGAACCGTATTATTTAAAAAGTCCAAATCCTGAAATGTCTGTTTAAAAGCTGTCCCATTTGCCAAACTCCCATTGTTGTCAATCAAACGAGTAAGATACCCCATTTGGGTTGAATTGGTTGCAGCAGCAGTCATGTTGGTCATCATCCAAAGTGTGAAATACACGTCCTTGAGACAATCAATTTCACGTGCATAGATACGTAATATTTTCCCGGTTCCGGTGGGAGTCCCATTCCCCCAATTTGCAGTAAGGGTTAATACCGTCGAAGTGTTGCTCAAGATTTTTCCGTATTGATAACCATATGCAGAGGCATCATAAACAACAACCCAATAATTTGCCCACTGGTTAGTTGTTGCTCCAAGTGCAGAATCGGTAGCTGTGGCAGCACCACAACCCGAAGTACACGTTCCTGTATAAAGTGCATAACCAGGTACACCGGCATAAAAAACATTGATAATAGGTAACGTAATTCCAGGATACATTGCCGTCCAACCAAGTTCTGAACGATTTTTGGTTACGGTTGCCGACTGCACCTGTGCCTGACCTACAACAAACAGTTTACAGCCGGTAAGAGTTTTGAAATCAGAATCGGTACTTGGGACGGCATAAAATGTTCCATAAACCGTTATCACAGTTGTGGTATTGGACTTAATCGTTGAAAGTTGACTTGCGCCCGTTCCGCCCGTAATAACGCAATAAATTGGAGAATCCGGTGTGCCAACAAGTGCATTTGCGGTAAATCCAGCCGTTGTAAGACCGATCGCATGAGCAGCATATCCGGTATCTGAATTGGTATATTCACTCGATAATGTTCCCTGTGATGCAGTAATGAGTTTTGAAAGCAACGTGTATTGATTCGCACAATTCAAAGTATCGGTAGCCGTTGAATCTGCCGTGGCTTCACAAGCACTTGCAATCACTATTTCGGTGTAAATTTGAGTGAGATTGCCAATATAAGTTCCCAGGGTGGAGTTCGTAATATTGTAAACATCTTTGCAGGTAAGCGTCCATCCGTTAGCGTTACACTTGTACTTATATTCTTCCATAAGCAATATACTGGAAGGCACGGTGCTGTTGTAAAAAATTAAGTTATAAGTTGCCATTTGGTTAATTTTTAAAAGTTAGTATTATATTCATACCGCAAATATAAAACTTTGAATCAGGGATTGTCAAATTTATTTTTAAAGCAAGACTCCTGCAACTGCGGCTACCTTTTTGATTTTTTCATGCAGTTCTTTAATCTGCCCCTCGCACGATTGAGCAATAGACATTACTAACTTTATCTGTTCTCCGTGAGATTTACCCTTTTCAACAAGATGCTGAACTTCTTTTTTGAGGTTATCAATATCTGTCAAGTGTTGAGGTTTTTCTTCAACCTTCTTTTCCGTCGGTTTAACCGAAACGGGTTTTTGGGGAGTACTTTTCTTTGCTGTCATATGATTTTAATTTAAAGATGCTAAAATATAATCTTTTTGAATGAAATAAACAGGTATTCCGTCAATTAAAGACTGTTGTGCCTGACCTAATAGAAATGCGGGATTAAAAATACACGTCATCCCGGCATATTCTCCAAAAAGGACGGTACATTTTGTTATAACATCACTCTGAACATACTGTTGACTTACTTTGTCAAATCTGACTGTGTAAATTTTATCACTTACCTTTTCTTCGATTAATTCAACTATGCAGAAGTTGTTATAAGGCACAAATTCTCCATTGCGAAATATGGCATACACATAATTTTCAGGGGTTTGCCGTGTCCGTATGGGTATCCGTATTTTCCCGTCGATTTGCTCATAAACACTTTCTGGTCGTTCCTGAAATTCCTCTATTTTTTGCCCTAACTTACGAACAACACAGAAATAATCGAGTATTACCGTATCGCCAACAAGTATTTTAGGATCGTCAGAATCAACAACAATCCCACGATCTGGACACCATAACGGAGAATTATAATCAGATGCAATGGAAATTCCGCTGAATACTGTCGTAGTTGCGGTCTTACCGATGAAGTCATAAGTCATGGCCACACCGTTGTAACACAAGTGCTTATTTTCAAGTTGAACAATGATCCCTTTGATCGCCTTTAACATAGAGTGTAAAATTAGTTATTTTTCAATAGGTTTGTCAACTTTTTCCCGTCTCTTTGTGTGAGAAGCCCCTTTGATGAAGTTAGAACTCACCCAACAGTCATAATGCGGACTTGAATATTTCATGTTTTCACTTTCAATCGCCTTTCTTGCAGCTACGGCAATAGTGTTGCCATGTAATCCCATTGACTTGGCTATTGCTACCGCCGATGAACCTACAAAGAGTTTTTCATCCCTGATTATTATTATAATTCGCCCTTTTATTCGCTTCTTTATTAGCATTGGCTACTGTTTTCCGTCGGTTTATGTTAAATAAGTTTTTGTTCCCACCCGGCTCCGATCACCGGGTTACGGATTTGGGATTAATTTTCAAAAGAACGAACAACTGCAATAAACAAGGCATCCTTAGCCTGTTGTTCTTTCGGCAGTTCGTTGTAAGGAACAAAACAGGGATGTTCCTTCTTTTCAGGGTCTTTTACTTCTCCGTATTTCCACCCCGTCGCTTCTTTCTCGGCAAGCCACGAATTATGAAAATCTTCCGGCTTTGAATCAGGGTTGGCAATATGGTATGACACGCCGTTCATGGCGGATTCTTTCTGCCATTGCGGAGCATCTTCCCAACTTGGTTGAGAATTGTCGCCATGTCCGATACAAAACGCCCGGTTTACTTCGTGACAAGTCTTTGTAATCTGTTCTACGTTCATAATTTTTCTGTGTTAAATTTATTTTCTGTTTATTTCCTTTTCCCCGTCCGACTGACTTAATATACTTTTTAAGACATAATCGCACAAAGTTGAACCGCAAAGATAAGGGGGAAATTCACAAAAAATACTTTTGTTGATAAAAATAAATATCTTGACTTTTGAAATATAAACATATATCTTTGCCGCTCGAATCGTTCATTGATATTACAAGGAAATCATTTCGGACGAGGGTTCGATTCCCTCCTGCTCCACTGAAACTCGCCAGTTTCGGCTAACCCGTCGCCTTAGTACGGTTCACATTGCGCGGTGGTGTAACGGCAGCACATTAGGCTCATAACCTAAAGATCAGGGTTCGATTCCCTGCTTCGCTACTAAGGGGCAGTCCGGTTTTGACGGGGTGAACAGTATGTGTAATGGAGAATGATTTAGCCATAACAGGCAATATAATTCCAATGTTCGGACAACGGCTTAAAGCAGTTGCCTAAACCGCCTGACCGGGAGCGAAATCCCGGTTTTTTATTTTTTTTTCTAAATACTTGACAACGGTATCTAAATTGTTGTACTTTTGTAAATCTGTTTGGGGCAGATTAATGTTAGTATGTATGAAATATTTTGATTATCTTTTTGGTACGAACACCCGCAGCACATACTCTGCACCCCAAAACGTTTGTACCATTTCTATTGATAACAAACCGCCCCGCTTCGTTAATTCGTTGCGGGGTTTCTTTTTTCTATCAAATTACCTTATCACCTAATCACATCCAAAATAAACTTCGCCACCGCCGATGACGAATTTAATGGCATGACCGATTGGAATAGCAGGTATCTGTAAGTTTATTTGGAATCAAAAGATTACGAATAAAAGTGTGGGCAATGCGGAAATAGTGGCAAAGGACAGTACCCCACCCCAGAAGCGACCGACGGCTCATTCGAGACAGCGTTGATTTTGGCAGCAGGTAAGGGATTTTTTCCCTACCTTATGCCATCACTCCCTCTGGTCTAATC
>Ga0209777_10006192_pt1 | contig 13538 bp, 21 predicted proteins | sample FrelakmetHBP12HB_FD_187147 | JGI IMG/M metagenome (GOLD analysis project Ga0209777, IMG submission 187147) | Freshwater lake sediment microbial communities from the University of Notre Dame, USA, for methane emissions studies -HBP12 HB (SPAdes)... | ecosystem: Environmental > Aquatic >...
GGTATGATGTTACAACTTTTGAAGATGGCACTACTTATGTTGGAGCTTGTAAATTTATCAAAGATAGATTTGAAAGTGGAGCTAAAGAAATTTTATTAAACCATAAACCTAGAAGTGGTAAAACTTATATTAGTTATGAATATCTATTAAATATAAAATCTGTTTGTAATTATATATCAAAAGAAAAACCAACTAATGTACTTCTATTAACTGCTTTTCCAGTTTTGAATAATCAATGGATTAACGAAGCTAAAAGAATTAAAGGGCTTGATTATGATTTTATTAATATGAGTCAAGATAAATTGGATGATATTGTTATGAATGATGCTACTCCAAATTTTGTTTTGATGTCATTTCAAGACGCTAAAGGTGGTATAGAAATTTTTGAAAAGAAAAAATTTGATCTATTAAAAAATATAAACTGGGATTTAATAATAATAGATGAATGTCATCGTTCAAAGGAAACACAGAAGACTGATATTCTGTTAAATAAGATAAGATATAATAGATTAATTGGTTTGAGTGCTACTCCAACTAAGAATTTAATTCGTGGTACTTTCATTAAAGAAAATGTGCACGTATATAATATTGTAGATGAAGGAAGATTCAAAAAATTATATCCTGATATTTACACTTTACCTGATATTTCTTATTGGATGTATAATGTTCCAGATAGTGTAAGAAAAGAGTTGAAATTCTATAGTGAAGATGACCAGTTCACTTGGGCTAAATTTTCAAGAGTAGAAGATGGTAGATTGGTTTATAAAAATGATCTCCGTATATTTTTCATGTGGTTAGCTGGTTATTATGGTGCTGGTATCAACGCTCCTTTGAAAAAATTTGATGCTAACTCAATTCTGATGTTTGTTGATAGTAACGAATGTCAGTCGTTGTTTGTCGAATTATTAAATGAAATTCCATTTTATAATCAAAATTATAATATTCATTACACTAATAGTGAAGTGGGAGGAGATTCCAGTAAATTATTAGAAAGAACTAAAACTACTTATATTCCAAGAGACGGTAAGAAAAGTATAATCATTGCTAATCAACAGTTAACAACTGGCATCACTCTTAAATTTTGTGATATGGTTATGTTTATGAATGATTGGGCTTCGATAGACAATTACATCCAAGCGAGTTTCAGGTGTCAGTCACCAATGGAAGGAAAAACAACTTGTCAAGTTATTGACTTTACTCCATATAGAACATTTACTATTTTAAATCGTTATATTGAAAACAACACATTATTCAATGGTAAATCACTTGATGCTAATAGGGCTGAATTTTTGAATTCAGTCACTATGTTTGAAAGCTGCGACGCTGGTTTTAAGAAGATTGATCTTCAGGCTTTTAAAGAAAGAGTTGTTGATTCTTTAGATATTGCTGATAAAAATTTCTTTGGTAGTTATTTAATCCGTAAGGATGATGTAGAAAGAGACTGCACTTGGCTAGTAGAAAGACTTGGACATATTGAAAGTGGTGACGGCGCTGCTGAAACAAAGGAACGTCTTGACGATAATGATATAGAAAAAGGCAAAACTAAACAAACTTCTGGGGGAAAGAAAGATAAAAAAGATAGCGAAGAAATTGATAAGAAATTATTATGGGCACTTGAAAATATTGAATATTTTCTTGGTAAAGTTCCTTTATTGAGTATTTGCTGTGATTATAAAAAAGACAACTTAGATGATTGTTTAGACTATATTCATAGTGATCGTGAAAGAGAAAAGAGTTTTGTAGAATTCTTATCATTGGACGGACAGTTAAATATTGATTTTGCGTTAGCTGATCTTATTTACAGAAATTATATCAACACAGAGTTATTAAATGATAGAATTTTAACTGTAAACATTAAATTTCGTAAATTAATATATACAGAAAATAAGAGCGAAAAAGTGATTAATATTGAAAAAGTTTTAGATTTAATTGAAAGTTATATTAAAATTTCCAAAATTGAAAAGGATATTCACGGCGAGGTTTTTACGAAAATTGAGATCATAAATGAAATGCTCGATTTATTGCCTGTTGAAATGTGGTCAAATCCTAATCTGAAATGGCTGGACCCATGTGCAGGAATTGGAAATTTTCAAATGGTTATAATCCAAAGACTTATGAAAGGGCTTGAAACATGGCAACCAAATGAAGATTTACGATATAAATATATCATAGAAAATATGATATATACTTGCGATATTCAACCAAAAAATACTTTTATTTATTTACAATTATTTGATCCAAATCATGAATATGAAATGAATTGGTATAGAGGATCATTCTTAGACGATGGATTTGATAATAAAATGAAAGAATGGGGTATTAAAAAATTTGATATTGGATTAGGAAATCCTCCATTTACTCAAATGATAGACATGGATTTTGTATTAAAAACATACGATATATCAGATAAGGTTTTGTTTGTTCATCCATCTACTTGGTTATTAGATGAGAAAAACAAGCAAAAAAAATTCATAAAAGTAAAAGATAAAATTGGAAAAGATTTAGAAAAAATTGTTCTTTTCAATGGTAATGAAATTTTCCATATTGCTCTTTTTGTTCCTTGTGTATATACTTATATAAATAAAAATAAAGAAACAGAAGGCATTGAATGTGTTGATAAACTATCGAATAAAAACGTTCATTATGATAATATTTACGATATAAATAAATTTTCAGATGTTGATGTTTATCCAAAATTGAAAGAAAAAATATTAGAAAAATCTAAGATAAACAATTTATTGAATCATAAAAATTTAGATAGTGGAAAATATTATGTAAATTTAGCTCAAATACGAGGAAATGTATCGAAAAATGATAAAAAATATTTAACAAAAGATGATTTTTATACTCTTTGTCCAATAGACACAAAAATAATAAAAGAAAAAAACAAACACATGTTTTTTTCTTTCGATAGTGAAATTGAAGCGTCAAATTTTTTGAATTATACCAAATCATATTTTACTAGATTTTGTTTATCTATTTACAAAAATAACTCTCAATTAGATAGAGGTGAATTAGAATCTATTCCATGGCTAGATTTTTCAAAAGAATGGAAAAATGAAGAAATTATGAAAGAATTCAATTTATCACAAGATGAAATAAAATTTATAGAAAAAATTATTCCAAAATATTATGAATAGTGAACAAATTATTTCTGTTGTTTTATCTCCTGATCAAAAAATGGAATGTGGTTGTTTGACCAACGCTAAATGCTCTATATCTAGGTGTAATATTTATAAATTATTCAAAAAAACGATGAGAAATATCCCTTTAAACATTAATCACGATGAAATAAATATTTTAAATTCTAAAGAAATTGATTCTTTTATTTTGTATAAAAAAACTTTAAAAAAAAGAATTTCTAAATATAATTATTCAGATAAAGAAACGATATTGGAATTTGTCGAAAATAAGAAATTACAAGATGGAACATGGATTAAAATTATAAAAATATACGGTGAGGATTCTATTAAAAAAATGAATGATATTAATGGTGGACTTAGTGTAGAGATGACTATCAATCACAAAAAAATATGTAAGATCATTAAAAATGATTCAGAAGTAAATAAATTTGATGCGAGTATTAATTTTGATTTGTTTTTAGAACAAATGAATTTTATAGACAAAGGAAAATTTACTTTTGATGATTATATTAAAGGAATAAGGTGCTGTAAAAGACAAAAACCAGACTCTTGGGAAAAGATAGAACACAACGGTTATATATTGGATGTTCATTCAAATGACCATGAAATTAATAATAAACCACATTTTCACGTGATTAAAAATAGTGAAAATATAGATTCTAGATTTAATTTTGATGGTGATTTTATAGACGATTTGAAAACGCCAATTAGTAGTAAAATGATAAAAAATATTAAAAAATATTGTTCTATTGACGAAAATAAAAAAGAATTAGACACTATATGGTCAAAACACGCTAATTAAAATGATTGACATACACTTCATAGAATTTTATATTAGAAAAAAATATAACCAAAAATTAGAAGACTATTTTGGTATATCAAAATCTGTTGCGTCTGGATGGAGAAATAAATCTTTCCCAGAACAACGTCTACATGAATTTTGTTTCAGAGAAGAATCTAAAAATATTTTAGAATTATTTAAAAAAATATATGATTTTTAAGGTTTTGGACAGAACTTTTTTTATATATACAATAAAAAAGTTCTGTTATGAAAACATATCAAATCTATTGTTTAAAATGTCCAAATACTAATGAAATAAGATATATAGGATATACTTGTCAGCTTTTAATAAAAAGATATCGTTGTCATTTAGATGATGTTAAAAGAACAAGATCTCATAAAACCAATTGGATAAAATCTTTATTGATAAATGATCAAAAACCTATTATAGAATCTTTAGAAGATAATATCAAAAGCTTGGAAGAAGCTTCGAGATTGGAAGTGGAATATATTGATAAATATAAAAAACTCGGATATAATTTAACAAATTCAACAAGTGGCGGAGAAATAAATAAAACTTTTGATGAAGAAGTAAGAAATAAAATAAGTGAAACTTTAAAAAAGAAATATAGAAGTGGCGAAATAATAAATTGGAATATAGGAAAACATACACCAAATAAATCAAAGGGGAAATCAAGAGAATGTCAAAGCGGAGAGAAAAATTCATTTTATGGAAAACATCATACAGAAGAAACCATTAAAATTATAAAAGAAAAAAATAGAATTCATAAACACGTTGATATAGAAGAAGTTAAAAGATTATATTTAATAGAAAAATTAAAACAAAAAGATATTGCTAAGATATATAATGTAAGAAGTAGTTATATATGTAAAATTTTAATTAAAAACGGAATAAGGAAATATAAAACTAAAAAATAAAAATTACATATGGAATTATCAGATGATCTTTTAAAATTAATATACGGTGATGATATTAATATTTTCGAGTTACGTAAAATAAAAAATAGAGGAGATATGTGGAATGACATTACTCTATTTTTAGCTAAAGATGACATTACAAAAATGGATGAAATTAAGAAAATGAGACTAAAAGACGTTTTAGATGTTTTGAAATTAAAAGTAGAAACAAAAAAAATAAACAAAACAAAAATAGAAATGCCGAAAATCGGATATAAAAGATATGACTGAATATGACTCTCCACGAATACTACGACCATATAATTGAACAATATAAAAAAAAGAACTTTAAAGTAAGGAAGTTTAAAAAAGTCTCTTTATCTAAACCGTCTCCTCATTTAGAAGTTCTAAATTATCTTATGTATGAATGGTGTATGGATCATAATGATGAAAGATATAAGGATATATTTGATTATGTGGTAGTTCCAAATGATTGTGATTTCGATTTCACGTCAATAACATTCGAAGAATTTTTTCAATTTTTAAAAGAAAAGAAAATATGATAGATAAAATAACATGGTTAGCTAAAAATTCAGAAGATCTTTCAAAAGAAGAATTATTTGAATGGTTAACAACTACTTGTAAACCAGAACAAACTGGTATTATAATGGGACACATAGATCTTTTATCTGAAAATATGATGATTGGTTATGACGATAAAGATGTTTTTGTTATTTTCGTAAGTGAAGATGAAGATGGATATAATGAGATTATGAAGATAAGTAAAAAAGTTTAATCCTTTATACCACAGATGAAAATCTTCTTATTTTATTTCTTATTTTTTTATATCGATTTATTATAATTTTCTTTTTTCTAATTTCTTCTCTTCTCATCAATTTTCTGTTAAACTTATCTGGATCTAAATATCTTGAATAATTATCGTATGTTCCAAATAAATAATATTTGTGTATGTTCATAAATGAAAACATTTTTTCTTTACTTGGATTATCATCAATATCTAGAAATAACATGCTTTTTAAAACTTCATCAGGTCTCAATAAATATTGATTATATTTTACAACATCGTAACAGTCATCATCATCAATTAAATTTTCAGTCACAGCGTCTATAATGCCTTGACATAGAATATTTTTCAACATCTTTTTTTTGTCTATGTCTCTAATAAAATTATATTCTAACACTATATTAGAAAAAGCTTGTTTATAATATTCCGTAAAGGTGCTCAAATCTTTTATTTTATATTCATTTTTTAATTTTTTCTCTATAAAATTATTTAAATCAAAAGAGTCAGAATTTTTTTCATCCCAATTTGGATTATAATTAAATTCACAATCACAATCTTTGTAGAAATTACTACATTTTAACATTTCGAACCAATCTTGTTTTATTTCTCTGATTATATCTAGATAATTCCATTTTTTACTGTCTAAATCTTTTATATGTTTATCTACTTTTTCTAATATTATACTTTTATATTTTTCATAAAATACGTAATCTTGTCTAAGATCATTATGAAATTTAGAATGACAATTTTTACAAAAAACGTTACAATTTTCTAATTCTTCTAATAGTTTTGAAACTGGCTCGTTAGTTTCTTTATTTTTAAAAATTTCTTTAGATTGGAATCGTGATGGGCTTATTAAAAAAGCAGAAATGTTAAAATTTTTCTTTGGTAAATCTGAGTTGGGTATCAATTCTATATCATATTCTCTAGTCAATTCAATATCCATATCATTATAATGATTAACTATTGGATAAAAATGATGAAAATCATACATAGATGAATACAATTTAGTTTGATTATGACATTTTTGACCTCCATAATCATGTATTCCACTCTGACATCTCCAAATTCCATTTTTGTTTCTATCTATATTTCTGAAATAGAAATCTAAAATTTTAGATTTGTTTAAATTATGCTTAGCTTCGGTATTGTTAGCTTGTTCGAATTCAGTTTTAGCGTGACAATTATAACACAAAAGTTTACTCTTAAATTTATCTCTATGTTCTCCACTAAAATTTTCACTACCTATCAGCTCTGATTTTATATTTTCAATTCTCATTCCCCACAATTTACTTGGATTAAACAATTTTTCTTTTCTATCATTATGATGAAAACTCAATAAGAAAAAATCACGTTCACCACATCTTTCGCATTTATCGCCAAAAATTTTTATAAAAGCCAATCTTTTAGCTAATCGTAAAATTTTAACATAATCATTATTATTTGTCAAAATAGGTTCAACTATTTGATCAATTTTTTCATTATTTTCTAATAATAATAGATATTTGTAAAAATCTTTTATCATAAAACTATATATTAAAATTATTTTTTAATTTCAAGATCTTTTCATATCTTTGCTTCATGAAAATTGTTTTTATATCGGACACTCACGGCGACCACAAGGAGATCAAAAATATCCCTGCGTGTGATGTTATCGTCCATGCTGGTGACATATCAGCCCTAGGTAGTCAGCAGACTATAGAATACTTTTTGGAGTGGTTCAGTAGTCTTGAACAAGCTAAGAATAAGATATTTGTGGCAGGCAACCATGACTGGCTTTTCCAGCGCAATCCACCGCTGGCCAAGTCTATAATACCATCTAATGTTATTTATTTACAAGACTCTGGTTGTGAGATAGATGGAGTCAAATTCTGGGGGACCCCAGTTCAACTTCCTTTTTTTAATTGGGCTTTCAATATTCCAGCAGATGAGATTATCAAATATTGGGATATGATACCAGCCGATACTGATGTTTTGATCACTCACTCACCCCCAAAGGGTATAATGGATATTAGTCGCAGGGGTCGCGAACATACTGGTTCGCAATCACTTTACGACCAAATCGTTACAAGAATTAAACCTAAAATTCATTGTTTTGGTCATATACACGAAGGTTATGGTATTCAAGTAGTTGAAGATATAACTTTTATTAATGCTTCAAATTTAAATGAGGATTACGCAGTAGCAAATCCTCCAATATTAATTGAAATTTAAACAAATGAGAAAATGTGATGAGTGTGGTTCAACTAAAATTGAAGCCACTAAGAAGATGGTAAGGACTGGTAAACCAAAAAACGCCAAACCTACAAGAAAATTAATGTCATACGGTCGTGTTTACTTTGAATGTATCTGTGAATGCGGACATAAATGGGAAGAAGAAACACACTTATGAAAAACGAAAAAGATTTTATTTTAGAGTTCATGAAACTTTGGTATAATGATTATATTCCAAATCACTTGAATGATATGAACATGGAAAAGGGTATTGATTATGTTTTGAGTAAGATGAAGGATTTTCATTGGTCAGAAGATAAGGTTTTTGATTTTGTAAATTGGTATATAGATTTACATAGACTTCCAACAAGATTTAAGTTGGAAAATCAGACTATAGTTGATAGTTTTAAGAATGGTGATGATTATAAATTATGGCATAAAAATAATTTGGAAAATGTATAAAGTAGGTGATAAATTAAGATGTTTGGAAGACATAGACAACCTCTTTGGTTGGCCTTTATTCGTTAAGGGAGAGATTTATGAAGTGTTATATGTAGATGATACAGATGTAACATTGAATCATAAATTATATGCCTCTAAACTTCTTAACCATCTTTCCATTCTACGGATTTTATCTTCATCTCCTGTCATTTTTATTCTATAATCAATATCCAATACTCCAGGAAATCTCTTTATATCTACTTCTAATCCAAGTTGATCTGCTGCGTCGTAGACTGCTTGTTGGAGACCTTGAATCAGTCTTCCTGCAGATATTTTTATAGTAGCAGATGCTTCGTTGAGTTTTTTATAATCTTCAAATTTTGTTTCCATTAATGAAAAAGTTTATTCTTATATATAAATAAAAAAATATCTTTTTTTAAAGCCTTGTCAAAAAATGGAAATAAAAGTTTAATATATACATAAAAAATTGTTTCTGTCTATGACGAACATGTCTACTTACGAAGAGTTCATTACAGGGAAATCGAAGGAGTTGGATCTTAAAAATTTGGCTAAAGATGGTCCAAGAAAAATTGGACCTCAAAGACCTCCAACACCAATGCCAGGTAGGCCAGGCAAGGCTCTTCCAAGATTTAAACCCGAGCGTAAGCAAAGACGTCAGGTTGTTTGTAAAGACAGATTAAATGGATAATTTTTAAAAAAAAATAAAATACATAAAATGGAAAAAGTGAACAATCTACTTAATTTTTCAGACTTTGAAAAAGGCTGGAATCCTAAAGAAGCAAAGAAAACTAAAAGAACAGAAACTGGTCTTGACGTTCTAGAAAAAAGAAAACTTGCAGAAGATTTAGAAATCGATGACGACGAACTCATTGAAGATGATGACGATATGGAAATCGGTGGCGAAATTCGTCCAGATCTTGAAGACGGTGATGTCGACGAACTTGAAGACGCTGATGACTCAGTTGAAGATAGTGATTGGCAAGAGGAATTAACAGCTCTTATCGATAGTATCATCGAAGGTGGTGAAGAACCAGAAGAAATAATTGCTTTCATCGAAGATTATTTAAGCGAAGAAGGTGGCGAGTATGAAGGTGAAGACCTTGACGAAGATGATCTAGACGAAGATGACGATGAAGATGATCTCGAAGACGCAGATGACGATCTTGAAGAAACCGATGAAGTGGCTGACGACGAAGAAGGCGAAGGAGTTCAAGAGCGTAAAAGATGGAGAAGATAAAATGAAAGTCAAAAAGTTCAGTCAAATCTTTGAAGGTGGTCTCTTTGATATGATGTGGGATGACGGTAATAAAAACGTGCCTACGGTTATGGAGGAGATAAAGGGTTTAAGAAAAAACGTGTTGATAAAGAATATACGGTTGAAACTCAAGATCCTATAAAGGTTGTTACGAACGATTATGACGATTTTTATAAACTTAAATCACTTTTCCATACATATAAAATACCTTTCGTTGAGAAAGAAGAGATATTAAAAGCTGAAATGTCAGCAAAAAATAATTGAATAACATGGCAATATTAACAACAGGATTAACAATAACATCATCATATGGTAGCTGGTATTTTGGCGAACTTCCAATTCGCGCAGACGACGCGTCCGTTAACCAATGGATGACAGATAAGGCTTATGGCACGGCGGCTTCATATACAGCAGATAAAGGACATTGGTCAAACGACGGTGGAAGATTAATAAATTATTATGGCACTATTAATATAGCCCCAACAGGAACAACATACGCGAGTTACTGGATGAATATCTATAGTTACGAACCTATAATAACATCCATCACACAATCTTAATATAGCGACCCGCTCGCTATTCTCAAAAGTGCTTGCGGTCACAGATTGCAGCACTTTTTTTACGCCATTTATATTAAATATATCATTTTTAACATTTTTAACATTTTTTGACTTTTTTGTATTAATATATACATAAAAAAGATTATTTTATGAGAACAACAAGAAAAGTTTCCAAGAAAGGAAATATAGAAGAATTCATTGCTGAAATACAGGAAAAATCAGATGGTATCTTAAAAGATTTAAAAACTGAAAGTAAGGTAAATGTTTTAGAAGAATCTAAGGAAGAGCCAATAAAGAATATTGATGACGCTATTGAAAAGAAAAAGATGATTGAAGAATTATCTAAGTTGCATAATGGAATAAAAGAAACCGCTAACGAATTAGATCCTTATGGAGAAGAAGATTGGGGTGACAATGTATGGAATGACGGTAAGAAGATTGTCTTTGACGACGATTTTAGTTGGAGTAATAGACCAAAAGCAGAAAAGAAAGCAGAAAAGAAATTCACAGAAGACGATTTAAAAGAAAGTATAAGTAACGCAGCTTTTGTTAAAGACGTTATGAGTAAATTTACAAAGAAATTGAATGAAGAAAACGCAGCTTTTGTTAATCTAACAAAGAAGGCAGAAGAAACTAATTACGATGATAGTCCAAACGTATTTGTTAAACTATCTCCTTTTAAAGAAGAAGAAAGAGTAATATTCAAAGATAAATTATTATTATCAGGTGAAAAAAGAAGACCAATATATTTAACCATAGGCGATTATGATTTTTTCTACGAATATATTGATACTGATAGTCAAGCTGTTTTCAGTTTTAACAAAAAAAGTTTTGATTTTTTCTTCGGTAGTGACGTAGAAAGATTGAGAAGTTACATAGGAAAGAATAGATGTAGTTTTAGTGGAATGTCTCGTTACAGTGATAAAACCAATAAATTTAGTGATTTGGTTGTTGAAATGGTAGAAAGAAAGAAAAAGAAAGTTCAAGAAAAAGTTCAGGAAAAAGTTCAGGAAATTCCAAAACCAGTAAACACTAACAAGAAAATATGTAAGGTGAAATTCTTCAATAGCGATCCTTTATTTGTATTAACAGAAGATCCTGCTACTATATTTCAGAAATACATCAACGAAGTTCATAGTATAAAAATTGTTGGTGAAGGTATTTTAATTTAATTGTTACAAATAATTTTTATTTTACGTAAAATCTTCTTAATTTTGTAAAAAGGGTTAAGAAGATTTTTTTATGCAAAGATGCGAAAAATGCGGTGGTAGTTTTGAATTCAAGGGAATCACATGCAGTGAAGGTAAATTTTTTCGTAACTGTTATAATTGGCGCGAATCCCTTAAAGGATGCACGACTTGTTCAAAATATACACCAACGGGTAATGCGATAGATAGTGCTATGTTTTGTGATGATTGCAAAGAAAAATATTATGGGGTTGAGATAAAACCCGCTAGAGTTAAATGGTATAGTAAAGGAACATTTTCTGATTGGGAATCGAAATGAGCACTTGGGTTATATTATTGATAGTATTTATAGCTACTTATATTTTAGCTATTGTTTTATCTCGCGTAACAGAATGTGAATTAGACGGATATGAGGTCATACCTTTTATAAGTCATTTATTTCTTCTTTTATTCATAATAGCATTCTTCGTTTCGTTATATGAAGTTTTAATAAAAGAACCTATAGAAGAACGCAGGCATAGAGAATTTCTAAGAGTAAATAGAGAAATAGATAGAGAAAGAATAGAAAAAGAAAGAAAACAAAAAATGGAATTAGGCATAATACGATTTTCAATGGAAGATCCGTATGGTGAAGAAAATTGGGATTAAAATATAATATATAAGGTCGAACCAAAAATAATATGTAAAAAATGGGAGAATTCAAGAAAAATTGTCACAATTGTATTTACATTAGACCACGTAAAGGCAATTACTGTCGTGTTGTCAATAAGAAGATTGCTGATATCCAAAACTTCGTCTGTGAAGGCTTTGTAGTTGATACTTGGTCCATTAAAACGGAAGAGAAGCTTGCGGATAAAAAAGACGACGATGGTAGTAAGCGCTTAAGGTGGTTTGATTATTCACCATTTGAATTGGCATATGCATGACCAAATTGGATATATTATGCCTACTTAAATTATTTAGTATGATCATACTCATTGGATCAATTATAGGATTTATTATATTGTGCAGTCTTTATAGATACAAAATGTCTAAAAAAGACAAGATTTATTTAGCCATGTGTTTATTTGCACTGATAATTTGCGTGGTTGTATCATTATATGGATTATTAAAATGAACTACGACTACACTAAAGATGTAGTTGTTTCTTTGTAAATAATTACAAAAACTCCAGTCAAGGAGGCTCGTTCATAGAAGCAAAAGTAGATGTTCTTAGACATATTTAAACTACTAAAACTTGTTCGTCAGACAAGTTATCTGGTTGAAACTGAACCAGTTCAGTAAAATGACGAAACGCTTTATTGATTTTACCTACAACTCAAGACTTCGTTGTAGAACCAATTGAACCAATAATTCAAAGAACTTAAACTATTTCTAGTTAAATGTATATATTAAATAATTAAGGTCAATTATTTCTATTTTTGAAATAATTTTAGTCAAATTCATCAAACTACACTAAAGATGTAGTTGTTTTCTTTGACGGGCTTTATAAAAAAATTATTTGTTCCATTTTTTCTTTCCCTTTGGAATTATTTGAGTTTCTTGGTCTTTCTTGTCTTTCTTTTGCTTTTCATAGTCTTTTTGAAGTCTATTAGCATTTTCAACTAATTTCAAAGTAAACTTTTCTATAATTCCGCAAGATGTATTAATCTCGGGTTCCTTGATACTTATAGTTCCTTTATCTAAATCAAATTCAATTTTATCAATTTCTTGTTCAATGAGAATTTGTTTAGTCTGGTCATCAAAATTATTAAAATAGTCTTCATTGAAAACCACCAAGAGATCAGCATCCAATAGATACGAATAAGTGTCGGATATTTTTGAAATCTTGATCAATTTCTTTTGTTTACTGTTTGCCACATAAACGAATTTGACATCCATCGGTAGCGCAAAACTCCTTTCAATTTTATTAAAGTGATCAATAATTTCATCACTTAAACTCTCATACTGCTCTTTTGCCATAATTTCTTTATTTATTTTTTTATAGATTATCGATAAATACGAATTTTTCAGGATTTAATTCCTAAATTTTATATTAAATCCGGATGATAAAGTTTATTAAAAATGTTATAATTATTTACTGGTTATTGTTACAGAAATAACAATTACAGGGATAGGATGAATTTTACCAAGAATATTAATAATTTTATTATTCCTGCTCCTAGGGCAACCGAAAAAATTAATCCCACTATACCGATAGTAGTATATAAAAT
>Ga0209777_10006193_pt1 | contig 13537 bp, 8 predicted proteins | sample FrelakmetHBP12HB_FD_187147 | JGI IMG/M metagenome (GOLD analysis project Ga0209777, IMG submission 187147) | Freshwater lake sediment microbial communities from the University of Notre Dame, USA, for methane emissions studies -HBP12 HB (SPAdes)... | ecosystem: Environmental > Aquatic >...
GAACATTATTGGATTACCTTCAAGTATACCGTGTGAGGTTTTTGTAATTATGTCTATTGATAAATAAGTATATCCAGTTTGTGTGCTAAAATTTTTAAATATAGTGTGTATTCCTGTACCTTGAGAAGTTAAATTTATTGGAATTCCATAAGGTGTACTTGAAATACTAAAAGTATCTGGTGTAACATTAACAGCATAATAGTAAGATGTTGAAGATAAGGGTGTTGGTAATGTTCCCCCTGTTATTAAACAAAGCCCCTGACCTTCAGTTAATCCATGCGATGTCTTTGTTATTAAATCAATAGAAATATTTTCTGGCCATAATTTTTTGGATAGTTTCCAAACAGTATGATTTCCAGATCCAGTTGTATTTAAAGCAATTGCACTTCCGCCTAATGTTGTAGCTAATTTAAAAGTATTTGGTGTTGATTGTATTATATAATAACTAGCATTTCCTAGTGGGCTAGGTAAAGTACCAGTAGTTGTCATATATATATAATCTCCATCTACTAAACCATGTGAGTTAGAGGTTATATACTCATTTACAATATCTACGTTTGCCGTAGAAAAATTAACCCGCATGAAATAAATATAAGGATTATAAGCTATAGAACGATATATAGTATTAACGTCTGTTGCACCACCAGTATTTCCACCAAATAAATATATATAAGGTCCAATTACTTTTACCTGAGAAAATGCTAAATTTGCGGGTATATTTCCAGCATAATACCAAGTTAATGGATTAGTTTTTTCTGCAACATATATTGTGTTATTACTAACACCCCCAAATAAAAATATATAATCTTCTAAAACAGCAATTTGACTAAAGTATGAATATACTGGAAGACTTCCAACATTTGACCATGTTAATGGATCAGATGTAGACGCACGATAAATTGTATTATAAGAACCACCAAATAAATATACATAACTTCCAATTACAGCTAATTGGCTTCCATATGCTGGTGAAGGTAAATTTCCTACAGAAGCCCATGTTAATGGATCAGATGTAGATGCACGATAAATTATACTTGTATCTGAACCGTTTGGATCTATACCACCAAATAAATATACATAACTTCCAATTACAGCTAATTGGCTTCCATATAAACCAGCAGGTAAAACTGATCCAGTATTTACCCACCCAGATGTTGGGTTAGATATTGGAGCACGATATATAGCGTTAGTTGCTAATGCTCCAGTAAACCCACCAAATAAATATACATAATTTCCAATTACCGCAGATTGACTATATTCTAAATTTGAAGGTAAAACTGAACCAGTATTTACCCAAGTTGTTGGTGTTGAGGTTAAAGCTCTATATATAACATTTGTTGCCACACCTGCACTTTGTCCACCAAAAAGATAGACATAATCATCAATTATAACAGATTGACTGCTACTTAAATTTCCAGGTAAAGTTAAACCAGTATTTGACCAGCCTAATCCACCGTAAGATCCTACATCTGTTAAAGTTTGAATTCCTACTCCACCAGATGATGTTGATACTTGGAAAGTATCGTTAGTCTTATTCGCTATATAATAATTTTGTCCTGCATTAAGAGGTGCTGGGTTAATTCCAGAAAATCTTACAACATTATCATTAATAAAACCGTGTGATGGGATATTAAATGTAGACCCTTGATAAGTAACGTCTGCTGGATTAAAAGTTAAATCTTGTTTTGTAAAATATTGTGTACCACTTCCGTTATTACTTAAAAGTATTGCTCCACCTCCAATTGATCCTGATAATTGAAAAGTATTTGTTGCTTGATTTACAACATAATAAGTGGTGTATGTTGATAAACCGCTAGGAAGTGTACCAGTAGAAATAAGTCTTACTGGGGTGTCGTTTGCTAAACCATGAGAAGGAATAGTAAACGTGTTTCCTGTAATTGTAACATCTGCAGGATTAAAAGTAAATGCTTGAGCCATTAAAGAATGGGTTCCATTTCCAGCATTACTTATTGTGTTTGGTGCTCCTGGGCCTGCTGTTGATGAAACTTGAAATGTGTTTAATGTTAAATTTATTACATAATAAGTTGTTCCAATACTTAATCCTGAAGGTAAAGTTCCCGAAGAATAAAATTTTACAGGTAAGTTACCAGCTAACCCGTGATTTTGTATTGTAAAAATATTTCCTGCAATTGTTACATCGGATGGTGAAAAAGTAAAAGATTGTGCATATAAATATTGTGTTCCAGCTCCGCTTGTTGATAAACTTACGGGTGATACAACAGGATAAGTAGTAGAAATTTGAAAAGTATTTGGTGCTGGATTAGTAACATAATAAGTTGTAACATTACTTAAAGGAGAAGGTAATGTTCCAGATGTTGTAAATCTTATTGCTGTTCCAGCAGATAATCCATGACCAGTAATAGTTACTGTTCCTGTAGCATCTCCAAAACTTACATCTGTGGTTGTAAAAGTAAAAACTTGTTTATAAAAAGTAGTAGTTCCTGAACCATTATTAGTTAATGTAATCGGTGCTCCACTTGGTGCTGCAGATAATTGAAAAGTACTTACTGTTGGATTTACAACATAATAACTTGTTCCTGATGATAATGGGGAAGGTAATACTGTCGCATATATTTTTACTATATCATTTAGTACAAAACCATGAGCTGATTTATTAAAAGTACTTCCATCAATAGAAACATCTGTTGGTAAAAAATTTAAAGCCTTTAAAGCATTTACTGTTCCAGAACCTTGAGTTGTTAAGTTTATTTTATTTTCTCCATAACAAATATCAGAGTCATATGCTAAATCAGTAGTGCATGCATGTCCATTTAATAGAAAATATCTATCACTTATTGAACCCCCACCAGCTCTATTGTAATCTTTATCATAACTTTCAAAACCAACACTTAAAGTTGCTGTTCCTGTATCCTTAATATGATAAATAAATCCACCAATTCCTGAATTAATAGAAACTGGTATATATTTTTTAAATCTGTAATAACAAGTATTATCTACAGCATATGAACCCCTACCCATTCCATTTAAAGAAAAAGAATTATCATAAGTAAGATTCCCAGTTCCTGATATTTTTTCCCAGTTAGAAACATTAAAAGACCCTTCGGTTGGTTCGTTCATAAAAAAATTATCTACATTTTTTATAGTATCACTTGAATTATTTGGATCAACTTCGGGTGTCCTTACTTGAGTTCCTTGAATTTCTGCCCTAATAACACCTGCATCAGATTTAAACTTAATTACAGTTTTCTGTGATGGTCCTACAGAATGAAAATTATCTCCTTTTACCCAAACAATACTTGTTGGAAAAGACAAAGTTATTGCTTGTGCTACACTATTAAATATATTTAATGAAATTTCTTGACTATAAGCAACATTAGTAAAAGTTAATGCTGCTGGTTGTGAAGAATAATTTCTATAAATATTAGGACCTTTAGACCAATTTACAACTGTAGAAGTTAAACTATCTACAACATTTGGTGACTTCATTTTTGAAACAGTACTTATAATAGCCATATTATTCCTCTTCTAATATTGAAACCAATTGATTTGGGTTAGTGTTGTTATCATTTATTACTTTACCATTAGCTATCCAACAATCTGTTATAATATTGTTATTACAACCGTCATTAATATTAATATTTTCTCTAAAATTTACAAATTTTGTTATACTGTGACTAGATGTTGTATATGTGAAAACTCCTTGTATTTTAGAGTCATATCCTTTTCCAATTATAGAAACTCTAACATCAAGAAGAATACTTTCAACTGTACTATATGTGTCTAACAAAAGAATTTGTGTTCCGTCAACAGAAGCATCAATAGCTGCTTGTAAACTAGAGTGTGTTGCGGTTCTATTAAGAACATCTAATGCGCTTCCAACAATATAGTTATACTGTGCATTTATTCTGTCTGAGACACCCATTATGTCCATATAATTTGGACTAGTTACTCCATCGGGGGTTATGTCATCTCCAGGTAAAATCTGTAATCCTTTAGCACCCCTATGTAATTTAACATTTACCGCTTCTGTTCCTGGTGCTCCAAAAACTCCAGCAGAACCAATTATAAAACCACCGCCGTCAGGAGAATATCTCGCTACTCTTTTTACCAAACTAGAAACAGAATCTTTAGTATAAATTTCTATAAATTCATTTTGTTTAGTTTCAATTATTTTAGCCATTTTTAATCCCTATACTAACAAATTAATTATTCACTCTTATTTCTTGATTCGCTTCCATTTCCATACTTTTTTTAATTATCAAGAATCTTTCACTTGAAAAATAAAATATAGTTCCTTCAACAGGAATTTCTACTCTAGATTCATTTTCAAGTATAAAAAATCTTGTCGGAACTGGCGAATCTGTCATAAGACCGTCTCCTCTAACCTTTTTTAATTTTCTCCAAAAAAATTGTCTTTTTGTCTTATACTTCACTGTGTAAGTCATATCAGTCTCCTTTTCTCTTAATAAACTCTAATAATATAAAGAGTACTCAAATATTGTGGTAAATGACTTGTTGAAGATGATGTAATATTTGAATCTCCATTAGATCCTCCTGTAACCTTTCCAACATAACCATTAAAAGATGCGTGAAGGTGCGTATGAGAATCTGATGATGTTGATACTGTTGTTGATATATTATATGCTCCTGTACCTACTGTACCTAAAGTTGAATCTGAAGATGCTTGACTATATGTGTGTGAGTGTGGTCCAGAAGAAGTAATATTTATAGTTGCTCCAAGACCCTGTGTATCGTGATAGTGACCAGAAACAGTATGTGTGTGTGTATTTGAACTACCAGAACTACCAACTGATGTAAAACCCATCAAAAATCTTTGATCAGTTAAATATGGTAAATATCTGCTTGCAGCATTAAAAATAAGACTATTTGCTACATTTACTGCAGCACCATTACAAACATACCAACCCATAGGATTTAAATAGGTATTTGCTGCGGCAATAGTATTTGCTGCTGGAAGAACAAAATTATATCCACTATTGCTAGAATTTGTAAAATAGCCAGGATTCCACGCCACTATTGTTCCAACGGGAACTTGTCCTAAAATAATTGCATATTTATTTGAAAAAATTCCATCTGAAGTAGTATCATCTGCTGTAACAAATTGAGCTGTTGAATAAGAACTTCTACGTAACTTAACATTGTTAATAGAATTTACTTGAGCACCTATAGTAATAGATTCAACAGAAGTACTTTCTATACTTAAAGATTTAGATTTTATTTTAGGTGACGAAATTGTCATAATTTCTCCTCAAATTAAAAATTATCAGAAATTATAATTTCTGAATTTTCATCAGTATCTAAGAAAGAATCTTCAATGATGCCTTTTACTACTTTAACTCTTCCTATTACTGTTGCTGTTCCTCCGACATTTAAATTATTAAGAGCACTTGTTAATTGCACTACATTTCCTAATATTTTATCAAAGGTAATTGTAAAACCAATTGTATAATTTCCAGAAACAACAACTCTGCCTAAACCAACACCAGGTAAAGATTCTAAAGCAGATTGAATTTCTAAAGATGTTGCGTTATAATTTAATACTCCTGATGTATCAACTCCAAGAGTTAATGTATAAGTTCCTTCAGTTGGACTAGAAACATTTTTTAATCCTGTCAAAGAACTTGTCATTTGTGGAACATCGCCCAAAGAATTATCAAAAGTTATTGTAAAACCTTTAATATAGTTTCCAGATACAGTTATTTTTCCTGTATATAAACCAGGATTTAATGCAATTAAAGCTGCTTGTATTGTTGCCGCTATTGAGTAATAAGGTAACGAAGGTGTTGTTAAAAGATTAAGTGTTAATGTGTAACTTCCTTGTGTTGGAACTGTTGAAAAATTAAAAGACTGTACCTCATTTACAGAACCTAAAACTCCACCTGTTATAGTAGCATGTACAGAAGCAATAGCTGGTAAAAATTCTAATCCTTGAATTTCATCTTGAATATTTAATATTCCTTCTTGTATTGTACTGTGGCTTGCTAAAACACTTGTTTTAGGAACTACTCTAACACCCGTTAATAAAGTTTTTGCTGTAGCATTTTGTTTTACAGTAACATTTTTAACTATACCAGAAGTACTTAATTGCAATCCCTGAGTTATATCTTCTTGTGAAATTATTCTAGCATTTTCTACTTCATAATCTTCACCACTAAAACCTAGTACATAATTTACTGGAGTTGAACAGACTATATATTTTCCTGGAAGCATATCAAAAGAAACACCAGTTGCTGTTATATTTTGTGAGGAAGTAACGGTAATGTTATCTACAACAAGAACTCTCATGTTATTAGAAATCATTGGTGCAAAGTTTGTATCTGTAGATTTTAAAACTAAATCTGGAGAAATAGCCGTATAAGTTAATCCAGTAACTTTAGCAATACCTGCGGTATCCACAGTGGCTACAAATGAACCAGCACTTAATTTACTTAAGTTCAAATGAACTCTCATTTTAAGAGTTGAACTTAATATTGGTAATGTAGTCCAATCAAAATTAACATAATCTATTCCTACACCATACCCAGTATTTTTATTTATATATTGATTTCCATCTTCAACCCAGTATGTTTCTAAACCTGGACCCAAAATAGAATTTTGATATTCAATAGTAATATTTTTAGGTCTATCCATTAAATTATGTGGCATCAAAGAAGGCACTGCTAAATTAGATTGATACCAATCAGAAGTAAAATCTGTTTTAGGGCTTGCAAAACCACCCTCAACACTATAAGCATAAGTTAAGATTTCTACTTCAAAGTAATCCTCAATATCTGCGAAATTTAATGGAGGTGTATATGTCGGAATTTTATAAGTTACTGAATTTGAAGTTAAAGATATTTCAGCATCTATTCTATCAATATAAGTAAATTGTGCTAAACTATTATCCCAATATTTATAGGTAATAATATCGGGTGCAATATTCCAATCATAACTAAGTGTAAAAATACTTCCTGGGGCTATTCCTGGAGAATTTGTTGAGTTTTTCATATCGGTCTTTTTCTTCATATTAGGTAGACCGTATACCCAAGAAATAATTTCTCTTGTTGAATAAGCTAAAGCAGAACTAGTGACTATAGAACCTCCAGAAACAATATATTCTCCAAGTGCAGCATAGTAAGGATTATAATTATTTGTATTTGGTGGATTTGTAGTCATTACAAAGAAGTCACCAATTTGATTACCACTAGCATCAATAGGAATAACCCCTGAAGGATTAGAAGTATCTAAACAAATATAATATTTTCCGTCACCATTTGAAGTATCCCAAGGGACATATAATTCTTTATTTGTAGAATAATATTTTCCGTTAACTAAAACTAATCTACCAAAAGTTGATCTTATAGTAAATTTAGTTTGATCTAAATATATAGGAACAAAATGTTCTCTAAATATTGTTTGACCTGCCATTGCATAGTTATAGGGAATAAAACTATTTTCACTTACATTAAAATTTCCTGGAGTTCCAGTAACAATAAATTCTCCTAAAGATATATAATATGGAGGAAATTGATCTGTTGAAGGATCTATAACATCAATTATTATATATGGAGAATCTACAACTGCGCCAATATTTCCTTGATCACTTATAGCTACATATTCTGAATTTAAACATATAAAATATTTTCCTGAAGCTGTTGGAGTAAATGTTTTAACTATTGTCTGTGTTGACCAAAAATAACTTGATAAAATTTTTGATTTTTTACCGTTTGTTGATTGTATATTATATGTAAGTGTAGTTGATGCCCAGCTTATAAAACTAGGTGAAAAATCATTTAAAAGAGAGTTCATTTCTCTTGCTGAATTTACATTAAAGGTACTTTGTCCAAATCCTGAAGCTGAAGCAACTGCTGATCCAACAACACAATAATTTTGAGGAAAATAAATATCGCTAGGATCTAATTGAGTTTCTTTTAAATGAGCTAAAGTTAATTCTCCATCAGATAAAGAAGTTTCTGTGTCTATACAGAAATACCAAGTTCCTGAAGTTGGTGTTGGGCTAACTGTTTTTACTAAGTCATTATTTAAATAATAATATCTATTATTTAATCTAACTTTTCTTCCATAAGTATTTTGTACTCTATATGAAGTATAACTATTAAAACTGGATGTTAAATCCCCTATAAAAGTGTCTATTTCTCTTGATGTACTTGACCCAACATTTTGCTGTGTAACTATACCCCCAACTACTTCATAATATCCTAAAACAACCAAATTTTCTGGGAAGGATGGATTCTTTGGGTCTAATGTTGTTTCTTTAATATAAGTAAGTTTATTTAAATCAGTTATTTCACCCTGTTCCTGATCTGTATCTATACAAATATAGTATAATTGATTGCTTAGAGATAAATTATAACTAAAATCTAAATCTGTGTTTGTATAAAAATATTTTTCATTAAAACGAGAACTTTTTCCTCTAGTGTTAGCTAATCTATATTGTGTAGAACTTTTAAATAAAGGTACAAAATCGTTTGTTCCACCACTGCCACCACCGCCTCCAGCTTTAAAAATAATAATATCTTCAGGATTAGGAGCTAAAAATTGCCATAATCCAGTAGTACCATTGTTATGTAATAGAATTAAACAAACAGCAAGAGGTGATGTAAATGTTGGATATGTTGCTAAAGCTGCGGATGTTCCTTGGACACCCCAAACTCCTTCTAATACTCCTGTTCCTGTTTTTATTTGAAGACCTAACCAAACAAAATTATTACTCAGTGTAGACGGAGAAATTAAAGTATCAGAATAACCTGAACCTGTAACACTTCCTGTAGATAAATCTAAATCTCTTAATTCTACTTTTAAATAAGAACTTTCTACTGGAGATGTTCCTATTTTAAAGCTATTAACAGTTCCACCTAATCCGTTAGCTTTAATTGTTTGAATTTCTGATTCATGAATTGTTAAAACAGAACCAGACAAAGATAGTCTAAATGGAAAATTTAATTTAGTGTCTAGAATATCGCTGAAAATATCTAAAGGTTGTCTTTCTTGTGTTTCTAAAACATCTAAAGGATTCTCATTTACTATTTGCCAAGTTTGTGGTCTTGTAAAATCACTCATATTTCCTATCCTCTATTCAAGTGTTCTTAAACTTTTCTTATTTTAATTTTAGCACCTTTTTTAACAGGATAACCAAAAGTTATTATTCTTGTATTTGGATCTTTTGTATAGTCATCAATTTCATAAGAAGAAATACCGTTTATTTGTATGTCCAAATAATCCGTAGATAAAAAATTAAAAGTTGCTAAAAAAGAAGCTGTTGCCGCAGGTACATAACTAAAAACAGTTTCATCGGTATAAGGCGTATCTCTGTACTGCCAAAATTTTCCTTTAAACCCTATAAATGTAGATACATCTACAACATTAGAAGATACTATAGGCTCATAATAAGTTTGATAGGTTCCCAAAGGAATATATAATCTTCTATCCATTTGATTAGGAGTACTTTGACTTATTAAAAAATTTGAGGCATTAACTGTTGTGACAAAATTTGTTCCTGTTCCAGTTAAATCTAAATAAATATAGCTTGTTCCTGGGTTTATGTTTGCTGTAAGAATAGTATTACTGTTTAAAATAAAATATCTATTATTAAACCAAGCATCACCTTTATTAATAATTACATTAAAGTAATCTTTAAATATTGCTTTAAAACAAGTGCTATCTAAATTACCTAAGTTTAACCAGCCTCTTTTATCTACAATACTGCTTGCATCTAAATTTTTTATAGATCCTGCTAATCCTAAACCATTGTCTTGAAAGGTTACAACACAAATAGGAAGTTCATTACTTGGTATTTCTGGATTTTCTGTAGGTATTACAGAATCAGATGAACCTTCATACATATGAACAATATTATCACTACCAATGGTAAAATATGCCTTATTATAATAATTATTAGGTAAGGCTGTGGTTTTATAAGTTGTTCCAGTCAAACCCATTTGTATTGTTGTTCCACCAAACAAATAATTATCTGTATCGTTTATAAAAAACCTTCCAGGAAAAATTTCAAAAGATGTGGAACTTGGTATTAAGCTAGGAGCTAAAAAACTTAATCTATCGGGATTAAGCTTATCTGTATCTCCTATTACTTCTATATCTCCATTTGATCTTAATACAAGAACAGCCAACTCTGCCGTAGCATCTTTTTTAATTATAATTTGATCAGGATTAAATAAAATTTTGGTTGACGATATTGCTGTTCCTATTCTTTGTATATATGTTCCAGTAGTAAATCCTGGTAATGAACTTTCATCAACTAAATCTCCTGATGCGGTTGAAGCAAAAATTGTACTTCTTGGAGTCCAAGACCACGCTGAATTTTCTATCTCACCGTAAGTTACTATATTATCAATTTGTCCAGTTGAAAAGCTTTGGGGAGCAATTCCAATAACAGGCATAGTTATTTTAGCTGATGCCGAAGATTTACTAACAGCACTTGATGAACTTGGATAAACTAAATTATATTTATTAATATTTTCATCAGCTTTAAATTTTTGGATAAGTGAAGGATACCCTGTTTCCCCTTCCCCACCTTCTCCATATTTGTAATTCCAAGCAAAGGGTATATAAGTTTTTTTATTTTCTATTAAAACAACATTAGAAATATCAGTTCTAACTTCAGCTAACATTAAATGTAATGTTGTCGGTTCAGTTATTGAGCTAACAACCACGCCTGAATCATTTACATAAACATAGTTTGTTTGACTTGCAATTAAAGAAATATCTGGTGTTGTACTTTCAATAACAACTTCCATATCACCAACAAAAGCACCACCTTCTTCAATAGAAACACTTAAACCTGCTGATTCTGTTACTTCACAACCATTTTTTACAAAATTATAAATAAATTTATCTCTATAATCTGAAATATCTGCTGAATAAATTTGCTCTACACCAAGAGTTCTTGTTATTTTAGCTAAAATTATAATGTTTTTTCTATAAGCTATAAAACTCTGTGGTTCTGCACCAGAACTTTCATATTGTGTAAATTTTACATTATCTAAAATTTCAGAAGCTATACTTTCTGTTACTGTAATTACTTTATTGCTTGCCGAAGATTGTACTGTAAAATAGGGACTACCAGAGTTTAATGTTGAATTTGTTTTAAATCTAACCCCTTGAACTCTTAGCCAATTGGGGAAATAACCAACAGATAAAGTAATAGTTTTTGTTAAATTATCAAATTGAATAGTTTCATTAGTTGGTAAAGGGTCAGTCATTTCGACTACACTTACAGAATACTTTAGCTGTTCTTCTCTTGTAGTAACGAAACCTATGTTTAAATCTGTATATCCATCAACTTCCTCTATCCACCATTCCAAATAAACTGTGTCTGTTCTTGTTGGTGCTGGGCCTGATGGGTTACAGGAAATATTTTGGTCATAAGTTAATTCAATAGGATACCCATTGTGGTATAGAAGTCCTTTTTTAAGTACGACTTCATTATTCATACTACCTGGAACAATTTTAAAAGAATCCCCAGTGTAACTGTTTGAAACACTTAACTTTTGTAGATTTTGTATTTTATTGTTTAAAACATCTTGTGCTAAATTAAGTTCAAAATTTAATAAGGGTTTCTTTTGTTGAAAGATAACTTTGTTTTGTCTCTTATTTCTGTCAAAAGTATCTTTTACAATATCAGCCATAGCCGTCTCCTCAAAATAAAAGTATACATTTTAAAAAGAATATTATTAGATAATTAGATATATTAATGGATTAAAAATTAACTACTTAGTAATGAAATCAGTTCTATATAAATTTGTATAAATTGTTATTGATTAAAAATTTAATATTTGGTAGAAACAATATAGGGTATTTTTGAAAGGTGTGGTATTTAAATGCAGAGCGTTATAAGGAATATTTAACGTCAACTACCCACGACTTTAGTCGTGGGCTTGGAAGGTGACTTCCGAGAGTAATTAGTTGATTAGGGAGCTTAAAGGAAACTTTATGCAGAAGTTAGAAAGTGAAAAAATCAACACACCATTGAATGCTTCCCAAGTTCAATGCAACTGTGGTTTGCAGCTAAACAGAGTTGAAAGACTCAGTGTTGCAAGCAAAAAAACCTTTTATAACAATCCCGAAGGGAATCTAACAGTTTTGGAAGTTCTGGGGTCATTAAAACCGTTAAAAACTTCTACACTTTTAAACTTTATTTGGAGGACAGCAATTCCTCCCACATCTAAAGATGTGGGTTTCCTTGCTGTAAATTAACATGAAATATTTAAGCATAGATCTAGAATCAACAGGAACAGATCCAGAAACTTGTGACATAATAGAATTTGGGGCAGTTTTAGATGATTTGAGTAATCCTCAACCTTTAGAAAGTTTGCCTAGATTTCACACTTACATAATTAAAGAACAGTTTAAGGGTCAACCCTATGCTTTATCAATGCATCCAAAAATATTTAGAAGAATTGCTGAAAAAGAAGCAGGGTATAATTATGTATATCCCGATAAACTTGGTAAAGCTTTTAAAGATTTTTTATTACAAAACGGCTATAAAGAAGAAAAAGGAGTTGTGTATATTAATGCAGCAGGAAAAAACTTTGCTGCTTTTGATCTTCAATTTTTAAAGAAAACCAATTTCATGAATTATGTTAGAATTTCTAGTCGTATTTTAGACCCAGCCGTTCTTTATTTTAATAAAGATGATGAAAGACTTCCAGGAATGGAAGAATGTCTTAAAAGAGCTGGTTTTGAACCAAAGGTTGCTCACACAGCAATTGAAGATTCCCTAGATGTTATTAAATTATTACGCCATAAACTTCTTCCTTTAGGGTAATTATATGAAGAAACAATTTTTAGATATTTTAAAATCTGTAAAAAGAGAAGGAATTGAAAATTTAATAAAATTTTTAGAAGAATCCTCTTTTTTTGAAGACCCCGCCACAACCGATAGTTATAATAGCTGTTCTGAAGGATTACTTCAACACAGCTTAAATGTTTATCAAAATTTAAATAAGTATATATCTTGCTTTAGTAATCCTTTATATCCTGTATTAAAGGGTTCAGAAGACAGTATTAAAATTATAGGATTACTACATGACGTATCCTTAACAGGTTTATTTCAAAAGACGACAAAAAATACACCCTTAAAAGGAAATGATGGAAAAAATAAAAGAAAAGAAGACGGGAGATTAGTTTTTGTAGAAAAAGAATCTTATGACTTTCTTTATGACCAATCTGAGCCTTATCCTCAAGGACAAGCCTCAACAGTTATTTTAAAAAGATACATTAAACTTACTAAATTAGAAGATTTAGCTATACAGTGGCATCATGGTTTTTTTGATATTCCAAATAATCAGGTAGGTTTATTAAATCGTGTTCAAAAAATGCACCTACTTATTCTATTAACTCATTTTGCAGACAGACAAGCACAGCTTTATGAATCTTTTTCTATAAAACCACTTTAGCCGTGGGATAAAAGTACCTTGATAATAAATAATATTAGTAATATAATACAACTTTTGGGGGGATTGTGCTAGTAAGGGAATTAAAACTAAAACCTAATAAGTCACAAGAAGAGCAATTA